>Ga0164315_10002932_pt1 | contig 13171 bp, 9 predicted proteins | sample GuaBasSedimGuay6_FD_113737 | JGI IMG/M metagenome (GOLD analysis project Ga0164315, IMG submission 113737) | Subseafloor sediment microbial communities from Guaymas Basin, Gulf of California, Mexico - Guay6, Core 4569-2, 0-3 cm | ecosystem: Environmental > Aquatic > Marine > Hydrothermal vents >... | reverse complement strand
TATTGGCAACATGGAAGGTGGTCCTTATACAGGTCAAACTTTTAGTGATGTATACCGGTATGATCCATTCAATAATAAATGGAGACAAATAAGAGACTATACCTTGGATAAAACAATTAATACGGACAATCCAAAAAGTGTTACCAGGGCAACAGGTTTTGGTGGTGTTACTTTGGATGTTGGATATGTTGGTTTTGGTATAATGCCTGATGAACTACAAAGGGCTCAGGAAGATTATTGGAAATACCAGCCATGGGAAGGAAGTTCAGTTGCTGGATTTTAATTTGTAGTACTTTGATTCAGTATTAATTAATAGACTAATATCTATTTAGGGTTTGTAAATAATTCAGATAATTCTGTTTAAAGAAATTAAATAATAAAATATTAGAAAATGAAGTATTATTTTGTATTAATTAGCTTTTTAATTAGCCTACAGGTTTTTTCGCAAAAAAGTGAATATCAATATTTTTCATTAAGATTGGGTTATAATCAGGGTTTTAGTTCTCAGCCTGGTTTTAACGAAAATAAGTATTTAAACACACCCAATGGGGAAATGCAGTTAACACCAGTGGATTCATACCTGGGCTACACTCCGGGTTTTGTGGCTGATTTATTTTACCATTATGATTTTCCAACTGATAACGCTGGTATAATGGTTGGGCTGGAATATAACAATTATGGTGTATCATCAAAATATCAAACAGTTAATGATGTTTATAGTGTGGTTGAAACCCACCGGATTAATGCAATTGGTATACCGCTTGCTTTTAAAATTGGACCTAAATTTTATGATAAGCAAAGATATGGTTACCTGGGTGCGCAGTTTAACTATAACATTAGTATGAAAGTAAATCAAAAAGTTAATTGGCTGGATACACCTTCATCAGCAAAACTTACGTCTGATGAATTTAATAATACAGCAATGGTATTTTTTGTTGGTTTTAACTGGATGGTGCTGAATATTCAATTTGATTATATTCCCGGTACATTTTTTAATAAAGAATATATTGTTCCTGGTGGAGCAACTACTATTATGCCTTATTCTGCGCAGGCTGATAATATGTTTTTCCTGAAAGTTTCATTTCATACGCCTACTAATGACTGGCTAGGAAGCCAAAATTATAAATTGAAAAGATTCTTAAGAAAAATGAAGTTCTGGTAATAGAATATAAAAAAAAAGAAAAAAGCTCAATATTGGTTAATGTTGAGCTTTTTTATTTTGTAGTTATTCGCTTCGCTGTTATTGGTCGTTTGTTTATCCGGTTATTTGGTTATCTGTTTATTATAACATTGAATCATTATAGCATTTAGTCTTTCAAAAAATTATCTAATGACCAATAACCTAATGACCCACTTAGTAGCTATTTTTCAAAGATTTTATATTTAGCCAAACCTAATTTTTGGAAAAAGTATTTAAAAGAAACACCCAGCACACCCAGGCCATATTTTATGCTACGTTGTAGATTTATTGATGAAGCTTCTTCAAAATATTTTGTGGGACAGGTAATTTCAGCAATTTCAAAACCTGCATAAAAAATTTGGGCAATCATCTGATTATCAAAAACAAAATCATCAGAGTTTTTAGTATAAGCTATGCTTTTTAAAACTTTTGAAGAAAAAGCTCTATAGCCAGTATGATACTCTGATAATTTTTGATTCATCAAAATATTCTGACTTAAAGTTAAAAACCGATTTGCAATATATTTATATATGGGCATTCCGCCTTTTAATGCTCCGTTACCCAAAATCCGTGAACCGATTACCACATCGTAAACATCATTAGCAATTAAGTAACACATGGAGTGTATCAATTTTGGTGTATATTGATAATCAGGATGAAGCATTACAACAATATCTGCACCTATTTCAAGGGACTTATTGTAACATGATTTTTGATTACCACCATAACCTTTGTTCTTTTCATGCTTTATAATGTGCTTAATTCCAAGCCTTTCGCCTTCTTCAACTGTTTTGTCACTACTTAAATCATCAACCAAAATTACATCATCTACTATTTCAAATGGAATTTCATTGTACGTAATTTCCAGTGTTTTTTCAGCATTATAAGCTGGTAATACAACAACAATTTTTTTATTATCAATCATAATCTATTGTTAAATTATTATATTGTTTTATTGTTAAATAATTCTTTGTTGAATTTCTGTTAAATTATCTTATAGACAGGTATATAGTCTTATTCCAACCCATATTTTATTTTGAACCGATCTTATCATTTTTATATTTTATACCGCTTACTGATATTGAACTACCAAAATTCCAAATTTTCACATTTTCATATCTTCTAATTCTTTTTATTCAGCTCTTTTCCTCTTTTAAAGAAAACAAAACCGTTTTTTTCTTCAATTTTTGTAAACGCCGGATATTCTTTTTCAAAGTTTTTAGCTGCTGTATTTTTGCAAACAATATATACTGTTTTATCAATATCACCTTTTAATAACCAGTTTTTATTCAATGCATTGGGGTTTTCTGGAATTTGTTTATTGAAATAGAAATAGTTTGCATAGCTTTTATATCCATAAGTATCAGTATAGCAATCTTCTTTAGCAATTTCTTTAAAAAAACCAATAGCTGCATTTTGAGAATATTGCTCAATACGTGGAACAATAATTATCATACTAAGGATTGTAAACAATAAACTGCTTAGAAAAATTCCAATAATCTGTTTTTTAGCTGTTTTGAAAAAGATAATTGATGAAATTACTCCAATAATTAGCATCACACCAATAAGAAATTCATATCCTGACCAGTATACGTTTGCCTGAAGGTTTCCAACCGCAAAATCATCTTTAATAAGATCGCTGGCAATTATTATATCTTTGTATTTAACTATATACTGCAAAGCAATTACTGTACTACCTAATATTATGGCTAAAAAACCAGTGGTAATTTGCATCCACAAATCAAATTTTTGTTTATGCTCAATTATTTTGAAAATAATATAGCTTGCTAAAAAAGTAAGTGGAAAATAGCACATGGATGAATAATGAACAATTTTAGTGCTGACAATTGTAAAAAGGATTAGAACAACCCAAAATAAAATAATCATCCACCTTTTAAAACTTTTTTGTTCAGAACTTTCTTCATTATATTTTCTGAATGACTTAAGGGCAAAAATAGAAGCCGGGAATACTCCAATAAAGAGCACTACAAAATGATAAAGAAAGAAACCGCCATGACCGGCACCTTCCTCAGAGAAAAGATGTATTTGATATTCAATAAAATCAACGATAATATTGAAATTACCACTTAAAATCTGTAGTATAAACCAAAAACCACCAACAAATGCCACTGTTATAGCATATACAAGAATAACTTTTAGCTGGAGGAATTTTTTATATGACTTACTGGCAATCAAATAAATAAGAGCTGTTAAAAAGAAAAGTAAAAAAGCGACTGGTCCTTTTGTTAAAATACCTAAACCAATGAAGGTGGCTGATAGAATTACATTTAAAAGTGGCTTGCTGCCTTCTTTATTATCAAAAAGGGAAAAATAATATATTCCCAAAAAAATGAATAAATTAAACAAAGGATCAATAATACCGGATTTGAAATAAAAATGGGGTAGGATAGATGCAGCGTAAACAACAACCCAAATTACTCCAAACTTGATATTATATATTCGTTTGCCAATATTATAAATTATCAATAAGGTAACAATTCCGATAATAGCATTTGGAAACCTGGCTGCAAATTCATTAATTCCAAAAACTTTCATACTTAATACCTGAATCCATATAAAAAGAGGTGGTTTTTCCCAAAAAGGAATAAAATTGATTTGGACATTAAGGTAATCTCCGGAAACGATCATTTCTCTAGCAGATTCAGCAAAATTTATTTCATCCCAGTCAAATAAGTGAACGTTCCCTATAAAAGGGATAAATAAAAGAGCTGCTATTAGCGCTATGATGAACTGAATATACTTATCCTTTTGTTTATCAATCATTTGTATAATTTAATGTTTTGTTTATTGAATTTATATGACTCTTATTTAGTGACTTATGCTTCTTTTAGAATACTCTTTTTTTGTTTAATATTGAGTTATCTAATTTTGGATTGCCCCATTTCATTCCCCAATAGAACATTAATAAGCAAATGACAATACTTATTAACGAACCAAAATATATATCTACTAAAAAATGTTGGGACAAGTAGACCCTTGAATATGCCGTTATCAACGCAATTATGAAAAAAATAGATTTTAAGTTTTTATTTTTGGTCATTAAAGTTGCCATAAAAAATATACCAAAGGCCGAGGCAGTATGACCTGATGGAAAACTATTAAAATGGTGCATATCAACGCCTGGAACTATATAAAGTTCATAAAACCCTGAAAAATATTCCGATGGTCGTACAATCTCAGGAAATATAAGCCTTTTAAATGATTGTACCACCACAGTTGTCATCAGGACACTACCAGCCATGATTAAAAAATATCGATATCTAATAAACAGTAGAAATAACATAAAAATGGCAACTGCTATTCCATCGCCAACATGCGTATTATATTTAAAAAAGAAATCAGAAGCTGGATAATGATATTGATTCAAATATATATGAATCTGGCTTTTAGTATATAAAATTAAAAAAAATGTGGCAATGAAAAGAAAGATAAGATACGGAATAATAAAAAAACGATTTTTCCTGATTAAATCTATCATATACACTTCGTTAAATTATAAATTATATGTTAGTTCTTGTACGAAAACTTTGTATCAGATCAGAAAATGCCAAGAATAATAAAACTTTTAGCTCACAGCCTGCCCCAGGGCAAACTCATGAAAAAACGTAATAATAATTATGACTGCTACCCATAGTATTAATTGCCACAGATTCACAGATTCTAAAACAAGCTACGCTTGTTTTTTTGTTAAATAATTTTAATTATTTTTTTAATCTGTGAATCTGTGGCATTAATTTGTTGTGATTATTTTTTTGTATTAAAAGCAACCTAGGTAACGTACAGATACTCAGACTTTAAATCAATTGAATTGTTATTTTTTGCAAAATGAAAATGTTTTATTAAATTTATTAAGAATAGCCTCTTCATGCGTTTACCCTTCAGCCTGCCCCGATTTTCTCGGGGAACACTTTTAAAATAATTATATTAGTGAATAATTATTGGTGTTCTTTTCTGATACAATTTTAAAAGTACAAAACTAAATAATAAGCTTTAGAAACTAAAATTGCTTAACAAAATTTAATTAAATTTGTGTATGTTTGTATGTGTTGCACTAAAAAGTCAACAAACATTGAAAAATAGTAAGAACTAAAATACACTTTATGTCCTCCTTTTTATTATCAGTTATCTTCATATTTGTTATAGTAATCTTTATTTTATTATTAAGTTTCAGAACCTTTGTTAAAAAGGAAATGGAAAATCTTAATTTTCAGTTGAAAGACCTTAAAATGCAATTAGCAAAAAGGAGCTTTGAAAAGAAAGAGTTTATTTCTGAGGAAAAAGATGAAATTGTCGATACGGTGCCAGAAAAACTATTTAAGAAACCAGAAATAAAGAAAGAACCTGAATTAAAAGAGGAGCTGGGAGAAAAGGTGTCGCCGAAAGTTGAGGAAGAAAAGATTCTTCAAAAAGAAGAAAAATTAACCGTAGATAATTTTGAAAAGAAAATTAGTACGAGCATTCCGGAAGAGAAAATTCCGGTTGTTAAACCAATAGTTAAGAAAAAGAAAACGGATTTTGAGAAATTCATTGGTGAAAACCTGATGAATAAGATTGGAATTTTGATTTTGGTGATAGCCATTGGTCTGGGAATTAAATACGCTATTGGGGAAGGTTGGATAAATCCTGTAGGACGTATCGCTATTGGACTGTTAACAGGTGGAATATTAATAGGAATTGCTCATAAATTAAGGAAAAATTATACTGCTTTTAGCTCTGTACTTGCAGGTGGTGGTATAGCAGTGTTTTATTCATCAATAGCTTTTGGTTTTCAACTCTACGAGCTTTTTACGCAAACACAGGCATTCCTCATTATGGTGGTTATTACGGGTTCTGCAATTGCTTTATCTTTAGTTTATGATAAAAAAGAACTTGCTGTGCTTGCCATTCTTGGTGGTTTTGCATCTCCTATTTTGGTCAGTACCGGTGCAGGGAATTATAAAATTCTTTTTACCTATATCATGATATTGGATATTGGTATGTTGGTTTTGGCTTATTATAAAAATTGGAAGTTGGTAAATATAGTATCCTTTATTTCAACCGTGTTGCTTTTTGGAATATGGATGATTGGAACATATGAAGAGAAAGGGACGCTACCGTATGTAGGTGCTCTTATTTTTGCTACATTGTTTTACCTGACCTTTTTTCTAATGAATATTATCAATAACCTTAAGAAAAATGAAAAGTTTACTGCCTTTGATTTTATAATTTTAATAATTAATTCATTCTTGTATTATGCTGTGGGCATGTATTTTATTGGTGAAATTGCCGAGGGGTATCAGGGTATATTTACAGTTAGTATCGCAATATTGAACTTTGCATTTGCCTTTCCTTTATATAAAAAGGCACAAATTGACCGCAATTTAATTTTCCTTCTTATTGGCCTGGTATTAACTTTTGTTAGTTTGGCTGCACCAGTTCAGTTAGATGGTAATTACATTACTATGTTCTGGGCTATTGAATCTGTTTTACTTCTATGGTTAAGTCAGAAATCAGGTATTAGGTTGATAAAAATTGCCTCGTTTCTCGTTATTTTACTGATGATTATTAGCTTAATAATGGATTGGGAACAAATTTATATAAATCCAGATTATGATGCTCAACCATTGGCAATTATACTAAATAGAGGTTTTATTACCAGTATTGTATCAATAATCGCTTTGGTTTTTAGTATGAACCTAATAAAAAAGGATGATGATATTCAATTTATGAAAAACCTGCCGGCAAATGTATTTGGAACCATTGTTACTATTTTCGTTATTATTTCTCTATATATAGCTTTATTTCTGGAAATAGGTTATCAGGTTGACCAATATTTTGATTATTATAGGCATAATGGTGTGGCTCTGGCTTTTTATACTTACATATATATTGTGGGTATTTTACTTTGGGCAAGGGCTAAACAGCTTCAATATGTTTTTGAAGGTATAACGGTTATTGCTTTGTTGAGTATTTATGTATATGCTTTAGTGGTAGGAATGGAATATGAAAAGGTGATTAATGCATACTTATTTGATAGTGTAAAAAATAGTTTCAGTCTGATCCATTTTTTAACCGCTTTATCAGCTTTGGTTTTAGCTTATTTCACTTGGGATAATATGCGTAAAATGGCTAAAAATAATCAGACTTTTATCAATATTGTGCTTTGGATAAATATTATCTTTTCAGTAGTTATTTTAAGTAATGAGATGGATTATGTCATGTTATTATCAAGCAAGCCGGGTATTGATCAATCATTTGATATAATTCAGTCAGTTCACCGCATTGGATGGCCAATATTATGGGGTTTATTTGCATTTATTCTTATGGTTTTGGGAATGAAAAAGAATATGAAAATGCTTAGAATTATTGCCATGTCATTGTTTTTCTTTACCATTCTTAAACTGTTTGTTGTTGATGTATGGGATATGTCAGAAGGTGGACGATTTGCCGCTTTTGGCTTTTTAGGTATTCTTTTTATAGTGGTTTCATTTCTTTATCAAAAGCTAAGAAAATTAATTTTTGAAGATGAGCAAGAAGAATCAAATGTTGAAGTTTGAAATTGTGGCACTTCGACACATTTCGACAGGCTCAATGTAAAAGCTCAGTGACCAATGTAAAAATGAGGAAACTTGAGGATGATTTAAAATTTAACATTTTAAAAATATGACAAATAAAAGCAAATTACTTTTTTTCAGCATAATTTTCTTATCGGTCAGCACATTTGCCCAGGATTGGCATTGGGAAGTGGAATTAAACGATATTACCAATGATGGCTTTTTCAAAATTAATATTTCACCGGAAATAGTTTCTGCATCCGAAAATAATACTGGTGATATTAGGATTTACGATGCTTTGGGTAATGAAATTCCATTTATTCTGGAAAAAGAGCAATCTGTAAATTTAAAGGAGTTTTTTGTTAAATATAAGATAATAACAAATGAAATTCAACGTAAGTGGCCATACTATTCACGAATAGTCATTCATAATCCTAAAAAAAATGAAATTTCTAATTTGCAATTAATTATACGTAATGCAGATGTATCAAAGACATTAAAACTAAGTGGTAGCGATGATGCAGTCCAATGGTATGTTGTTAAGGATAAATATCGTTTTCGTTCAATTTATAATGATGAGGCAACAGCGGTTATTCAAATTTTAAATTTTCCGAATAGTAATTATGAATATTATGAAATATTGATTGATGACTGGCGCAATAACCCAATTAAAATTGAAAAAGCAGGTTATTTTGATTCAGCCAGGGAAGAGGGAAAATATGCTAAAATTATAAATCCAACAATTGAGCAAAAAGAATTGAAAGAAGAAAAACAAAGTCTGGTTTATGTTCAATTTCCAACAAAACAACTAGTAAATAAAATTCATCTAAAAATTGATGGCTCTGAGTTTTATCATCGAGATGCAGAAATACTGGTTAAAGACAGTACAATTTATAAGAAAAAGAAACCGGAATATTTTTTTAGGTCATTACATTCATTTATAATAAGCTCTAATAGTTTGAATAATATTTATTTTACCGGTTTTGATACTAAAGAGTTTTTTATAAGGGTCAATAATTACGATGATAAGCCGATAAAAATATCAGCTGTAAATTCATGGCAGTTAAAACATTATCTTATTTCTAAGTTGAGAAAAGCAAAAAATTACTATGTTAGAACTGGAAATGTTGAAATATCAGAACCTGAATACGATCTGAAATATTTTAAAAATGAAATACCTGAAAAGCTTAGTTTTATTTCAACAAAAAAAATAGCTGATATTTCAAAAAAAGAACAGCTTAAGCCAAAAGGTCTACAAGTAAGTAAAATTGTTATTTGGTTGGTAATTGGTGGCATTGCTCTTTTATTAATTTATTTTATATCAAAAATGATGAAGGATATGAATCCCGGTAAAAGGGAATAAATAATGGAAACATAGTTCTCATTAATAAGATAATTTCATTACAAATACTTCACAATAATTTAGCCTGCAAAATTAACAAAAGCTTGTTTTTATTTACCAAAACTAAAAATACTTATTAACATTCATGTGATTGATTATTTGGATCATGCTACTCTTCTGCATGGCTGAACAAGCTAAATGATTAATAAAATATGAACACATAAGAAATTTTATTATTCTTGATCTTAATAATTTTTAGAGGCTAGCTAAAAAAAAATATGTAAGTTTGTCGCCTAGATTTTTGTATATTTTATGGAAGAGAATTTTGATAGTTTTGATGAAGAAGTAAAGGCTAGTTTGCGCCGTTATGAAGACATGCTTAAAAGAAAAAGCAATTACTATTTTGATGTTTTTGAGTTTGAGCATATAATTGATTTTTATCTTGATAAAAATGATTTGAAAAACGCGATTCAGGTATTAAAATATGCACTTAACCAACATCCAAATTCAACAAGTTTATTGCTTAAGCAGGCTCAGGCATTTATTAATAAGGGCTTTCCGGTAAAATCTTTAAAACTTCTAAAGAAACTGGAGAAAATAGAATCTTCAAATTATTCCATTTTTTATATGCAGGGAGCGGTTTATTGTTCTTTAGGTGATGTGAATAAAGCAATTGAAGTATTTAAGAAAGCACTGGCTATTGCTTTTGATTCAAAAGAGGAATTGTTGTTTAATATCGGTATGACATTTAAGCAAATAAGTCGTTATGATCTGGCTAATAATTATTTTTTAAAAGCTTATAAGCTGGATAATGTGAATAAAACAGTAATTTATGAATTGGCCCACAATTATGAAAAGCTTGATCAGGATGATCTAAGTATCAGTTATTATAAAGAATATATAAATATTGATCCTTTTTCAGTATTAGCATGGTATAGTATAGGTTTGGTATATAATAAACTGGAAGAGTATGATTTAGGGATTGAAGCTTTTGAATATGTTATTGCTCTTGATCCTGTACATATTTCAGCATATTACCAAAAAGCGGTTAATATGTATTACAATGAAAAAGTAAGTGAAAGTATTGATGCATTTATTGAATTGTTGGAATTAGATAAAGATAATATATCAGCTATATTTCATATTGGTGAGGCTTATGCAAAATTGAAAGATTCAAAAAAAGCAAGTGAATATTTCAAAAAAGCAATTGAGCTTGATGAACATTATGCTGATGCATGGTATGGACAGGCTTATCTCTTATACGAAAATAAAAAATATACTGATTCACTGCATTCTATTAAAAAGGCAATAAAATATGACCATGAGGATCCTGATTTTTGGTACTTATCTGCTTTAATTTGTCGTGAGCTTGGATTTATTGATGAATCTGAAAAGTCGTTTAAAAAAACAATAAAGCTTGATGATACTGATTCGAAAATATGGATTGAATATTCAAAACTTAATTTTGGACAGTCTAAAATATTTAAAACTATTAATATTTTAAGTGAAGCAAATGAATTATTTGAAGATGATGCGGATATTAATTACCGTTTGGCTGCTTATCTTGCAATAATAGGTAATATTAATTCTGCTATTTTTCATTTAAAACTAGCTCTAAATAAGGAAGTTAATAAATTGGAGATTTTTAGGTCAATCTTTATGAAAAAAAATGAAAAAATTGAACAAATAATCGATTTATATTTAGAAACAAAAGAATCAGACAATTAGGATATTATATAGTTAATATCTGGCAGCAGATATTGTTATAAGTATAAAGTAAAAGGTAAATTCATATCAAATTCAACAAGCATACAAAATAAATTATGATAAGAAGTATTAAAGATTACATAATTATTCTATTAAAAGGTATGGCGATGGGTGCAGCGGATGTTGTTCCTGGTGTTTCTGGAGGAACAATCGCTTTTATTTCCGGAATTTATGAAGAATTAATTGAATCAATAAAATCAATTAATTTGGTTAATTTCAGGGAATTATTTTCTAAAGGATTTAAACAATTTTGGAAATCAATAAATGGAAACTTTTTGGCAATTTTGTTTCTTGGTATTGCAATAAGTATATTTTCACTTGCTAGAATATTGCATTTTCTACTGGATGAGTATCCTATTTTAATTTGGTCATTTTTCTTTGGGTTGATTGTTGCTTCTGCAATTTATGTTGCCAAACAAATTAAAAACTGGGACTATAAAAGCATTTTGGCCATTGTTATTGGAACCATAATTGCTTATTTTATTACAGAAATAACTCCGGTTCCAGAAGTAGAAAGCAGTCCCTATTGGTTTGTATTTATTTCAGGAATGATTGCAATTTGCGCCATGATATTACCAGGAATTTCAGGAAGTTTTATTCTGTTGTTGATGGGGCAGTATAAGTTCATTCTGTCAGCAGTTAATGATTTGAAAATTACTTATATTCTTACTTTTGGCCTTGGTGCTGCAATTGGGCTTATTAGCTTTTCTAATGTTTTATCCTGGTTATTAAAAAAATACCATAACATTACGGTTGCATTTTTGGCTGGTTTTATGATTGGTTCATTAAATAAGGTTTGGCCATGGAAACATACACTTTTATCACAAACCAATCAATTTGCTCAAATTATTCCTGTTAAACAGGAAAATGTATTACCTAATATGTTTTTTGAATTTACAGGTAAAGATCCACATACACTATATGCTATTTTAATGGCAATTACAGGGTTTTTGGTGATTTTTCTGTTGGAAACATTATTTAGCAAGATAAAGGAAGATAAAGAAGCAAGCAAAAAGAGTTAGAAAATAAAAATTGGTTATTCTTAAATCTCTACCTTTTCTAATTTTTGTATTTCCTAATAAATCTTCAAATTATAATATAAAACATGAAACTATATGGATTAATCGGTTACCCTTTATCTCATTCCTTTTCACAGGCATATTTCCGTAAAAAATTTAAAAATGAAGGCTATTTGAACTGTGATTACCTAAATTTTCCTATAAAAGATATTTCTGAAATTACTGATATCATAGAAGAATATCCTAAGCTTAAAGGGTTTAATGTTACCATACCATATAAGGAGCATATAATCAGGTTTTTAGATGATATTGATCCTGTTGCAGATGAAATTGCTGCGGTAAATACCGTTAAAATAGTTAGGGAGGATAATAAAAGAACTCTTCTAAAAGGATATAACACTGATGTTTATGGTTTTGGACAATCTTTAAGGCCATTGTTATTAAAAAAGCATAAGCATGCATTAATTCTTGGTACAGGCGGAGCATCCAAGGCTGTGGCATTTGTATTAAAAAGCCTGGATATCGATTATAAGTTTGTTTCCAGAAATCCGCAATCTGGCTTATCAGTACATTACCGGGAGTTTGATAAAACTTTGATTTTGAAGCATACCCTAATTATTAATACAACACCAATTGGTATGTTTCCGGATATAGAGCTTTTCCCTGATATTCCTTTCGAGTATATTAATAAAAGCCACCTTTTGTATGACCTTATTTATAACCCCTTAAAAACTAAATTTTTAGAAAAAGGAGAAATACATGGGGCGAGAATAAACAATGGATATAAAATGTTAGAACTTCAAGCTGAAAAAGCCTGGGATATATTTAATCAGAAAAATTTCTAACATTAAATACCGGAAAGCCTCAGAAAAAAATAATTTTTAAAATAAGTGAAACTGACAGCGCTTAAATTTACGAAAATCTTATAAATTGGTTTTTTTGCATATCAAAAATAAATAAAATATATAATGAAACTTGGTTTAGATATTAGGTTTTAGGGAATAATAATAAATAATTCTCATCAGTTTAAAAAAATATTGTATATTTAGCTTTCAATAAAACAAAAATCGATTGAGAATTGGTTTTTGATGTAAAATTTATAGAAGTATTATAATGAGTGACAATTCCGAAGCAAATAAAAGAAAAGCTGAATTTTTGGAAGATTTTTATGAAATGCTTTCAAAAGAGATTATAATAGCTTATCGGGGTACTTTTGAAAAAAGTGTTCTGGGTGTTTTAGCACAAAATATTGAGTCAACAATAGATAGTAGTTTTACATTAAAAAGAAAATTTTTTAAATTGTTTCTTG
>Ga0164315_10002931_pt1 | contig 13171 bp, 7 predicted proteins | sample GuaBasSedimGuay6_FD_113737 | JGI IMG/M metagenome (GOLD analysis project Ga0164315, IMG submission 113737) | Subseafloor sediment microbial communities from Guaymas Basin, Gulf of California, Mexico - Guay6, Core 4569-2, 0-3 cm | ecosystem: Environmental > Aquatic > Marine > Hydrothermal vents >... | reverse complement strand
TTGTGTTGAATCTATATTCGGTTTTACAGCAAGTGCATTTGGGCTATTTTTCAGAGTATCCAGGTTCTCTGTCAGAGTGTCTGTTTTATTTTTCAGAGTGCTTGATTTAATTATTTTAAGTCTTTCACAGACTTCTAAATAGCCATTGGTAAATAATCTGTCTGTATTGGGGTATAAAAAATCCTGAAGAATAGAATAGGAGCTGAGATAGCTTTCAAGAACGGATATTGCTTCTCTGGCTTTGCTATCATCATTTTTATTTTTTGAACTGTTAACAAGTACATTGGCTGCCTTTAAGAAGGGGTAATGGAGGGGGTATGGTTTTTCCAGTTCTGATTGGGTGAACCGTATTAGAAAGGGGAGTGATTCTTCAATTGTGAGACACTGTTCAGCACTTTTTGCTAAAAATTCAATGAAAGATGAAGAAGAGTTCATTGTGGCAAGCAGATAGAGTTGATCTGCTGCTTTCTTTTTATTGTTTTTCAGGAGGTAGAGTTGAAGTAGAAGAGATTCGTCTGCCAGACTTTTATGCTTTAGTTTTATCAGATTTTTTATTGTGGCTGAAGTGCTTCTCATCCCGTTAACAGCTCTTGCTGTTTTTTCAATTATTTTTTTATTGAAGTTGTTTTTTGATTGTGTTGAACAGTCTCTTAAGAGAGGGAGAACTTGTTTAAATGCACCTTTTTTCAGGTAATAGTCTGCAAGTTTTAATTTGGCTTCGTAATTGGAGTTTTCTGATTGAATCCACAATGACTTAAGTGTATTGTCAGATGCTGGAAGAGCAGAGCTCTTCTCTTCTCCACTTATCCACCATAAAGTTACAACAAGGATCACAATCGCTATTTTACCGCAGTATTTAGTCAGGTAGTTTTTCAAATCTCTTTTCTCCTGTGATTATATGTGACGATAAGAAATATCAGTCTATACTTTATAATTGTCGCTTATTTGAGAGCCAGTGCTCTAGTATCGGTTGTTTTTACCAGTTAAGGTAAGAGGCAATCGTCAGACAGGAAAAAGGAGGAAAAAAGAGGAAAAAGCTACCGGGAGTATAGCCTCAGACTTCTGAGTTGAGTTGTATGGGTAATTTGGCTACCGGGAATGCTATGTAACTCGATTGTAAATGTGTTTGTTCCATCTGTTAAGATGGATTTAGGAAATGAAAGACTTGTAAAGTTGACAAATTTATTATATTCAGGTTCGTCTGCTTTCATTTCATTTTTATGAATTGACCACATTAAAGTTGGTGGCGTTGATTTTGCTGTATTGTACATTTCGAGAGGATAGGCACCATTTACAAAAACTCTGTAGTAAAATTCTTCAGGAGCATTTCTTCCTCGAATAACAAGTTTTGGTCTATTTGTGCAGGTTTTTACAAACTCACTTAGATCTTTTTTTACAGTATATCGCTTTCTTGTCTGAAAATTCCTGTTTGAGTTGTAATAGTTAATCAATTTTTCTGCAATTTCAGTGCCTTTGTCCTGTCTGTTATTGACAGGGAAAAATGAGCTATCGTCTTCAGAGAAATTTACCAGTAGAATGTTTTTTCCTGGTGGTCTGGTTTTTGAATGACTGAGATTAAAGAGTGGTTTGTAGAGGTTTTCAACAGGAAATATTGCCTTGCTGTTATAGGTTTCCAAAAGAGCATTAAGATGGCCAAGCCTTCTTAAATGTGAATACAGCGGGATTTTTATTGAGCGCATTGATGTGTCAGCTGATGATAATATAGGCTTAAACAGCGGTTTGTTATCTTTAAGAAGGTTCATTATGTTTTTTTTGTTCAATTCTTTTATTAAATATTCTCTTGCTGCAGCAGGGCTGTTATTTCTTGCAAGATTATCAATTTCATTTGCAAGTCTGTCTATGTTTTGTGTTGAGGCAAAGCTGGTGATTGCAACAAGAAGATCAGTTATAGCAGACGAAGGTCCCCCTACATTATCTACAAGTACAATTTTTTCTGACACTCTGCTTTTAAGTGATATTTCAATTCGTTGAATAATTTCGTTATATTCAAAATCAGAAATTGAAAGACTATGTGTAAAAGATGGTTTTTCAGATAGTGACTGTTCTTCTGTTTTGTTCTTTCTCAGATAAGATATGGTGGCGATTGCTTTTACATTTGATTTCCATATTATTTTCAGATCTTTAATTGATTTCCATTGTTGTTGAGTGGTGACTACCGCAATTTCATTAACCGGTTTTACATTGATTCTTTGAGATAGGGAATGAGTTCCATCAGGAAAATTAACCTGATATGAATAAGTTTTGTCTTTTGTAATGCCCTTAATAATTATATTGTGCCGGTTGTCTTTTGCCGCAATCTCAGAGGTAAATTCTCTGCCATCTTTAGCTGTTTCTTTGCTTTCCCAGACTGTTACATTAGACGTGTAAGGTTGATTTCCTTTCCAGTTTATAATTAGAGACTGCACATCAGGGGCAACAAGAAAATTTGATGCTGTATATGGTTCTGTGTTTCCTGAAGATAGAAAAAATATGATGAGTGCAAGTGATATGATGAGAGAAACTATCAGTATTGGAAAGCGACCTTTGAATGAGTCCTTTAAGATCTTATCCAGACCAATAAAAGATGTAACAAAACTTGTTCCGGGAATGGAAGATACAGAAATTGCAACCGTACCCGAGCCTGCTGAGTTTGTGGAAGTGTTTAATTGATGATGAGCCCCCGATTTCAGACTGCCTTTCCCTGAAGAGTGAAATTCGCTGCGTTTTTGAGGGTCATTTTTTTCTGAGCTTGTTGTTTCTGAACCAGAATCATCAGACCCCTCGTTAGTATGAAGGCCTTCATTATCGGAGTTGATTGATAAATCGACATTTTTGCGCAGTTTTACCGGAAATCCTTTCCTGATTCTGCCTATGTCAAGATTAACTTCTTTTATGGATTTATATCTTACAGATATTTCTTTTTCAAGACAGTTGGTGATTAATGCATCGAAATAGGTACTGACCCCATCTACTACCTCGCTGGCGGGCTTGGGATTTTTAGATAGAATGTTTCTGGCGAGAACATAAATATCACTTCCTCCAAATGGAGTCTCACCTGTGACAAGTTCGTAGAGTATGATTCCAAGCTGAAATATATCAGAACTGGCAGTAACTTTTGAGGCTCTAAGCATTTCCGGTGACATGTACCTTGGAGTACCTATAGCTTTGCCCTCTTGAGTTAGTTGTGTTTTCTCAAGAGCTTTCACAAGACCAAAGTCCATGAGTGTAATATGACCTTTGCTGTTTATCATTACATTTGCAGGCTTTAGATCTCGATGTATTAGATCTCTTTTATGGAGATAGGAAAGGGCAGAACAAAGTTGCTCACCAATTTTTAATGCTTTTGCAACAGTGATTGTACCACCGTGTTTTTCGGCATAGTCATCAAGGGTGTCAGCTCTGAGGAGTTCCATAGCATAAAAAAGTGTTCCATTTTCTTCACCGTAGTCAAACATCTGGATGATATTTTTGTGATGAAGGTTAGAACAGACGTCAGCTTCCCGTTTGAATCTGTTGAGATGGGAGTCTTTTCCAAGATAGGTATCTTTAATAACTTTTAATGCAACAGTACGTTCAAGGTTTTCGTGAACGGCTTCGTAAACCGTCCCCATGCCTCCGGCACCAAGTTCTCTGATGATCTTGTATTTACCTATTTTTTTGAAGGCCAAAGTATTTTACTCCCTGTCAAAACCGTATTACAGCGTTTTTTTAATTTTAGCATGAATTGGTTGACTGAGGGGGGGATTGGTTAAAGATAGGCTCTCATTGGAGCAGTTTGAGGAAGAATACGTAGTTTTTTCAACGATCTCTTAACAAGTTGTCTTGCGCCTTCACGAGACATATTCAGTTCTCTGCCTACTTCAGCAAAGTTGGAAGAACCAAGCCCGTTAAGACCATAGTACAGTTCCATTCCTCTTCTTTCATTATCAGGAAGGTTTTTTAGAAGGCTTTTGATTTGACTTGAACATAGTTTTTCTTCAACATTTTGCTCTACGATACTGCTGTCATCACCAATGTGGTTAAGATAGTCTTCCCAGCCTGTATATTCAGGATTATAGGTTATGGCATCTTTTATAGAATTCATGTCTGTCCCAAGACGAACAGCAAGCTCTTTAAGGCTTGGCTCTCTGTGAAATTCCATTTTCAGAGATTCTCTCTCCTTTCTAATTTTCTTTAACAGTAAAGCCTTGCGGACAGGAACTGAAATAGGGCCTCTCTCATGTTTAATAGTGAAAAGTGAGATTGCCTGTTTAATCCACCATATTGCATAAGATGCGAACCGAAGACCAAATTCAGGATTGAATTTTCTTGCTGCCTGCATTAGACCAATGTTGCCCTCGTTGATTAAGTCAAGGAGAGAGCAGTTACTATAGCCATATTTATATGCTATTTTCAGGACAAGTCGAAGATTGGCGTGAACAAGTTTCATAATGGCAGATTCATTGCCTTTTTGTATATCTTTTACCAGTGTGAGTTCATCTTCTGCTGATAATGTATCATAGGAGGCGACATTCTTTAAATAACTTCCGATAGCGGTGCAGGCATCATTTTTATTGCTACGTTTTGGTCGTTCCATAATTCACCCTCTTTTTGATTCATCAAAATTTTAGACTCAAACTATATTCATGCAATAAGTTTGCCATAAGAGGATGAATATGGTGAGATGTGTTGTGATAAGTGGTTTTAGCCTATGGAGCTTCTCTGTAATCTTTTTACAATTGATTGTTTATGTGTTGCATTATTCAACAGTAAATTTGGAAAATTAAACATTAAAGAGGTCGATGCTCTTGAAACCCTTGAATTAAAGGCATGTTTCAACCTGTTGAAATAAACAACACCTGCTGGACCAGCTTTATATTACTTGTTTTGTAATAAGCAACACCAGCTGGATTAGCTTTATATCATTCATCTTCTTTATATTGTTTCAGTTTGCGCCAGAGAGAAGATCTGTCCATACCAAGAATTCTGGCAGCTCTACTTTGGTTACCTTCTACCTGACCCATCACTTCTAATATATAACGCTTTTCATTATCTGCCAACGAGATAAGAAGTTTTTTTTCATTTCTTTCATCAAAGGCTTTATGCTCCCCAAACTGAAGATCTGATATTTGTATGAGCTCAGAGTCTGATAAAATGACAGCCCGTTCGATGACATTCTGTAATTCACGGACATTGCCGGGCCAGTGGTAGGTCATTAGATAGTCTTTAACTTTAGCGGATAGCCTGCTTTTTCCTGATTTTTCACGGTGTTGGAATTTTTGGAGAAATTCAATTGCCAGAGGGATAATATCTTCCCGTCGTTTTCTAAGAGGTGGAACTTTAATTGAAAATACATTGAGGCGATAAAACAGATCTTCTCTGAAATTTCCTGCTTCAACTTCTTCCATAAGATTCTTGTTGGTGGCACAAATGAGTCTGAAATTAACCTTGACGGTGTAGTTCCCTCCCAGTCTTATTAGTTCTCTTTCCTGAATTACGCGCAGTAGTTTGACCTGAAGTGGCATAGGAATCTCACCAATTTCATCAAGAAATATAGTTCCGTTTTCACAGGCTTCAAAAATACCTTTTCTTCTTTTCGTAGCCCCGGTGAATGCATCTTTTTCATAGCCAAAAAGTTCACTCTCTAAGAGAGTTGCAGCTCGTGCTGCGCAGTTAAAAGGGATGAATAAAGATGTTACTTTACTTTTTTCATGGATTGTTCTTGCTACAAGCTCTTTACCTGTACCACTTTCGCCACTTACAAGTACATTGCTTTCAGAAGGAGCAATTTTGTCGATTAGTGAAATTACAGATTTCATTTCAGAACTTTCATGGATAAGCTCTGTGTTGCTTTTTGAATGTGCCAGTTCTTCTTTTAACAGTTTGTTTTCACTTGCCAGCCGATGTTTTTCAAGAACAAGCCTGACTGTTCTTCTTACCGTATCAAGTTCATAAGGTTTTGTAATGTACTCAAGGGCACCTTCTTTCATTGCATCAACAGCTGAATCAATAGTTGCAAAGCCGGTAATTAGAATAACATCAATGTCTTCGTACTCATTCTTTATGCGCTTTAACAGTTCAATACCATTCATTTTCGGCATTTTAAGGTCTGTAAGTACAAGGGAAAGAGTAGTTCGCCTCAATATATCTAAAGCTTCCTCGCCGTTTGCTGCTGTTAGTACCGAAACTTCTTCATCTTCAAAAGCCAGTTTTAATCCTTCTCTTGCTGCTGTTTCATCTTCAACAATCAGGATTTGAGGATATTGGACGGGTTTATTTGATTTGCTGGGTTTATTTGATTTGTTGGGTTTATTTGATTTGTTGGGTTTATTCATCATTATCTATTGTACTTTCGTTTGCTGCCAGTAAAAAGACTTTAAATGTAGTTCCTTTATCCAAGGTACTTGTGAATGTGATGTGTCCCTCATGTTCTTGAATGATACCATAGGTTACAGACAATCCAAGTCCTGTTCCCTTGCCAACATCTTTTGTTGTAAAAAAGGGGTTAAAAATTTGTTCCTGTGTGTCTTCATCCATTCCGCTACCATTGTCTGAAATTGTTATTTCCCAGGCAAATTCTGTCTTTAGGCTATCATTCAGAGATAATGTAATTTCACATTGTTTTTCAGGATATTCAGTTTCGTCTGTTTCAGTGTGGGAATGTTTCGTGCATTTACCTTCAGTACAGGCATGTATGGCATTGTTCAAAAGATTAATTACCACCTGTTGTAATTGATGTCTGTTTGCTGAAGTCAGGCATTTTTTATCTATTATAGCTTCTTTAAAAAGTATGTTCTCTTTTTTCAGGTTTGCAGAAACCAGTCTAATGCCTTCTTTTATTACCTCTGATAAGGAAATTATTTCTTTCTGAGGAGGGTTCTTTCTTGAAAATTCAAGAAGTTGCATAACAATTGATGACCCTCTGTTAGCTTCATTGATAATTGTTGTAACCCAGGAATCTGCTGGAATTTTTCCTTTTCGAATCTTTTCATTCATTAGTTGGGCATAGGTGGATATGTTGCTCAAGGGGTTGTTTAACTCGTGAGCTACACCTGCTGCAAGAACTCCAAGAGAAGATAGTTTCTTTTCTCTGGCAAGTTCGGCAGTTCGTTGTTTTACTCTTGCTTCAAGAAGAGTGTTGTTCTGCTCTACTTCCTCCATAGATTCTTTTAAGGCCAGAACCATTCGTTCAAAACGTTCCGCTAGATAACCAATCTCATCATTTCTGTTTTTGAGCCCTGTTTCTCTGTTTAAATTACCTTCTCCAATTTCATCAGAAGCCTGAATAAATTTATCAAGAGGAATGGAAATTATATATTTAACAGTCAAGTGAATTGTCAAGCCCACTAAAAGGAGTGCTGTTAGAAGACCTGTTATCAGAAGGCTTCCGATTCTGTTAAGAGCTGCTTCAAGGTGAGTAACCCTGTATTCAATGAGAACATGTCCGAATTTCATTTTGTTAACGAAAAAAGTTCGTTGGAGAACAATGGTTTTGTCGGTTGGTAGTATGAGTGACGGGTTTAAGTAATTTTCCAGTTTGCCATGTCTGTTATAGACTTCAGCCCTGATTAAATCCGGATCATCATTCTTTACTCTTTTCAAATATGAGGAAAGTTCGGTGAATTGATTCGAATAATAGGTCTGTCGGGAGATGATTGTAAGTGATGTAAGTGAGCTTTTTGCTCTTTTACGAGCCTGTTTTCTTAGGTATATACCTTCAGACTTCATTGTTAATAGGGTAATTAAAAAGAATACAACAAGCAAAACAAATGAGGTGATTGCCATTATTTTAAAATGAAGACTTAGCCAGCGATTAGAATTGGCCAGCATATTTCACCAAACTTTCTCATGTTCACAGATTAAATTTATCTGCATTTACTTACGCAGAGACTACCTATATTTACTTTAGCAGAGAAATGGAGTTTTGTTCCACTTGCATTACAAAATGCAGATATTTCAGTCATCATAATTCAGAGAACATCAGTAACTATAATTCAGTGCGCCTCAAGAGAAAAGATGTTAAAATCTGTGAGGAAGCATTGGAAAAGTGTGTTAGATGTTAGAGGGAAAACCTATCAGGAGTAACAAATGGCCTGGCTTTTTTATATAGACAATAACAAAGTAGAACAAGAGTGGGAGCTTTCACAGTTTCCTTTATCTATTGGTCGTAGTTCTGATTGTGATCTAACTTTTGATGACAGTAGAGTTTCGAGAAAACATGCTCAAATTATAGAAACAGCTTCCGGTGTTGTTATTCAGGATAATCAATCTACTCATCTTACCCTTATCAATGATAAACCTGTAGATGAACATATTCTTTCTGATGGTGATTATGTATGTTTAGGGGCAAAAATTGATCTCCTTTTTTTAACTGAGAAAAAACAGATTAAAATTGACAAATTTATTAAAGAGCATTTTGAGGTTGATGTCACTGATGATGAAACAGCTTATGGTGCTCATATAACACAGACGTTAAATACTGCTATTGAGAGTTTGTCTCAAGGTGGAGGGGTTGATAAGTCTGTTCTTGAAGGAATAAATAAAGATATTAAACGTTCTATGGAAGAACTGAAGTGTCTTTATGAGGTAGGGCAGGCAGTAAGTTCAGAGCAGGAACTGTCAAAGGTTCTTCAACTTATTGTAAAACATGTTATTCGGGCAACTGGTGGTGAAAGAGGAATTATCCTGTTCTATCACGCTGACACTGATGAACTAGTTCCTGTTATTGCCCGTGATGCTGCAAATTCTCTAAGTGTTGATGAGCGAAACCGTTTCAGTCGTTCAATTGCCCGAAAGGCTCTTGAAACAGGTGTAGCAGTTGTTGCCAAAGATACTCTTCAGGATCCGGCGCTTTCCAGTAAGAGTGTAGTTGATTTCAACATTCGTTCATCTATTTGTGCTCCTTTACTGGCCAAGGGAAAGACCCTGGGTATTTTGTATATTGATGCAAAAGATACATTGAAGGAATTTACCCAACAGGATACGGATTTTTTCATGGCTTTGGCTAATCAATCGGCAATGGCTATTGAAAATGCCCGTTTGGTTACAGATCTAATGGGTGCAAACATTAGTCTTGAACAAAAAGTCCGTGAGCTTCAGGCTCTTTATGAAGTAAGTCAAAGTCTTGTTCAGGTTAATGATCTTGATCTTGTATTACGAAAAATTCTTGAACAATCTATAGATGTTATTTGTACTCAACGAGGTTCTGTTCTGTTATTTGAAGAAGAATTGGAAGATGAACTTAAGGTTAAAGTTATTTGCGGTGATGTTAATTCTGAACATCTTGAAGAATCACGAATAACTCTTGCCCGTGGTGAGGGTATAGCCGGCAAAGTGGTTGAGACAGGTGAGGGGCTTATAATTAATCAAGGTGTAAATGATCCTTTGTTTGCCCGAAAATCTGAAAGAGATGATGATATTTCAGGATTGCTTGTTGTTCCTTTGAAAACAAAGGATAAGGTAATTGGGGCATTGAATCTGGTTAATAAGATTGATGGCCGTGATTTTGACAATGATGATCTGAAATTACTTACATCCCTTGCTTCTCAGGCTGCAGTAACAATAGAAAACTTTCGACTTTATCATCTGGCAGTCTTTGATGGTCTTACTAACCTCTATGTAAACAGGTATTTTAAAGCTTATTTGCAGACAGAATTTGAAAAAGTTAAGAGGTACACTGGTGAATTATCTCTGATTTTCACAGATATTGATCATTTTAAAAGTTTTAATGATACCTATGGTCACCAGGTTGGTGACATTGTTCTTGTTGAAGTTGCAAGGCTATTACAGGAAACAGCACGTACATCCGATTTAGTTGCCCGTTACGGCGGAGAAGAATTCTGTGCAATTCTGCCGGAAACAGATATTGAAGGTGCAGAGATTTTTGCCGAGCGACTTCGTATTGCTGTTGAGAAAAACCGTGTGGAAGTTAAAGGGCAAATGCTTCAGGTAACAATAAGTATTGGTGTTGCTAATCAGATAATGTCTAAAGCCCGCACAAAAGATGAGCTTATCAAGTTTGCTGATGCTGCTTTATATCAGGCCAAAAAAGCAGGTAGAAATAAAACTATGATTTACAGGCCACCGTTATCCTCAAGAGAGCTGGCTGAAAAAGTAGCATTGAAAACCAGAGAATAACTGTTATGACCAATTTTATTGACGGTGATAGTAGCAGTTTGAGTCTGGCAGAAATTAATAAAGAATGGTTTTCTGTTGATAAAACGGCTTCATTTCTTAATGTGCCATCTGGTGGAGTCATCCACATAATCGGGATTTGTGGGATTGCCATGGCTCAGCTAGCGTTATCTCTTGTTAAGCAGGGGTACATCGTTTCAGGAAGTGACACTCATTTTTACGATCCTATGGGAGGTTTACTTCAGAGCTCATCTATTACTTTGTTTGACAAATATGAAAAAGATAACATTCCACAGGAAGTTGATCTCGTTGTTATTGCAAATGCTATGTTTCCTGATAATCCTGAAGTCAATCTCATAAGAGAAAAGAACCTTCCATATTCATCTTTTCCACTTGTTATGGGTGAATGGTTGATTGGGAAACGACATTCTATAGTTATATGTGGTACTCATGGGAAGACGACCACAACAGGGATTGCAGCTTCAATTTTGTTTCAAATGAAGAAAGATCCATCGTGGTTTATTGGTGGTCTCTCAGGTTCTTTGCCTGAAACTCTTCATCAGGGAACAGGTGACTTTAGTGTAATTGAAGGTGATGAGTATCACACTGCATTTTATGCTAAAAGACCAAAGTTCTTTTTTTATAAGCCTCAGACTGTAATTATTAATGCAATTGAATTTGATCACGGAGACATTTACAAAGATGTCGCTGCCATTTGTTTTGAATTTAAAGAGTTGCTTATGTCTTTGCAGTCTTGCGATAAGGCAATTTGTTGTATTGATTATCCTGAAGTTCGTAAATTGCTGGCTGAAATCAAAGATGAGGTAAAGTGTAAGATTTTGACCTTTGGTACAAAAGATGTTTTGCAGAAGCTTAGCATTAATGAAATTGCTCATAAATTGGATACTGTCAAAGCTGCTCATAAACTAGATGTTGTCAAAGCTCACCATGAATTACCCATGTCTGTTGAATATCTTATAACAAACCGGAAGCAGTGTGGTACCAGTCAGGTTGTTACTGTCTCAGGTTTGGCATTTGAAAATCCACTGGAATTTACTTTGCCAATGATTGGTTCTTATAATGCATTAAATGCTGTTGCAGCAATAAGTGCATTGAGTGAAAATGGTATTTTGGTAAAAGAGATTGTAAGTACTTTAGCCGAAATTAAAGGTGTCAGTAGAAGGCAACAGATTTTGTTTGAAAACGACGATTATGTTTTGATTGAGGATTTTGCTCATCATCCCACTGCTGTTAAAAAAACTGTTTTGGCTGTGGCAGAAGCATATCCTGACAGAAGAATCTGGGCAGTTTTTGAGCCCAGATCCAATACAAGCAGAAGAAAAGTTTTTGAAGAGGATTATAAGTCAGGTTTTGAAAAGGCTGCTCAAGTCATAATTTGCAATGTTACCTCAAATTCGAGGATGAACGATGATATTGAACTCATTGATGTTAACGATTTGGCAGAAAGTATTTCCCAAAGAGGAACTTGTGCCAGAGCATTGCCTGATAGTGATTCTATTTATAGTTGTATCGCAGAAGAGGTAGAACCAGGTGATCTTATATTGATCATGTCTAATGGTGATTTCGGACATATATGCAAGCGACTAACTGCCTGCTTTTCAAATAAATGATAAGCCTTTTGTTTTTTTATGTTCTTTGTTTTTCTGCAGGTTGTATCTATAGTGGTTGATGGAGTATCATAAAGTACTAATTGAGATTATAGAATCTGTTTACAAAATTTCAGGCTGTAGCATGAAGTTTTTGGAACTAATGAGGTGATTTTTAATGGATGATATTACTTCCTATGGTGAAATATCTACTGCCCATCATAAGGGTGAAATGAGTACATTGGCTTTCGTTGGTGGGTGTTGCCTGGCTTTTGCGTCAGTCTTTTTTATGGTGTCAGGGCTTTATCACCTTGCTGTCAGTCTCGCTCCATATTGGGAAAGAGTTACTGTTGGCCCTTTGGCTCATAAGGGAACATTGAACTTTTTTGCTTTTACTCTCATTGCATTATCAAGATTCCTCTTCGGAGCATTTTTAGGCTATTTATCAATGCAAATGTGGGATGGTAAAGCCGGATGTAGAAGACTACTTTGCGTTATTGTTATTCCTGTAGTTGTTTTTATCGGAAATTATGTTCTGGGGTTAAGTGATTATGCTTTCTCTCAAATGACAGATGTTTCAGTTATTACCTCATCTTTTTCTATGGCTACTTTCTTGTCTGCATATAGCCTTTTGTGTCTTGGGATTCTTATATCTATAATATTAGGTCCAAGACTCCGTGATTCTTCATCAGATACGACTTTTTTAACTTCGATTGTTTATGGAGTGTTGTTATTTGGTGGTTTTTATTTCATTGGAACCAACCTTGATTTGAAAGAATATCAAACAGCATTATTTGCGAATATGACTCCTTTTTCTATGACTGATTCTGGTTATGAATTTATAATTCTTGATAATGTATCTCAGGAATATGTAGGTTGTATTGAAAATATTCAGGCTCTTGAAAATGCTTGTCAAAAACAGGATAAAGTCAGAGATACTAAGTACGATAATTTTGGTTCTATCCCTCGTTCAGGAAGATTAATAGAGATTTTAGTTGATGGAGATTATATTGAGGTAGAACCTTTTTGTGGAGACAATGGCTCTTATCAGGTTGACGCTAATGGTAAGTGGTCCTGTACTGTTCATGGAATGTTCAATGGTGAAAGACTTGAAAGAGGTCGCAGGCGTATTGCTATATTAAATGGTCAGACTTTTGAGTCTGAAAGTGATAGTTCTGCAATTGACAATGGTTATAATGATTAATGGTGGTGAATAATTTATGAGCGACTCAATGTTTCGGGACAAAAAAGCAGGAATTAACGCTTTTGATACAGATGCTGATGATCCCATGTTTCTTAAACCCAGAGAATTCTCCTTTCTTTTTTTCTCTCATTCTCTACCACGGGTCAGGCTTCTTTATGAAAAACATGAGAATTACCAGCAGGGAACAATTCAGTTTACTGAATTAATCCTTACGGTAACAGATTATATGAAGAGACCTTGTCTATAT
>Ga0164315_10002930_pt1 | contig 13172 bp, 10 predicted proteins | sample GuaBasSedimGuay6_FD_113737 | JGI IMG/M metagenome (GOLD analysis project Ga0164315, IMG submission 113737) | Subseafloor sediment microbial communities from Guaymas Basin, Gulf of California, Mexico - Guay6, Core 4569-2, 0-3 cm | ecosystem: Environmental > Aquatic > Marine > Hydrothermal vents... | reverse complement strand
TGTTTGCTGTAAGCGACGACTTGACAGCTACCATGACAGATGAAGTGATCGATCTTTGTGTGTGATTTAATTTCGGTCACGAAAATGATCGAAATAATTTCCTTATGCCTATTGACCTGGAAACGGCTCATATGTGTTAGAGCTCATTTTTCAACGCCCCTTAAAATTTCTACACACAAATCAACGCAGTTTTCACAAATTGTGGGTGTGCTGCCAGTTTGAACTAATTTCCCGACTTCATTCTCTGATAATTTGCAAAAATCACAGAATCTTTCCCCATCCGCACTCCTATTTCTATCACCCATCTTAACAATTTTTTGTGGTTCGGTTGCCTCTGTGGCATTTGATCTGCGTATAGATACTTCATCAGTTTCAGCTAGATCGTCTTGAAACCAATGAATATGATAATTTTGTACTCCTTCCTTGCAAACTGCGCCTGAAATTAAAGATACTCCCTCGCTGTTTCCGGACACAGAGATACTTACGTTTTCAAGATCATCGTGCCCGACCGTGGCTCTCTTCTTTCCATTTACGAATATGTCGAAATACATTGTCTTAAGTTGAGCTCTAACAGCCTAAATGTGCCGCAAGTTGCGGCATTTAATTACCGCAGGTTGCGTCCTATGTATTTTTGAAAAAAATACATTATTTTCCATTTTCCGCATCTTGCACATCTTAAAATTACCTTGAGTTCAACAACTTATCATGAATTTAAAATTACCTCTATGCTCAATTATAGACCTTGCCTCCAAGTAATATCATGGAAACTTGCCGTATAAGTCCTTGCGCGTGCCGGGTAACTACCGTATTGTTTTATAACTGAGAACATAATGAGAATAAAACATGGGGTGTGGAAAAGAAAAATCACCGTTTTTAGAGGAAGTCCGCGATATAATGCGAGTACAGCACTATGCCATCAGGACAGAACAAGCGTATGTAGAATGGATTAAGCGCTTTATTTTGTTTCATCAAAAGCGCCATCCTGATGAGATGGGCGAGAGTGAAATTGCGGCTTTTCTAACGCATCTGGTCGTGGACCGAAATGTTGCGCCTGCAACCCAGGGGCAAGCACTCAATGCACTGATTTTTCTTTACCGTAAAGTGCTGAATAGACCAATCGGTGAAATACCGGACATCGTTCGTTCAAAAAAGAAAGTCAAGATCCCGGTAGTGCTCACGCAACTGGAAGTGGCGAACCTGCTTTCTAAACTGGAGGGCGTTCACTGGTTAACCGGATGTTTGCTCTATGGTTCAGGCCTTCGCTTGATGGAGTGTATTCGACTACGTGTGAAGGATCTCGATTTTGACCGCCTTTCGATCACCATCAGGTGTGGAAAAGGCGGAAAGGACCGCGTGGTGACACTTGCCAGGGAGTTAGTAGTACCGCTACAACGACATCTTGAGTCCGTGAAGACTGCCCACGATAGAGATCTTGCTGAAGGGTTTGGCCGAGTGCATACGCCTTATGCGCTGGCAAGAAAATATCCCAACGCAGCCGTTTCCTGGGGATGGCAATATGTGTTTCCAGCTACCCGGCGTAGTATTGACCCGAGAACCGGGGTAGTCAGAAGGCACCACATGGATGAATCTAGCCTACAAAAAGCAGTCAAGGCTGCAGTGCGCAAGGCTGGCATTGTGCGTCCCGCCAGTTGTCATACATTACGCCATTCATTTGCTACCCATCTACTGGAACGAGGCGCAGATATTCGTACAGTTCAGGCGCAATTAGGCCATAGCGACGTCAAGACCACAGAGATATACACGCATGTGATTGGACGAGGTGGTTCTGCGGTTATCAGTCCACTTGAGACAATTTTCGGAATCGATACGATTCGCCTGGAACCCTAATTCCATAGTTCCTGCTTGAATTCCAACCACCCAAGCGCATAGAATGTGCGCCTCAAAATATTTTACTGTTTCAGGGGAAATCTAATGGGTGAATGTCCTGTATGTGCGGCGGATGTTACAATCGCCGATGATGCGATGGCTGGCGAGGTGTTGGTCTGTGATGATTGTGGTGCCGAGCTTGAAATAATAGCGCTGAAGCCGATCAAACTGGCGGAAGCACCGACTGCTGAAGAGGACTGGGGTCAGTGAAAATCGGCCTGCTGCATTCGCTGATTCGCAAGGAAGAAAAGCTATTAATCGGGGCGTTTCGAAATGCCGGGGTCGAACCGATCATGATCGATGATCGCAAACTGATCATGGATTTCAACACTGCGCCCGATATCGATATCCTGGTGGAACGCTCGATCAATCACTCGCGTGCATTGCACGCATTACGATTATTCGAAAGCGCCGGCGTGCGATGCATTAACACCCACGATGTCGCGCGCATCTGCGGTGACAAATTGCTCACCACCGCGGCACTCAAGGACTATGGTATCGCCCAGCCGCAAAGCCGGGTGGCATTTACCGAAGAATCGGCACTCGAGGCAATCGAGGAACTCGGTTACCCGGTCGTACTCAAACCCGCGGTTGGTTCCTGGGGCCGCCTACTTTCCAAGATCAACGATCGCGATGCCGCCGAAACCGTGCTCGAGCATAAGGCCGTACTCGGCAGCTATCACCATTCAATCTTTTATATTCAGCAATATATCGAGAAAAAGGGGCGCGACATTCGCAGCTTCGTCGTTGGCGATGACTGTATCGCCGCGATTTACCGCACCTCCGACCACTGGATCACCAATACCGCGCGCGGCGCAATCGCGAGCAAGTGTGAAGTCACTGCCGAGGTCGCCGAAATTTCACTCGCTGCGGCAGAAGCCGTTGGTGGCGGCATTGTCGCCGTCGACCTGTTCGAAAGCGACGATGGACTATTGGTGAACGAAGTTAACTACACGATGGAATTCCGCAACAGCATCGATACCACTGGAGTCGATATCCCGGCAGTGGTTGCCGACTACGTCATCCAGCAGGCCAGGCAGTAATGCCATGCTAAAAGTCTCTATCGTCGGCGCATCGGGTTATACCGGTGGTGATCTACTTCGTATATTATTGTTTCACCCAGAAGTCGAAATTCAACAGGCCACCTCCGAGCGCCATGCGGGCAAGCTGGTGTCGACGCTGCACCCCAACCTGCGCAAGGTTTGCAAGCTGAAGTTTGTAGCCATCACCGAGCTGGAACCCTGCGATGTATTATTCCTCGGATTACCGCACGGGCATATGATGAACCGCCTCGCCGAATTCGAAGCGTTGGCCGACACCCTGGTTGACCTCTCGGCAGATTTCCGTATCCATGACCCCCAGGAATTCGAAACCTGGTATGGCAAACCGCATAGTTGTCCAGATCGAATGGCGGATTTTGTCTATGGCATTCCCGAATTACATCGTGAAGAGATGAAGGGCGCGAAACGCATCTCGGGCGCGGGCTGTAATGCCACCGCGACCATACTCGCGCTGCACCCCCTGTACCAGGCTGGTATTGTCGAATCTTCGGTGGTCGAGGTTAAGGCGGGCTCGAGCCAGGGTGGCAATGCGGTGAGTGAAGGCAGCCACCACCCCGAACGTAGTGGTGCGGTACGATCTTACAAGCCGACCGCTCATCGTCATCTCGGTGAAATTCGCCAGGAACTCAAAGCCGACAATATTCATTTTTCCGCCACCTCGATTGAAATGGTGCGCGGCATTCTCGCGACCTGCCATGTTTTCCTCAACCAGGCGCTCGAAGAAAAGGATATCTGGAAGATTTACCGCTCGGCTTACGGTGACGAACCCTTTATTCGCATCGTCAAGGAACGTACCGGCATTCACCGCTACCCCGAACCGAAGATACTCGCGGGTAGTAATTACTGCGACATCGGCTTCGAGCGTGATCCATTTAGCAATCGACTGGTTGTCATCAGTGCGATCGATAACCTGATGAAAGGCGCGGCCGGACAGGCGGTACAGGCATTTAATATTGCCAAGGGTTTTGACGAGACCACCGGTTTGGAGTTTCCGGGTTTGCATCCGGTTTAGTTATGCGGTCTTGTTTACATTTGCCCCTCTCCCCTGCGGGGAGAGGGTTAGGGTGAGGGGGAAGGCGTGACACTAGGCTAGCTGGGGACTCCATCATGTGCCGTATTCTATCTGCCAACTCTGAAAGCCAGTTCAGTATTACTGAACTGCTTGAGTCTTTTGCCGAGGTGGCGCGCACCAGCGCCGAGTACCAGGGCCATGGTTGGGGTTGCTCCTGGCGGGAAGCGGGACAATGGCGTCATTACCACGACATAAAGCCGATCTGGGAAGATGATTTGTCCCGCTTTGGCGAGACCACGCTATTGCTCGCGCATGCGCGTAGTGCTTTTCGGGATGAGGGCATAGTCGTCGAAAACAATATGCCGTTCAGCGATGGAGAATCGGTATTCATCTTCAATGGCGAACTGCGTGGTGTGCGCATCAAGTCCGAGGGGCGCATTGGCGCCGAAAAGATTTACAACTACATCCGTCGCTTCGACAAGGGTGATACCCTGGCCGCACTCGATAAGGCAACCTCGATTATCACAAAACAAAGTTCCTATGTGCGCGCGATGAACATTATCATGTCGGATGGTAATGAGATCTGGGTGTCGACAAGCTACAGTGAAAACCCGGATTATTTTCAAATGTTTCAAAAGCAGGAAGGTGAAATCAAGCTGGTTTGTTCGCATCCCTTTGCGAACCAGACAGACTGGACTCGAATCGATAACAACACAACGGTAGCCTTATGATACTGGTTAAAATTGGTGGTGGTGAAAGCATTAACCTGGAAGCGGTCATAGCCGATCTCGGTCGCCAGGATTCGGCGTTTATTATCGTCCACGGCGCGAATGTGCTGCGTGATCAAATCTCGGCAAAACTGGGGATGGAAAAAACTATCCTCACCTCGGCATCTGGCTATAGCAGTGTGTATTCAGACCAGGACGCCATCGACGTCATCCTCATGAGCTACGCCGGTCTACGCAATAAGCGTATTGTCGAGCTTTGTCAGCGTTATGATATCAACGCGGTCGGCCTCACCGGTCTCGATGGACGCCTGGTGCAGGGTGAACGCAACAAGGGTATTCGGGTACGGGAAAACGGTAAAACCCTGATCAAACGTGATCTTTCCGGCAAGCCACGTGTTATCAATACCAACCTGCTTCGACTTTTACTGGACAACGGTTACTGCCCGGTATTGACCATCCCTATCGTCGACGAGAAGGGTTTTGCGATCAACTCGGAAAACGACGATATTATCGTCAAAATAGCCGCGTCGCTGGAGATCGACACGGTAATTCAATTGATCGAAGCGCCCGGTTTTCTGGATAATCCAGACGACGAATCTTCGCTGGTCGAACGCATGAGCGTGGCCGAGTTGAACGCGCGCGAGGCGGTGGTCGAAGGCCGCATCAAACGTAAATTACTGGCCTTGACGCGTTTGTGTTCGGACGCCAACACGCGGGTAATCATCAGCGATGGACGCGGCGAGCATCCGATTGAAGATGCACTTAACGGCGGGGGCACCCATATACAATGAACGATTCTCACGATTACAAGTCCATGGAACACGAGTTTGGACTGGTACTGGCGCCAAAACGCGACCTCGTCGCGGTGCGTGGTCTGGGCGCCCTGCTCTACGATGAAGCGGGCCAGGAGTATATCGATTGCGTCGCTGGCATTGGCGTCGCGTCACTCGGACACTCACATCCTAAGGTAGTCGCCGCCATTCAAAAGCAGGCAGAAACCCTGATTACCTGCCCGCACATACTCTACAACGACGTTCGATCAAAAATGCTGGAAAAACTGGTTGAAGTCACGCCGCAAAGTCTGACCCGCGCTTATCTATGTAATTCCGGTGCCGAAGCGGTCGAAGCCGCGCTCAAGTTTGCGCGTCTGCATACCAAACGACCCAATTTCGTCACCGCCATGCGCGGCTTTCATGGCCGTACCATGGGCGCGGTGAGCGCGACTTTCACAAAAAAATACCGCGAGCCATTCGAACCGCTGGTGCCCGGCTTTAGTTATGTACCATTCAATAAGATTAAGAAGCTTGAAGCCGCGATCGACGACAATACCGCCGCGGTGATGCTAGAAATCGTTCAGGGCGAAGGCGGTGTTAATCCGATCCAGGCCGACTATATAGCGGCGGCACGCAAACTCTGTACTGAACGCGGCGCCTTACTCATTATTGACGAAATTCAAACCGGATTCTGCCGCACCGGTAAATTCTTTGCCTGCGAACACTTCGACCTGCAGCCCGACATGATGACCCTGGCGAAGGCAATGGGCGGCGGCGTGCCGATCGGTGCGACCATGTTAAGCGCCGATATCAAGGTCGACCCGGGTTTGCACGGTACTACATTCGGCGGTAACCCTTTGGCCTGTGCTGCCGCGCTGGCTGCGATTGAAACATTCCAGGACGAGAAGCTGGCGCAACGCGCCGAGTATCTCGGACATTACTTCGAATCCCGCCTGGCTGAGAAACAGCTATCGCAGGTTCGGGCAGTTCGTCGTCTTGGGCTGATGATCGGTATCGAAATCAAGCACAAGGCTCAGGCCGCACTCGAGCTCCTGTTGGAAAGAAAGATTATCGCCCTGCCGGCGGGGCCTAATGTGATTCGATTGTTACCACCGTTGGTGATCGAAAAGTCGCAGTTGGATCGGGTGGTGGAAGTATTGCATGAGTGTTTGGTTTAGTTTTTGGAATTGCCCCTCACCCCTGCCCTCGCGAGGCGTCGCACCGCCCCAGAGGGGCGAGGGAGTATTTGTAGTCCCCTCTCCCCTCTGGGGAGAGGGTTAGGGTGAGGGATTTAAGCTACGTCCACGCAAGATCCAGACTCACAAGTTGCATAGCATATTAGAATTCGCTAATATAGCTGGTTAGTTTAGTACGATATGGCTTTTTCCTGCTTAATCACGAGATAAAAATAATGCTTAATCGATTTTTGTTAGTGGTTGTTTTTGTACTGCCGATAACCATTCACGCCCAGCAAGGCGGACCCCTGCCATCAGTCAAGGCTGAACATGTCTCGTCCCCGCTCGAATATCAACTCGACGGCGTCATCGAGGCAATCAATCAATCGACACTTTCTGCCCAGGTGTCTGGGCGTATCGAGGAAGTTAACTTCGATGTAGATGACCGCGTCAACGCGGGCGAAGTCATCCTGCGCATTCGGGATAATGAATACCGGGCACGCCTGCAACGAAACCGGGCTTCGCTCGCCGAAGCAAAAGCTAATCTGAAGGATGCGCAACAGGAATTTATACGCGTTGAAGAGTTAATCGAAAAAAAGCTTATCTCAAAAGCAAGCTTTGATAAGGCGAAAACTATTCTTACAGCGGCGGAAGCCCGTGTAGCAGCCAACAGGGCACTAGTCACTGAATCTCAGGAACAACTAGACAATACAGTCATTCGTGCTCCTTATAGCGGTGTTGTCGTGACCCGACACATTGAGCTTGGAGAAACTACCTACGTTGGTCAAAAAATAATGACCGGATATGCGCCTGAATACCTGCGTGTCAACGTTAATGTACCGCAGTCGCTCATTAGTGCGGTACGCCAACACCGCTCGGCCAGGGTTATATTGTTAGAAAACAACATCTCTATCGCGACCGAAAATTTGACTATTTTCCCCTACGCCAACGCCGAAAATCACTCATTCCAGTTGCGCGCCGACCTCGATGAATCAGCTCAGGCCATATTTCCCGGGATGTTGGTAAAGGTCGCCTTTATCGTAGGCCAACGACAGCGCCTGATGGTTCCCGCAGACTCAGTCGCATATCGCAGCGAGGTTGTCGGACTCTATGTTATCGATAAAAATGCGCAGGTGAGCTTCCGACAGGTCAGGGCTGGAGACCTGTTCGGGGAAAAAATTGAAATACTGGCGGGTCTCGACGCTAATGAAATTATTGCCCTTGATCCAATCCAGGCCGGTATTTATCTCAAGGCACAAACGGTGAAGCAGTAATGTCCGAACGCCTCGGATTCTCCGGTTCTATTGCGAAGAAATTCCTGCAGGCCGAAATCACGCCGCTTTTGGCCCTGATAGGCTTTTTACTTGGTGTGTTTGCGGTAGCCATTACGCCCAGGGAAGAAGAACCGCAGATCGATGTAACCTTTGCCAATGTTTTTATCCCTTTCCCCGGCGCCAGTGCGGTTGAAGTAGAGAACATTATCAGCACACCCGCAGAACAGGTGCTATCGGAAATTACCGGTATCGAACATATTTACTCTGTTTCTCGACCCGGCATGTCTATTCTCACCGTACAGTTTAAGGTCGGCGAAGAACGTAACCAGACAATTGTACGGCTGTATAACAAGATTTTCTCAAACCTGGACTGGCTACCCGCAAATATGGGGGTCGGGCAACCGATCATCAAACCCAAGGGTATCGATGATGTGCCCATGGTGGCTGTTACGCTCTGGACCGAAGATGAAAATCGTGCCGGTTACGACTTACTGCAGGTTGCACATGCTACCGAGGCCGAGTTAAAACGCATCAAGGGCACGCGTGATATCTATACTATTGGCGGTCTGGAACAGGCCGTGCGCATTTTACTCGACCCGCAGAAGCTGGCCGGTTACAACATTGATCTCAACCAGGTAAGTCAAAGCCTGAGCACTGCCAACATCTCTCGTGATGCCGGTTTTATGGTTAAAGACAACCAGGAGATAATTGTACAGGCGGGCACTTTTCTGAGTACGCCGCGTGAAATTGAAAATCTTGTGATCGGCCTGTCACAGGGTGTGCCGATATATTTACGTGATATCGCCAGGGTCGAGTTTGGCCCTTACCAGGCGAATCAATTTGTCTGGTTTGGCACTGGCCCGGCGGCGGCAGACAAGTCTATAAAAAGCAGCGGCTCGTTCCCGGCGGTAACATTAGCGATTGCAAAAAAACCCGGAACCAACGCTATCGATGTTGCCAACCAGGTGATTACTCGACTCGAACAACTGAAGGGAATTGTGATCCCCGATGGCGTCAATATCACGGTCACCCGAAATTACGGAGCGACGGCAAACGACAAGGCCATGACCTTGATTCAAAAACTATTTTTTGCCACTGGCGTTGTTGTCCTGCTGGTGCTGGTTACGCTTGGTTTCAGGGAGGCGATTATCGTCGGTGTCGCTATCGGCGTAACCCTCGCGCTCACATTATTCGCTTCCTGGGCCTGGGGTTTCACCCTCAATCGTGTTTCATTATTCGCATTGATTTTTTCGATCGGCATTTTGGTCGATGATGCCATAGTCGTGGTAGAAAACATTCATCGCCATATGCAATCTGGTACTAAAAACCTGGCAGAGATCATTCCGCTCGCGGTCGACGAGGTGGGCGGGCCAACTATTTTAGCCACCTTTGCCGTGGTTGCAGCATTATTACCAATGGCGTTTGTAACCGGCCTGATGGGCCCGTATATGAGCCCGATCCCGATCAATGCCAGTATCGGCATGATCATTTCTCTCGCGGTGGCCTTCATCGTAACACCCTGGCTCACCTTGAAATTATTGAAAAACAAGAAGCAAAACCACGCCGAGACCAGTAACGAAACCGACCGCAAGGGTCTCTATCCTTTTTTCAACGCTATCATACGACCGTTGCTGAATGGGAGGAAAGGGCGCGCTAAACGCTGGTTACTGACATTGACAATTTTTACTCTCATTATCGGTTCGGTCGGCCTCGCGGGTATGAAACTCGTGGTGTTAAAAATGCTGCCTTTCGATAACAAATCCGAGTTCCAGGTGATCGTCGATATGCCTGAAGGTACCAGCCTTGAACAAACAGCACGCGTACTCGCGGAACTGGGAAAACACATAGCCACCGTGCCCGAGGTAACCGATTATCAGTCTTACATCGGCACCTCGGCACCGATTAACTTTAACGGCCTGATTCGACAGTATTATCTTCGCAGCGGGTCCCATGTCGCAGATATCCAGGTTAATCTACGCGATAAATCGTTACGTGATCGTAAAAGCCACGAGATCGCACTCGCGATTCGCGAACCGCTGCAAAAAATCGGTAATCTATACCAGGCCAATGTAAAAATCGTCGAGGTGCCGCCAGGCCCGCCGGTGCAGTCGCCTCTTGTAGCTGAAGTGTACGGTATCGATTATGACGGCCAGATTCAGGTAGCCAGGAGTATTCGTGAAACTTTTGAAAGCACGGATGATATTATCGACGTTGACGACAGTATCGAATCACCGTCATCAAAATTGACCCTGAAAATAGACCGGCAAAAAGCGGTGCGGCTGGGGATCGATCAACAGGCCATCGCCGACGCTGTTGCGACCGCGCTACGCGGAACGGATATAGGTTATTTGCATTCAGAGAAGGTTAAGTACCCGATGCCGCTACGACTCGAATTTAACACCGCGGATAAATCTAGTCTGGCAAAAATCCTGTCACTCAAAATCCGTTCGTCAAATGGTGTCCTGGTCCCATTATCCGAGGTCGTCAGCCTGGTATACAGCCAGGCGGAAAACAGCATTTACCATAAGGATTTATTGCCGGTGGTATTTGTCACCGGAGATATGGCGGGAGAACTGGATAGCCCGCTGTATGGCATGTTCGAGATGATGGCTAAATTAAAGCAGCAACCTCTACCGCCTTTGCTGGATACCCCGATCGAACAATACCTGGTCAACCAGCCCGACAATCCCTACCAGTACAGCCTGAAATGGGACGGTGAATGGCAGATAACCTATGAAACCTTTCGTGATATGGGCCTGGCCTATTCAATCGGACTGCTGATGATTTATTTACTCGTAGTCGCGCAGTTTAAATCCTATACCGTGCCATTGATCATCATGGCACCCATTCCGCTGACGATTATCGGCGTGATGCCTGGTAATGCCCTTACCGGCGCACAATTTACCGCAACCTCGATGATCGGCATGATCGCGCTGGCGGGTATCATCGTTCGAAATTCGATTCTACTGGTCGATTTTATCAACCAGGAAGTAGCTCGCGGCATCGATTTCCAGGAAGCGGTTATCCAGGCTGCCGCTGTGCGCGCCAAGCCCATCGTGTTAACCGCCCTGGCGGCTATTCTCGGCGCAATGTTCATCCTCGACGATCCTATATTCAATGGCCTCGCAATTGCCCTGATTTCTGGAATCCTGGTGTCTACGCTACTCACCCTGATTGTAATTCCCGTCATGTTTTATGCTTTTAATTACCGTCGGCTTGAAAATTAAATTATGCTGTGCAATCAGGATTGAATAAAACACAGCCAGGATTTCCATGGCAAAAAGTACTAACGATATTAAAACACCCGCCAGTCGCGAGCAGCAGCGCGCACTGACTCTATCGAAAGCCGTTGATTCAATTGGGCAAACTGAATTCTTGCCCAATATGATGGATTACCTGCGCATCGATGTGCCCTTCGTCGGTATGTTGCTGTTGATGGTCGACGGATTAAACCGTCCTACCCACGTCTATGACACGATTCGTGCCGCCTACCGTCCTAACCTGGACATTTACCTCGATGGTGTTTACGAACTCGATCCGTTTTTTGTCAGCTTTCGTAAAAATCGGCAAACCTGTGCCATGTTGATTCGCGACGTCGCCCCGGATCGCTTCCAGCTCACCGAGTACTACCGTCGCTACTACAGGAATATTGAACTGCGCGACGAAATGGCCATTTTTACCGAACTAGGCGATGATCGGTACCTTTCCTTCTCCATCGCCAGGCGCGTTTCCGAGCCTCGATTTCGCCGACATGAATTAAAGTATATCGAGCGTGACCTGCCGGTACTGGCTGCGCTATGCCGCCAGCATTTCAAACAGGCCTCCACCCAACCGAGCGATGCATCGGCAGAACAAAGACTCGAATTTGCACTGGAAAGATTCGGTGAAGAAGCGCTGACTCCGAGGGAGCGTGACGTAGCGGTCTGCATTCTCAAGGGCCACTCCTCCAAATCGACCGCCAGGGAAATTGAAGTCAGCCCGGAGACTGTCAAAATCCATCGCAAGAATATTTATCGCAAGCTCAATGTAACCTCTCAGAGCGATCTTTTCGTTCGTTTTGTAGCCACTTTGAACCAGGGAATTTCCGCCAGGGCGTAATAACCGATTATGTCGGACCGGGCCAAAATTGCCCCTCACCCCTGCCCTCGACAATTGCTCCTGCATTGTTCTACCACCTACATCCATGTAGGCGTCTCCCCGGAGGGGCGAGGGGACTACAAATACTCCCTCTCCCCGTGGGGAGAGGACAGGGGTGAGAGGGCGCCCATATGAGTAACCGCGATTTAATCCCTGAATCCAGCGACATAAATTCTTAACCCTTTAGGGTTATATACAGTTTCCGCCCCCCGGGCATAAACTTTTGTCGAATAACAATATAGTTTTATCTGGGAGACTGATCTTGTCGGCCAATACAAGTAAAGCCGCAATCGATATTCGGAATACATCGAAGGTTTATGGGAAAAGTCGTGTTAACGGCGTTGTCGCGCTCGACGATGTATCCCTGCAGATCCGCGATAACGAATTCTTCACCCTGCTCGGCCCCTCGGGTTGCGGCAAAACCACCCTGCTACGCCTGATTGCCGGCTTTGAACAACCGACCCAGGGCGAGATACTGCTCTTCGATCATCATTTAGAAGGGCTGCCACCTTATAAACGTCCGGTAAATACCGTATTTCAGCACTATGCCCTGTTCCCGCATATGACCGTGTCTGAAAATATTGGCTTTGGCCTGGAAATGCAGGGCAAGGCAGATGCCGAGATACACAAGGTGGTCGACGAGGTACTTGCCCTGGTACAGATGGAATACCTGGCTAACCGTAAGATCAGTGAAATCTCGGGCGGGCAACAACAGCGTGTGGCACTCGCACGCGCGTTAGCGCCTCGTCCCAAGGTATTACTACTCGATGAACCGCTGTCGGCACTCGATTTTAAACTACGCAAGGAAATGCAACTCGAACTCAAACGCCTGCAGCTCGATACCGGCATTACCTTTGTATTCGTGACCCACGACCAGGAAGAGGCGTTGACCATGTCAGACCGGGTAGCAGTCATGAACGAGGGCCAGATACTCCAGGTCGGAAGCCCGAAAGAAATCTACGATCATCCCGCCAGGCGTTTCGTGGCGGATTTCATCGGCGACATTAATATCCTCGGTGCCGAAATTCTGAGTAGTGATTCGGCCAGGGCAAGCATCCGGCTAAGCGGTGGTTTCGAAACCAGTGCCAGCCTGCCGGATCAGTCCGATGCCCTGTCGGGTAAAGT
>Ga0164315_10002929_pt1 | contig 13174 bp, 13 predicted proteins | sample GuaBasSedimGuay6_FD_113737 | JGI IMG/M metagenome (GOLD analysis project Ga0164315, IMG submission 113737) | Subseafloor sediment microbial communities from Guaymas Basin, Gulf of California, Mexico - Guay6, Core 4569-2, 0-3 cm | ecosystem: Environmental > Aquatic > Marine > Hydrothermal vents... | reverse complement strand
ATCTGACTGCTCTACCCGAGCATCGGTTCCACGAAAATCAAAACGATTGCCAATTTCACGATTGGCTTGATCGACTGCATTAGTTAATTCATGTTGATCAATTTCTGAAACGATATCAAATGACGGCATTTTTTTACTCCTACTATATTGAATTGGAGAGAAGTATAGCTAATTTTTAAACTCAGTTGAGTGTAATTCTATTATCCACGTGGGTGATGCTTAGCATGCAAACTCTTTAAGCGTTCTTTAGCCACATGGGTATAAATCTGTGTGGTTGATAAATCAGCATGACCTAATAATAATTGAACAACACGCAAATCAGCACCATGATTTAGTAAATGGGTTGCAAACGCATGTCGTAACGTATGTGGTGACAGATCTTTTTTGATCCCAGCCTGCTTGGCATAGCGTTTAATCAAATACCAAAAAGCCTGCCGTGTCATCGCTCTGCCTCGCTTAGTTGGAAACAAATCGTCACTGACTGTACCCTTTAATAACTCAGGCCTGCTTTCTAATAAATATTGCTGCAGCCAATCCAAAGCAATTTCACCCAAAGGTACTAACCTTTCCTTATTGCCTTTGCCTACGCAACGAATAAGTCCTTGCCTCATATTAAGCTGCTCAAATGTTAATGCAATCAATTCAGAGACTCTTAAACCCGTTGCATACAACACTTCCAACATAGTTCTATCACGTAATCCTAAGGCTTCATTAACATCGGGTTGGGCAAGTAAGTCTTCAACCTCATTTTCAGTTAGACTACTTGGTAGTGGTCTACCTAAGCGTGGTGACTCAATTTGAGCAGTCGGATCAGAGTCTCGAATCTCTTCACGACATAAATAACGGTAAAAACGTCTTAATGTCGATAGTAAACGGGCCTCACTTCGTACTTTTCGACCTTCGCGCATTCGCACACTTTGATAGCGCAAAATGTCAGTGCGACTAGCGGCAGCTAAATCAATGTCAAACTGCCTTAACCATGTTGCAAAGCCTAAAAGATCACGCTGATATGCAGCGATAGTATTTTTACTTAAGCCTGACTCCAACCATAAAGAATCCAAGAATGGTTGCAAGTAATAACTGCTAATTTCATTTTTGCTCATGATCTAATAGCCATTGTTTTACTGTCATTTCATGACCCTCGATTTTACCAGCAAAACCACCTAGTCCGGCTTTTGATACTACACGATGACATGGCACCACAATAGGAAATGGATTAGCTCGACATACATTTCCGACAGCACGAGCTGATGTATTTAGGGCACTCGCTACTTCCGAATAAGTGCGTGTTTCACCAATAGGTATCATCCGTAAATACTGCCACACCGTTTGTTGAAAGTCCGTTCCTGCATACATTAATGGTATTGACCAAGCATTGTGTGCCTGAATAAAAAAGTCTTTTAATTCTCGGCTAAGTTGCTGGGTAATTTGTGATGATTGAGAAATTGTATCGGCCTGAATATTAAACAAATCTATACCTTGTAAATAATACTCAGATGCAAAGAGTGTTATTTGTCCAAAAGGTGTATCAATAATTGTGTAAGTAGTCATAATGCAAAAAAGGGCACAACTGTAACCAGCGGTACCCTTTTTCTAATCTCACAAAACAGGATCGTCAATCGACCCAGTGTGTTTTAGATTAAGATAATTTTTCTTTAATACGAGCAGCTTTACCAGTAAGCTCACGCAAGTAGTATAGTTTGGCACGACGTACATCACCACGACGTACTACCTCTAGACTAGCAACTGATGGGCTATGAGTTTGGAAAACACGCTCAACACCAACACCGTTAGAAATTTTACGTACAGTGAATGCTGAATGCAATCCACGGTTACGTTTAGCAATAACAACGCCTTCAAACGCTTGCTCACGTTCACGGTCGCCTTCTTTAATTTTTACTTTCACAACAACAGTATCACCTGAAGAAAATGCAGGAAGGTCCTGTCTCATTTGTTCAGCATTAAGCTGTTCAATAATATTACTCATCGTTCTACTCCAACTTCTTCCTGCCCATTTTCGGCAATAAATTGTTCTAATAATGCTTTCTGCTCGTTAGTTAATGTATCCATTTCTAACAAGTCAGGCCGCCGTAACCATGTTCGTCCTAAAGACTGTTTGAGACGCCACTTCCGTATTGCCTCATGATCACCACCCAACAGCACCTCTGGCACTGACTGATTGGTTAATCGTTCCGGTCGTGTGTAATGTGGATGGTCTAACAAACCAGCCATAAAAGAATCTTGTTGAGCCGATTCTTCATCACCTAACACACCAGGTAACAATCTTGCCACACCGTCAATCATGACCATCGCAGCAAGTTCACCACCACTGAGAACATAGTCCCCAATGGACCATTCCTCATCTATCTCATTTTCAATCAGGCGTTCATCAATCCCTTCATAACGCCCTGCAACAAAGATCATTGCTTCTCTTGTTGCCAATTGTTGCAAACTTTGCTGGTCAAGTTTTCGACCTTGCGGTGACAAATATGCCACTTTAGTTTGCTGACCTAATTTCTGCTTTGCCGCTTGAATAGCTTTCTGCAATGGTTCAACTTTCATCACCATTCCAGGACCACCACCATAAGGCCTATCATCAACTGTTCGATGTTTATCCTGCGTAAAATCACGCGGAGTCCAATAATCAATGACCAACTTGCCTTGCGATACTGCCCGACCAGTTACACCATATTGTGTTATTGCATCAAACATTTGAGGGAACAAAGACACCACACCTATTCGCATGAGACTGTTACCTCAATAATCCAACTCCCAATCAACCCGAATAATCTTATCATCCAAATCGACCAACTCAACAATCTCACCTATTACAAAAGGTATTAACCGTTCAGTTTTATGTTCTTTATCTTGTACAAGCAACACATCATGTGCGCCAGTTTCAAGCAAACTTTCAACCTGACCCAACATTTCATTTTGCAGGTTAACTACTGTCAAACCTATCAAGTCAGACCAGTAGAACTCATCTTTAGCCGTAGGCTTTAACTGCTTTTTGGTAATGGCTAGTTCACTACCAATTAAAGGTAGAGCTTGGTCTGGATCTGTTATATCAACCAAGCCCATCACTATGCCTTTACCTTGAACGCGCCCACCGGACACCTTCGCTTCAACCCACTCACCTTTGCGTGATATATAAAGTGGTGAATAACTTAAAATATTTTTTCGGGGATCAGTAAATGAAAATACTTTCACCCATCCTTTTACCCCAAAGGCACCAGATATTTTTCCTACCGGGATAAATTCCTCGGAAGTGTCCACATTGAAACCTTAACTACTTAGCAACAATTATGCTGCTTGGGCTTGCTCGATAAGCTTAGTTACGCGTTCTGAAGTTTGTGCACCTAAACCGATCCAGTGTGTAATGCGTTCCATATCTAAACGTAAAGTCTCTTCTTGTCCTTTTGCTAAAGGATTAAAAAAACCTACACGTTCAATGCAACGACCATCACGCTTGTTACGTGAATCAGTCACTACTACTGTGTAATAAGGACGCTTTTTAGCGCCGCCGCGAGATAATCTAATTGTTACCATATTCCTGCCTGTACAAAACTGGATCGAAAAACAGATATATTCTACGCAACTCTCTAGCATTTGAAAAGCATAAGTTTGTATTATTCTATAGAATCTACTTAACCCAGATCACGATAAAACTTCTTCGACGACGAAAACAAACTTGTTTCAACTGGAATGCATAAATAATACTGCTAAAAAGGCATCCCCCCACCCATTGGAAACTTACCTCCCAAACCACGCATCATCTTAGCCATACCACCTTTCTGACTCATTTTTTTCATCATTTTTTGCATTTGTGCGAACTGCTTAAGCAGTCGATTAACATCTTGTATTTGTGTGCCCGATCCTGCTGCAATACGTTTTTTACGTGAACCTTTAATAACATCAGGCCGTTGACGTTCTTTTTTAGTCATCGAGTTAATAATCGCTTCCAGTTTTCCTAACTCTTTATCATTGACCTGTTGTTTGGCTGCTGCAGGGATATTTCCCATACCAGGCATTTTTTCCAACATAGAACCGATACCGCCCATATTCCCCATCTGGCGCAATTGATCTCGAAAGTCTTCTAAATCAAACCCTTTACCTTTTTTAAGCTTATTGGCTAACTGCTCAGCAGAGCCTTTATCCATTTTTCTCTGTGCATCTTCTACTAGAGATAGTACATCGCCCATTCCCAAAATGCGCGAAACAACTCTATCTGGATGGAAAGGTTCTAAGGCTTCAGTTTTTTCACCAACACCCATAAACTTTATAGGTTTACCGGTAATATGACGAATTGATAATGCTGCACCGCCACGAGCATCACCATCTGTCTTAGTCAAAATGATGCCAGTCAATGGTAAGGCATCATTAAATGCCTTGGCCGTATTAGCAGCGTCTTGCCCTGTCATGCTGTCAACAGTAAATAGTGTTTCGATTGGGTTAATTGCCGCATGAATACGTTTGATTTCTGACATCATGTCATCATCGATATGCAATCTACCGGCGGTATCAATAATAACGACATCAACAAACTGTAACTTAGCTTGAGCAATTGCTGCTTGCGCAATTTCTACAGGGTCTTGATCTGTTTGGCTTGGAAAAAAGTGTGCATCAACTTCGTTAGCCAATGTTTTTAATTGCTCGATCGCTGCCGGCCGATAGATATCCGCACTAGCCACCATGACTGATTTACGTTCACGTTCTTTCAACCAACGTGCCAGTTTAGCAACGCTGGTTGTTTTACCAGCACCTTGCAAACCTGCCATCAAAATAACCGCTGGAGGTTGTGTATTCAGGTTTAGCCTTTCATTCGCTTCCCCCATAACTGCAACAAGTTCATCATTGACAACTTTAACTAATGCTTGACCTGGAGTCAGGCTACGGAGAACATCTTGTCCCAGCGCCCGTTCTTTTACCCGCTCAATAAACTCACGGACAACCGGCAAAGCAACATCAGCTTCAAGCAATGCCATACGCACTTCACGCAGGGTTTCTTTTACATTATCTTCTGTAATTCGTCCTTGTCCACGAAGCTTTTTCAGCGTGCTTCCAAGTCTTTCACTCAAACTATCAAACATGGTTCACCTTGAACTATATGTGCATACCAAGAAATCGGTATGTAATACATAATTATAACTGATATTATTAACCGATTTATGTTTCCATCGTTTATCATTCATATTTATGAAAATGCTTAATTCTAACTGGAAGGAATAAATTGCTATGGCTTTGGCAAATGCATTGGCTATTTTTCTCTATCTGAGTTGTAGCGTCATTTTAATTCGACGTTTTGTTCAACGAGATAGTGTCGAGAGCAATATCATCTTTCCTGTTAGCTTATTAATTCTGCTAGCACTGGTTTTTCACGCAGCCGATATCTTTTTCACAATGAAACAAGCTGGTGGCTGGGATCTAGGCCTATTTTCATCTTTAAGTATTGCGAGCTGGCTGATGGCCTTTATTGCATTAATTTTAGGTGCAAAGTCACCCCGAGCTCATCTAGGAATAATGATATATCCACTGGTCATGATCAGTCTGGTATTGAAGTCAAATCTACCAAGCACACAAACTACTACCCTTATTGACCCGGCACTTGAATGGCATATTTTGTTGTCGCTTGCTGCATATAGTTTATTTGCTCTAGCAGCTTTGCAAGCTATGATTCTGTCGATACAAGAAAGACAATTACGCCAGCATCATATTAACGGCATCATGCGAAAGCTACCACCACTACAAACAATGGAACAGAGTTTGTTTCAATTAATTATCGCCGGCTTTATTTTTCTGACGATTGGCTTTATCACTGGTGTTATTTTTATTGATGACTTATTTGCTCAGCATCTTGTTCATAAAACTGTGCTGTCCATCCTTGGTTGGTTTGTCTTTGCCACGTTACTATGGGGACGCTGGAAATATGGCTGGCGAGGTAATACTGCTGTCAAATGGACATTAATCGGTTTTATCTTTCTGGTATTAGCGTATTTCGGTAGCAAACTGGTATTGGAATTTATTCTATAAACTATGCTTGAATCAACATCGCTAACATTATTGTTTTTCATCTTATTTGTCTTACTGGTTTTCTCGGCTTTTTTTTCCAGCTCAGAAACAGCTTTAATGTCGCTCAACCGATACCGCCTAAGACACTTAGAGCAAGAAGGTCACGCTGGTGCAATCCGTGCCAGCCAATTATTAGATCGGCCTGACAGATTGATCGGACTGATTTTACTCGGAAATAATTTTGTCAATATATTTGCTTCTGCAATTGCCACTATTATTGGAGTAAAACTCTATGGCGAAAATGGGATTGTAATTGCAACTTTCACTCTAACCTTAATCATCTTATTATTTGCTGAAGTCACCCCGAAAACACTGGCGGCACTGCACCCTGAGCGTGTTGCCTTTCCTGCTAGCTTCATACTTAAACCCCTACTCTTTATTCTGTTTCCTCTGGTCTGGTTTACTAATGGAATTACCAATAGATTACTCGCCTTATTGGGTGTGTCACCTGAAGATTCTTCATCAGTTTCGATAAACCGAGAAGAGTTACGTATAGCACTAATGGAAGCAGGCAGTTTAATTCCTAAGCGCCACAAAAAAATGCTGGTAAGTATCCTTGATCTGGAAAAAATTACTGTTGACGATGTAATGGTTCCACGCAATGAAATAGAAGGGCTGGATATAAATGGTGCATTGTCAGACATCATCAAACAACTTTCTTATTGTAGTAACACACGGTTGCCGGTCTATGAAGACAGTATGGACAATATAATTGGAATTTTACACGTCAGAAAAGCCTTGCATCTACTTGCCCAAGATAATTTGACCAAGGAAACTATTAATAGCATTGTTAAACAGAGTTACTTTGTACCAGAAGGCACGCCCTTAAATGCTCAACTTATCCAGTTCCAACGACACAGAAGACGAACTGGTCTAGTGGTTGATGAATATGGTGATATTCTTGGGCTGATTACCTTAGAAGATATATTCCGTGAAATAGTCGGTGAATTTACAGCTGATTTGATTGATGAAGACAAGGATATTCATCCACAAGAAGATGGTAGTTATCTTATTAATGGCTCAGCAAATATCCGAGAAATTAATCGAAATAATCATTGGCAGTTACCCACTGATGGCCCCAAAACAATTAATGGTCTCATCCTCGAATATTTAGAAAGCATTCCGAATCCTGGCGTTAGTTTACGAATTGAAGACTATATTATTGAAGTAGTGCAAACTGCTGACAATGTTATCCGTACGGTCCGTATTCGTCCAGATAAAGTGTCTGAAGAGGTTAACTAATGCCAGCTTTTCGAATTAAAGCCTGTGGTTTAAAGAAAATCGACACTACCTCATTGAGATCGATGCTTACTCTTGCTGATAATCTTCTCAGCCATAACTGGGAAATTATTGAACATGATCCAGTAGAGTTATGTATTTACTCCTTGGAAACAGAAGAAGGGAAAGAAGCCTGGCTTGCGCATGACAAGGGTTTCTCGGCAATTTTATCATCACAAAAAGTTACCGAGTCAGCTGATATTATTCTGAAAAAACCTCTTCGAACTAAAAACTTCTCAGAGGCCCTTAACGCTATTGAGGATAAAATTAAACTTGTCAAGCAAAGTAAAAAATTTACTCGGGCTAAAGCATCAACAACCACTGCTCAAAAGTCAAAACCAAAACAAAAAGATACAGGAAAGTCATCGTTACTTTTCTCATCGCTATCATCCGGTCTTTCCAAGCACCTTATTGGCATAAAATCTCCAGCCTGGAACTTACCACAACTAACCTTTAGTTTACCTATTCAGAATTTAATCAAACCAGATACTATTTTGGATCTCAGATCACTCAAAAAATGGCTTAAAGAGTTATCAAAAAAAGATAACACCACCATGGTGAGCGCTATATTAGGCAATATCATTCCACTTAATCGTACTGTGCTCCCTGTGCGTACTCGTTTGTCATTATTGGAGCTCTACCAAGAATCTATCACTCGGTTAATATTTAGCCGAGATATTGCCTCAATCAAACTGGAAAGATCTTCTTACAGCACCTATATAAAATCGATGCGTGCATTAATGTTATTAGTAGAAGAATTATCTATTGGATACAAAATCATTCTTGATGAAGCCTATCAGCAAGGTGAACGACCTGATTCTAATGACTTTTTCATGATGGCTATCAACAAAACTGCTGAAAATATAAGCTTATCGATTTTGCTTGCTTATAGCTATTACCGCACTCCCGCCGCCACTACTATAAACACTTTACATCAACTATATTTATATTGTGAGGCCAGTAATACACTGCACAAAACAGTCTCAATTAAAGGAGTGTCTACATCAAAATCTTTTTATCATATTTATAATCAAATCATACTGATGGGCATCGCCGATCCATTCAGGTTAACCAAATTTGAAGTATTCAAATTACATACATTAATGGACGATTATGCTGACAAAATAGAAATTAGCCCGCTCATTAATAAGCACAAAAATGCCCCTAATGAATTCTTGATGACTGGTTATTTTTGCCTTGACACCAACAGTGACAAAATGCCCACTGCACTAGCTCAAACATCTATCGAAAAACGTCGCTCACCACAAGCCCGACTACTTAATACTCAGCCAGTTGTAAAAGCCATTGAGGAGCTTTTCCAGCGTGCAGCCTTGCCTGTCAACAAAGGCATGTATGATCTTGATATAAAATTACTACAGCAAGCTATTCCACAAATAAATACCAGTTACGACCGCCAGTTTCATAGACTTCCTAGTAGTGATAACCACCAAATCAATCTGGCAAATGGTATTTCATCTATTCATGATTGTTTAAGCTACAATAATCTCGAACAGACTGATACATGGATAATTCACAATCAAAGCTCTGCTGGCATGATGCTAAGTCGTGAAGTAGATGACTGTCACCAACTCAATATCGGTGATTTTATAGGTGTTTTTATACCCCAGATGCCACCATCACTAGCAATCATGCGCTGGCTCTGTACTAATAATCATGGTACAACTGAAATTGGCATAGAAATCTATCCGGGGCTTCCTATAGCAATTACTGCTCGCTCCGAAGGTGGCTCAGAAATAATACAAGGATTACTACTGCCTGAAGACCGCAATATTAGACAGCCAAGTTATCTCATTGTGGAAAAAGGTGGCTATTCTACAAATCGTATTTTACATATAACTGAAGGTGAAAATGGCTATACAATATCTGCTACTTCATTGATCGATAATACATTTAATTATGAACAATTTAGATTTAAGATTCATGATGGAACAAAACACAAAATAGCACAATCTCAGAACAAACAAATTTAGGGAAAGAACATGCGTATTCTATTCAAACTTATTATTTTAGTCGTCATAATCGTAATAGCAGGCCTCATTGCATTGCCATTTATTGTTGACCCCAATGATTACAAACAAGAAATTTCTGATCAGGTAGAAAAAGCAACGGGTCGAACATTGACACTTGATGGAGATATTGGCTTATCTGTTTTCCCGTGGATTGCACTTGAAATGGGCCCTCTATCATTGAGTAATGCAAAAGGATTTAAGGCTGAACATTTTGCTAAAGTCGAGGCTGCCGAGATCCGTATCAAACTGATGCCTTTATTACAAAAACAGTTAGAAATGGATACTATTGTTCTGGATGGCCTAGTTCTGAATCTGGAAAAAAATAAGGCTGGTAAAACGAATTGGGATGATCTTGCTGGTAGTAATAAACCTGATGGGTCAACCAAAGAATCTGAAACAAAATCCAGTGATGGTAGTGCACCTGCACTTGCTGCTATCAGTATTGCAGGTGTAAAACTTAGCAATGCCAATATTCTGTGGGCAGATGCAAGTACATCTCAAAGCTATAGTCTGGAAAACTTAAATCTCACTACCGATCCACTGGTACCAGGTGAGCCTACTGCTGTTGAGATAGATTTCGATATAAACAGTGCAAAACCTCAAGCTAAAGCCCATATCAATTTAAATACTAAAGTAATAGTTGATCTTGAAAATCAACAATATGCTTTGACTGGGCTTGAATTTACTACTCAGGCTGAAGGTAAAGAGCTTCCTTTTTCAAAAGCAGATATTAGTTTGAATGGTGATATCAATGCTGACATGGTTGAACAACTTGTATCTATCGACAACTTTTCATTGGCAATCAAAGCCAATAAAGATCAACAGGCAATTGATGCTAAGTTGTCTGCTAATGTTTCATCAAATCTGGCTAATCAGCAAACTACATTGAAAGCTGTTAATTTAACTGCCGTGATAAATGATCCAGCTCTACCGGGTGAAAAAGCTAAGCTTAATCTAACAGCTGACATCAGTGCTGATATGCAGCAACAAACTCTGACACTATCTACATTAGTTTTAGAACTACAGGACTTGTTAATTAGTGGTGATATCAATGCAAGTAAACTATTGTCAGATAATCCAAATTTTGCTGGTCAAATCGACATCAAGCCATTTAATTTACGTCAATTAGCAAATAAATTAGCTATTGAACTACCACCGATGGCAGATGGTTCCACCCTTGAACTGGTCCAAGTTAAAACTGCATTTGAAGGTTCAACTCAACATTTCAATGCAAAACAGTTAGATGTAACTCTGGATCAAAGCAAATTAACAGGCAATCTGGCCGTAGATAATTTTGCCAAACCTGCTATTAATTTCAAATTAGCATTAGATGAAATTGATATTGATCGTTACTTGCCACCAGTAAGCAAAGAAGAAAAACCGACAGTACCTGTGCCACCTGCAACTACTGCAGCTGCAGGAGCCAGTGAACTCCCTCTTGAAACATTGCGACAAATCAATGTCAAAGGTATTTTGGATATTGGTAAATTAAAAGTGAGCGGTACCCATAGTGAGAAAATCCATTTGGAAATCAACGCTGCTGATGGTTTAATTAAATTAAACCCTATAAGTGCCAATATGTACCAAGGTCAATATCAAGGTAATGTAAGCCTTGATGCACGAGGTAAAACATTAAAACTTGCCATCAATGAAAATCTGAAAGACGTTCAAGTTGGACCGTTGCTGAAAGACCTTTCTGGTGATGACAAAATTTCAGGTACAGCCAACGCCCAAGCCAAGTTGACCGGGAATGGTGCTACCGTTGATCAAATCAAACAAACGTTGACCGGTAACGGCAAATTTTCATTCACTGATGGCGCATTAAAAGGTATCAATGTAGCTGAAAGTATTCGTAAAGCTAAAGCGGCTTTGAAGGGTGAAAAATTGCCTGCATCAGATGCGCCACTTCAAACAGATTTTTCCAGCTTAACAGGTTCATTTACTGCTACAAATGGCATTATCAATAATCAAGATCTACTTGCCAAGTCACCTTTACTTCGTATCAACGGTACCGGCATGGTAGATTTACCAAAAGAAGGCATAGATTACACTCTAAAAGTTTCAATAGTTGGCACAACAAAAGGCCAAGATGCCACAGATTTAGCCGATCTTGAAGGACTGACAATTCCAGTTAATATTACTGGCACATTTGCTCAACCAAAGCCAACAGTCGATATTGCCAATTTGCTTAAAGAACAAGCAACAGAAGAAATGAAAGCAAAAGTTGCAGACAAACTAGAAGACAAGCTGGGTAGTGATCTTGGTGGCTTATTGGGTGGAGCGCTTGGTACTAAAAAGTCAGAAACGACTGCTACTGAACCGACGTCAAAAACAGCTGAGACAGCACCAACTCAAGAAGCACCTGCAGAATCAGCAGAAGATATTCTCAAAAACAAACTTAAAAGCTTATTCTAATACTTAATCAAAATCACCCCATCACCATTATCAGGCTACTGGGCTTAAATATACTTTGACAAACGATAATTTCAGTACGCAGTTATTAAACTGGTTCGACCAATATGGTCGAAAAGATCTACCGTGGCAACATCAACCAACACCATACAGTGTGTGGGTATCAGAAATCATGTTGCAACAAACACAGGTTAAAACGGTTATTCCTTTTTATCAAACATTCATTCGACACTATCAAAATATTTCCTCGTTAGCTAATGCATCTATTGATGATGTACTCAGTTTATGGACAGGTCTAGGCTATTACGCTCGAGCCAGAAACCTACATAAAACCGCAACAATTATCCATAATGATTATGATGATGAAATGCCTAACAGTTTGGAAGCATTAATAGCTCTACCAGGTATCGGTCGCTCTACTGCGGGTGCAATTATGGCTCTAGCTCATCACCAATATTTTCCAATTCTTGATGGTAATGTAAAGCGTGTATTAGCCCGCTACAAAGCTATCTCAGGATGGCCCGGAAATAAAGCAGTTGAACAGCTACTTTGGCAGCATGCTGAGCAATTATTACCTAATAATCGTATTGCTCATTATATTCAAGCACAAATGGATTTGGGTGCAACTATTTGTACTCGAATAAAACCTGAGTGTGAAATGTGTCCTCTCCATTCTGATTGCATGGCATTTCAACAAGGCAACTCCCAAGATTATCCCTCCCCAAAACCCAAAAAAGTGATACCGATCCGCAAAACCAATTGGATTGTCGCGCAATCAGGATTAGGAGAAGTATTGTTAGAACAACGACCAAATTCTGGAATATGGGGCGGATTATGGAGCTTTCCAGAAATAGATACTACTGAAAATATCCAGCATATCTGTCAACATCAGCTGAATCTAAACACTATTAACATTTCAGTAAAACCCCACTTTCGTCATGTATTTAGCCACTTTAAGCTTGATATTACTCCTCATATTATCCAATGTAACAATAACGATAATCATATTAGTGAGAATAAAAATATCAGTTGGTATAAAATAAGCGACGCATTACGGCTCGGCTTGCCCGCACCAGTAAAATCTTTTCTAAAAACATTGTAATAAGAGGAATCCATGGCACATATTGTTCAGTGTGTTAAACTACAAAAAGAAGCTGATGGGTTGGATTTTCCACCCTATCCCGGCGAACTTGGCAAAAAAATCTATGAGTCAGTCTCGAAAGAAGGCTGGCAAATGTGGTTGGGCCAACAAACCATGCTGATAAACGAAAATCGTTTATCATTGGCTGATCCTAAATCACAGCAGTTTCTTAAAGAAGAATTGGATAAATTTTTCTTTGGTGAAGGGTCAACACCACCAGCAGATTATATTGCTGAATAAATTT
>Ga0164315_10002928_pt1 | contig 13174 bp, 7 predicted proteins | sample GuaBasSedimGuay6_FD_113737 | JGI IMG/M metagenome (GOLD analysis project Ga0164315, IMG submission 113737) | Subseafloor sediment microbial communities from Guaymas Basin, Gulf of California, Mexico - Guay6, Core 4569-2, 0-3 cm | ecosystem: Environmental > Aquatic > Marine > Hydrothermal vents >... | reverse complement strand
TTCAATATTAATAATTCCATAAAATAACGAATTATCATCATTTGATTCTAGCTGTAAATAAGGCTCATCAAACAGACCATTTGAATTCCAGTCTACCCATACATAACAAACATCTTCTGCATAAGCATTTGCAGTATGAACATTAATTTCATACGATTCGCCACTTTTCATGGTTACTGCCTGATCGACATAAGAGTTGTAGCCATCGCTGGCTGATCGGTTTACAAATTCATTAATTTCAACTATCTTAATATATTCATCACCACCACCTTTTGCAGGTGCAATTTCCTGTGCTTTTGAGAAAGGAAAGAATGGTGACAATGAAAACTCAAGTGCTAGAACACCATTATTTTTAATTTTCATTTCCTGAATTTCAGAATCATTAATAAAAACATTGGCAGTGTATTCACCAGGTAACACCTCAATAGCAGAAGTGCCAAATTGTACTTCTTCCTCAGGGCCTCCCGACTCATTGGTTCCGCCATAAAAGGCAGTAACTTTGTAATCATAATATCCATAATCAACAAGAGTTTCTGTAAAATTCATTTCAGTAGGTTCAGCAATTATGTCCTCATTGCGATAAACTCTGAAATTTTGAAATCCAGTTCCTAAATTGTAACTCCACTCTAATGTGGTTTCACCAGTTTCCTGATTAACCTCAGTTAGTAAGTTAAAAGGAGATGTAATATCCAGAGTTTCAAAAACCGATACATAGGTCATAGCATGACCAGATCTTGTATCCGTCCAGCAAGGATAAACTTTTCCGTCAAGCGCTGCAATTGCAAGATAATCTCCCATGTATCCACCAGCCATTCCTGGAATTGGTGAAGGTGTGAATGAAACATCACTAACTTTAAAATCCTCCCAACTATCACCTGCGTCACTTGATGTTGCAACCCATGCTTCGGCTTGATTTGGATTTGTATTTCTATTATCGTAAAAAATTACACTAATTGTACCGGTGGTTGCATCACAGGCAATCCATGGACTGTAGTGATCTTTACCCTCTCCAGCCACATCCTGATTAACTCTAATTGGATCGGACCACGTTACACCATCATCGGTAGATCTTAGCATATAAACATCAGTATCACCACCAGTATTAATACCGGGCACACCAATATTTGGCCAAACAACATAAATATTTCCACTATTTGGACCATCACTAACATCAACAGCCATTGAAGGGAAAGCTGCTACACGCATATTTTGTGGTACTTCACTACTTCTTATTCCTCTGATATCATCAATTATCCTGTATGATGTTTCCCAGGTAGCACCTCCATCTAATGATTTAGAAAAGCCAAGAGCCTTTTCATCCGATGGCCAACTATCATAAATAGCCCAAACAGCATAGACTTCACCTTTAGGACCTGTACTAAGGTTTACTCCCTGATTGTGATTTCCAGCATTTACTGCCTGACTAAGAACAATTTTCGAATCCCAAGATTCTCCATTGGTTGTTGAACGTTTTACAACAATCTGATTGTTGTTCGACCCACCAAAATCTGTCCATGAATTGTAGAGATAGTTTTCATAAGGACTACCATCTTTTGTGTCAATCCACATATGATTTATGTCGGCTAAAGAGCCTGGGTTTGGTGCAATCTGAACTTTAGTCCACGACTGACCCTGATCATCTGAATATGAAACAGCCTGTCCGCCATTTGATATCATGTTCACATACCATCTTCCATCGGTACCAATACATGCTGCCGGATCACCAGAATTGCTTCCTCCTGCTCCATTTTTTGAACCACCCCATGTCTCACCCAAGTCGAAAGTGTAAAGATAATTTGCTCCATACAACGGAGGTCCACTAACAGATGTTGAGTTGTTAGAGTTCAGGGCAATTTCGTTAGTTGTAGGATCGACAAAAATTGAGTTTTCACTTTGTGTTGATGAACCAACATCAATTACAGGTACATCAGGTGAATCATCAGTAATTACCGATGCGGCTGTAATTTTACTGCCAGTATAAATTGCACTAGGAATAATAACGTCAGGATTTAAAACTGTAAGTCCTTGCTTGGACTTTTCAATCCAGTAGTTATTATTGTCGATTCGGGTATCAAGCATCCCTCTCCGTTCCCTCTCTGTGGGCTCTGAGTCACCAATAACCCAGTTAATGCTAAATGCAGTAAATGCTGCAACTAATAAAAATAAGAGTGATTTTTTTCTTTTCATGGTTTAATAAAATTAGATGTGATAGCTTTTGATGTTTGTACGACAAAGTTAATATGAATTAGGTTGTTCATGCCATAAATGTTTTAATATTTATCCTGCGACAAGCAGCATATTAAACATAAATGGAATTAAACTCAGCATCCTTATTTTAAATGAATATAAATTCAATTCGTTATTGTTAACTTATTAACTGCTTTACTACTTTTACCAAAAAAATAACATATCTAAACTTACACATATGAAAAGGAATTTATTATTATTAGTATTGGTTTTTTCAACATTTTTTGGAGTCTCACAGGAGTTGTCACCATACTTTAAGATTACTGAAACAGACAGTGAAATAAGTGTAATAAATACACAAATAAAAGAAGCCCTTTCTCAAAATGGTTTCTTTGTAATTGGTGAATATGCTGTAGCGAAAAATGAGAACTTATTTGTAACATGCTTTACAAGTAATGAGTTGAAAGACCTAAGTTTACAATTTAAGGACAGAGGTGCTTTGGCAAGTGTTCTGAAAGTTGGTTTTGTGAAGAAAGATGGAAAAACAACTGTAAGTATTCTAAACCCGGAATATATGTTTATGGCATATTGGGGCGAGCAGTTAAAAGGTCAGGAAGATCAACTAATGGCTATTTCCAACAAAGTAAAAGCCACATTTAGCGGATTTGGAGAAGCCGAAGCTTTTGGTGGAACAGTTGAAAAAGATGATCTGGCAGACTATCATTATATGATGATGATGCCATATTTTGATGATCCTGATGAGTTAAATGAGTTTGACTCTTTTGAAGAAGGATTGGCTACAATACGTAAAAATCTTGAAGCAGGAAAAGGAAATACTGTTAAGGTTTACGAGCAGATATTTGAAGGAAAAGAAATTGCAATTTTTGGTGTTGGACTACTTGACACCGAAGATGGCGAATCACATTTTCTCCCAATTATTGGTGAAGATCATGTGGCCAATATGCCTTACGAAATTATCCTTCAGGGAAAAGAGGCAAGTAGTCTGCCTGGCAAATATCGTATTGCTTTATTCTGGCCATCACTTACCATGGGCCAATTTATGAAGATTAACAGTACCCCTGGATACATTAAAGATGTGATGGAAGGTTTGACGGAAGATTGATTTTCATGTTCTATTTTCAATGATCTAGTTAGTATTGTTTCTGTACTAAATTTTAATTATTAGTTGGTCTTCTTAGTTGATTTGGGTTGAGTTAGAATATATTAGTTTTGTTTTAATCAAAACCGCAAAGGCGCTGAGACACAAAGATCATAACTCAATATTTACTCAACTTTCACTAAAGTATTCATAAGTGGCATTTTCTTAATTTTGGGCTTTAATAAATCATTTAGGTAATGAAGGAAATAGACAAAGTCCAGAAACTAAAAAGCCTAATAATCGAATCCGGACTTCGGCTTTTGGAAGAGGGGCTTGTTACACGTACTTTTGGGAATGTAAGCATAAGACTTGATGAAACTTTTATGTTAATTACTCCTAGTGGGAGGAAATACGATGACCTTGAAGTTGAAGATATTGTTAAAGTCAACTATTTCACTCATGGCTTTAAAGGCCAGATTAAACCATCTTCGGAATTTAAACTACATGCTGAAGTCTACAAAAATCGAGGTGACATAAATGCTGTAATCCATACTCACCAAATGAATGCATCAACGGTTGCAGCTGCTCACCGAATATTACCTCCCGTTTTGGATGATCAGGCTCAGTTAATAGGTCCGGATGTAAGGGTAGCAGAATATGCCCACTCATCAACAGATAAAATAGTTGAAAATACAATAATTGCTCTTGAAGACAGAATGGCTGCACTTATGGCAAATCATGGTGCCATATGTCTTGGAAGAGATATTGAGGAAGCCTTTGTTGTTTCGCAGGTTCTGGAAAAAGCATGTAAGGCCTTTATTGAAGCATCATTTCTTGGAGGTGCAAAAAGCCTTGATAAGTTTGATGCCCAAAAAATGCATGAAGATTATTTGAAGAATTATTCCGCTGAAGCAGAGAAGAATGTGTAAGGGACTATTTTCTTTGTTCGAAGTATGGCGAGAGTCTGAAGCAAAGTCTTTGCAAGGAGACTCGTAATTTCGCTACAATCAATTTCTTTTTTTTATCTGGAATAAAATTATTATGTCACGAGTGACCGCTGCGCTATACACTCACGCCATGATAAGAAAAACAAATAATGCTCTATGCTTAATGTCCTAATCCATAATCTGAAAATCCAGCTGGCGACGGATAAGGTCAACTTTTTTAACTAATACATTTACCTCATCACCAAGTCGGTAAACCTGTCCATATTGTTTACCAATAATGCGATAGTTGTCTTCGTCAAGATAATAATAATCTCCTTTTAAATCGTTGAATCTAATAAGGCCTTCGCTTCTACTGACTTCCAATTCAACAAATATTCCCCATTTGCTAACACCTGATATTTTCCCTGGAAACACTTTACCAACTTTATCTTCCAGAAACTCTACCTGCTTATATTTTACTGATTCCCGTTCAGCCTGTGTCGCTAGTTTTTCCATATCTGAAGAGTGCTGACAGGCCTCTTCAAATTTATCTTTGTTTGCTGATGGTTTACCTTCAAGGTAGCCTTCCAAAAGTCTGTGAACCATAAGATCGGGATAACGACGGATGGGAGATGTAAAATGAGAATAAAAATCAAACCCTAAACCATAATGTCCATTGTTGTCGGTTGAGTAAATTGCCTTTGCCATTGTACGAATGGCAATGGTTTCAATCATACTTTCTTCACCCTTTCCTTTAATACGTGTAAAGAGATTGTTGTAAGATGAGGCTAACTGCTGTCGGGAGCCTACGTTCAAACTATATCCAAGTTTTTTCAGGAAGCCCACAAAAGTATTTAACTTCTCAGGATTAGGCTCATCGTGAACTCTGTAAACAAAGGTCTTTGGCATTTTTCCTGATTTTGGTTTACCAATAAATGTTGCCACACTTCGGTTTGCCAAAAGCATAAATTCCTCAACAAGGTGATTTGCTTCTTTTTGTTCTTTTATGTATGTTTCAATTGGTTTACCATTTTCATCAAGTTTGAACTTGACCTCTTCAGAACTGAAATTAATAGACCCGCTGGCAAATCGCTTGTCTCGCATAATTGCAGCCAATTTATGAAAGTTTAAAATCTCTTTAGAATATTCACCCTTTCCAGTTTCAATTATCTGCTGTGCTTCTTCATAAGTAAACCTTCTGTCTGAGTTAATCACTGTTTTCCCAAACCACTGATCAAGTACTTCCGCTTTTTCATTCATTTTAAAAACTGCCGAAAAGCAAAGTTTCTCTTCATTTGGACGGAGCGAGCAAACCATATTTGATAGTTTCTCCGGCAACATAGGAATTACCCTGTCGACAAGATAAATTGAAGTTGCTCTTTCATAGGCTTCTTTTTCAAGTGCAGTTCCAGGAGTAACATAATGTGAAACATCAGCGATGTGGATCCCTATTTCAAGGACTCCATCTTTCAATTGTTTTATTGAAAGTGCATCATCAAAATCCTTGGCATCATATGGGTCAATGGTAAGTGTAAAGGTATTTCTGAAGTCTCTCCTTTTTGCTATTTCTGCAGAAGAAATCTTCATGGAAATCTTTGCCGCATCCCTTTCAACTGCTTCTGGAAAAGAAAGAGGGAAGCCATATTCAGCAAGAATAGACTTCATTTCAACATTATTATCTCCTGGTTCACCAAGGACTTCTATTATTTCCCCAAATGGATTATTAGCATGTTCCGGCCAGTCGAGAAGTTTAACAAGGACTTTTTGTCCGTTTTTAGCCTCGCCGATATGCTCTTTAGGTATGAAAAGATCATAGGGCATATTTTTGCTGTCGGCAATAACAAAACCAAAGTTTTTCTCTAGTTCCAATCGGCCTACAAAAGTTTTCTTTTTTCGCTCAATTATCTCAACTATCTGACCTTCTATTTTATGACTTTTACGCATTGGGAACATCAATACTTTTACGGTATCACCATTCAGCGCATGTCCTGTATTATTTGAGGCGATAAAAATATCATCACCACCTTCATCGGAAAAAACATATGCTTTTCCTGTACTCTTTAAATCAACTCTACCCGTTACATATTGACTTTTGTTTGCCTGTTGTTTAAGCCTCTTAGGGTTGATAATATACTTCCCAGGCTTCACTCTAATTATGTCCTCAGCATCATCTAAGTCACCTAATATTTTCATTACTACTTCTTTGCCTGCTTTGTCTTTTACACCTAAGCGATGGGCAACTTGTTTGTAGTTTAAATTTTTAAAAGGGTTTTCTGCAAATACTCCTAAAATCATCCCAACAAGGGCGTTTTTTGGTTTAGGTTTTCTTTTATTTTTTTTCATTTGTTATTTTTCAATTTCATTAGGTCACACGCCATCTTATTGTCAGACGGTGAACTTGCAACAACACTATTTTAATAGTTTTAAAATCAATTTATTGTTGCTCTTTTAATGCGGATACAAAGATAGTCTTTAACAATCAATTATTTATAAAAGATGATTTATTGGTATATTTATATATATATGTATTATATTGCAGGCTTTTAAACCAATATCTAAACATTATGCGAAAAATATTACTATTATTAATCGGAATTTTAGTTACAGGCAACCTCCTATTTGCAGGTGGATTAGTAACAAACACAAATCAGAGTACAGCATGGGCACGTATGCTTGCCAGAGACGCATCAGTGGATATTGATGCAGTATTTTACAACCCTGCTGGTTTAGTTAAATTAAAGGATGGCTTTCATATTTCCATTAGTAGCCAGACAATATGGAAAACGCAAACAATAATCAGTTCATTTCCAGGCTTAAACGATCCTTCATACCAGGGTGACATTTTTGCTCCCGTTTTTCCTTCTATTTACATGGCTTGGAAAAAAGGAAAATTAGCAGTTTCGTTTGCTTTTAACCCCATTGGTGGAGGTGGAAGTGCCGCTTTTGAAAGAGGTTTACCTTCTATGGAAATCCCTATTGCCGGAGCTGCTGCACAGTTTGCCCCTTTAGGTGTTACAGGTTATTCTGCTGATATATATTTTGAAGGGTCATCAGTTTACTGGGGTCTTCAGTTAGGTGTTAGTTATGCAATTACCGACAATATTTCTGTATTTGCCGGTGGTAGATATGTAATGGCAAAAAACACTTATCAGGGATATTTAAGAAATATTCAATTCCAAACCGCTGGTGGTGATGTAAGAGCTGATGCCTTTATGAATGGTGTTGCACAACAACTATCTGATGGAGCAATTCAGTTAAACGCTACTGCTGCTATGATGGAGCCGTACCTTGAAGCCTATGGTGGACTTACTTTTGATCAGGTAATTGCTGCTACTGCTGGCGACCCAGCTACTCAAGGACTGGTTATTGCTGCGAGAGATGGATTAACTGGCCTAGGTGTACCAAATGCTGGTGATATGTCACTTTCAGGTGGCCATATGGCATATTTGGGTTATGCTGAAGGTTATGCTACTCAATCAGCACAAATGAGTGCAGGTGCTTTCCTTATGCAAGACCAGGAAGCTGACGTTGTTCAAACAGGAAGTGGAATTACTCCAATATTGGGATTAAACCTTTCATTTCTTGAAGACAAATTTAACATTGGTGTTAAGTATGAGTTCAAAACTAAAATGGACCTTACCAATGCTACCGAAAAAGATTTTATCACTGGCTTAAATCCAGACGGAACACCAATAACAATGTTCCCAGATGGTGCAACTACTAATGCTGATATTCCAGCAATGCTTTCCATTGGAGTTAGATGGCAATTTGTTGATAAAGTTACTCTACAGGCAGGTTACCATACTTATTTTGACAAAGATGCAGGTTGGGCAACAACAGAGGCTGGTGTAGAAAAAATTGACAATAACTTTTCTGAATATGCTTTCGGTCTTGAATGGGCCATCGCACCAAAATTCAGATTAAGTGGTGGTTATTTACTAGCCGTTTCAGGTGTTAATGAGCATTACCAGTCAGATCTTAGTTACAGCCTTACAACTAATACTTTTGCTTATGGTTTTGCCTGGGACATAAACGATGCATTCACACTTCAGGCTGGTGGATATTTTACATCTTACACCGATCAGACTTATGACAAAACATATGGTGGGATCACATATCCTGAATCATATGACAATTTCCTTTATACATTTTCAGTTGGAGTTGACATAGCCCTAGGTGGAAATAAAGAATAATGTTTTTAATAAAATAGTAAAAGCCTCTTCATTTATTTGGAGAGGCTTTTTTTATGTGCTATTTGCAATATTCTATGTTTTATACTCTGAAGTTGTCAAAAGTTAAAACCTATTAGTACTAAAAAACTAAAAATATGATTGAATTACATATGACACACCCCTGATTCCCATCTCAAAGATGGGATAATAGGAAATCATATTTCTAGTTTTATTTATCAAGTAGTTAACTTTTGACAACTTCGCCATGCTGATTGTAAATCCAAAACTCAGAATTTCTTTCCAGGAATTGCGGCAATCAATTGTTTTGTGTATTTCTCCTTAGGAAAATTATAAACTTCATCGGCAGTACCAACTTCTACTATTTTACCATCTTTCATTACCATTATTCTGTCCGACATATATTTAACCACATTCAAATCGTGAGAAATAAAAATATATGTAAGCCCAAACTCTTCTTTCAATTCATTAAGAAGATTAAGCACTTTTGCTTGCACTGAAACATCAAGTGCTGAAACGGCTTCATCACAAATGAGGAACTTTGGCTTCAAGGCTAAGGCACGTGCAATTACTACTCTCTGCCGTTGTCCGCCAGAAAATTCATGTGGATATCTGTTGTATGTATCTGCACTCAATCCCACTTTCTCAATAAGTTCTTCTGTCACTTGCCTTCTTTCTTTATCAGAACCATAAAGTTTATGAACCTTCATGGCTTCTGATATGGCCCTCCCTATGCTTATTCTTGGATTGAGTGAGGAATAAGGGTCTTGAAAAACAATGTTCAGATTTTTACGGTAGTCTTTAAGTTGTTTTTTATTCAGAAGCAAAACATCCTTTTCATCAAAATAAATCTTCCCTCCATCGGTATCTAATAGTCTGAGTAAACTACGACTAAGAGTGGTTTTTCCACATCCGGATTCACCAACAAGCCCCAGAGTCTCTCCTTTAAAAACTTCAAAACTTACTTCATCCACAGCATTTAAAAAAGACTTTGGCTTTCCAAGAAAGTTCTTGTCTACAACAAATCGTTTATCAAGTTTTTCAACATTTAATATGATTTCTTTAGCGTTCTTAATCTTAATTAATTGTGGTGTTTTGTAATTTAGTTTTACTTTTTGTCCTTCGTTATCATTCAGGAAGTCTTCAACAGTACTTAATCTTTTGGGCTTTGAATCGACAGGTGGCCGACAATTAATGAGCCCTTTTGTGTAATTATGCTTAGGATTTTTGAACACCTCCTTTACACTACCATATTCCACAATATTACCTTTGTACATAACCGCTACATCATCAACTAATTCTGAGATTAATCCCAAATCATGGCTAATAAATAGCAGCCCCATTCCATATTCCTTCTTAAGGTCGTTCAATAAAAATATTAACTCTTGCTGTACGGTAACATCAAGGGCGGTAGTAGGTTCATCAGCAATAAGCAAATCGGGTTTATTGGCAATTGCCATTGCAATCATTACCCTCTGCTTTTGTCCACCTGAAATTTCATGAGGATATGAATCATAAATCTTAAGTGGTCGGGGTAATTTTACTTTTTCAAATAATTCTATGATTAAGTTTTTGATTTCCTTTTTGCTGTGTTTTTTATGCTGTCCATAAACTTCGGCTACCTGCTTTCCACATTTCATAACAGGATTTAAGGAGGTCATAGGTTCCTGAAAAATCATTGATATTTTAGTCCCCCGTATTTTTCTAATCTCTTTTCGACTTAGTTTTATGATTTCGCTTTCATTAAACATAATCTTGCCACTTTCAATAATGGCTTGCTTTGGGAGAAGTTGCATAACTGCTAGCGCGGTGACCGATTTCCCGGAACCTGATTCACCAACCAAGCCCAAAGACTTGCCTTTTAATATTTCAAAATCAACCGAATCAACGGCCTTTACAATTCCTTGATTACTTTTGAAACTAACGGAAAGATTTTCAACTTTAAGCAATGTCTTTTCACTTTTATTTTGATTCAAAAATACAAAAATCAAACTGTTTCCATTCTGCAAATCATAATTCTATTGATAATAATTAACAATGTGTTAACAAATGTGTTAAATAATTCCTAATTCTCTCTGTTTTGTTGCACACTATAAATTGAATTATATTTTTGTACCATAAAATTTGATAATCAAATCACAAAATTATTATTAGATTTTGTGATACAAGAATTCATAGTGTGTTTGTTTAAACAGCAGTTGGTGAGAAATCACTAGTTGCTGTTTTTTTGTGGGTATTCTCTTAAACAATATTAAATTCCATTCACAAAAAAAAGTATTACTTTGGTACTCTGATTTTCATAACCCAACAAAAATGCTCAAATTATTTTGGATTAATCATCTAATAAATCTGTTTTATCCCAATGTATGTCAGGCGTGCGGAAATGCCTTGACAGAACAGGAGGAAACTATTTGTATTTCCTGTCTTTTGAGACTTCCAAAAACAGGATTTCATATGCATGATGAAAATCCGGTTTCAAGAATATTTTGGGGAAGGGTTAACATAAAAGCCGCAACATCATTTCTATTCTTTAGCAAGATGGGGAAAGTACAAAGTTTAATCCATCAACTAAAATACAAGCGACAGAAAGATGTTGGAATTGCATTGGGTAAACTATTAGGTAAAGACCTTCTTAATAGTCCGTATTTTACTGATATTGATTATATAATACCGGTCCCGTTGCATCCAAAAAAATTAAGCATTAGGGGTTATAATCAAAGTTTAATGATTGCAATTGGTTTAGAGGAAAGTATGGGAATAGAAGTATTTACCGGACTGCAGAGAAGGACACATTCATCAACACAGACCAAAAAATCACGTTATGAAAGATGGGAAAACGTTAAAGATATTTTTGAAATAATTGATCATGAAAAACTTGAAAACAAGAGTGTGCTATTAGTTGATGATGTGCTCACAACCGGAGCCACATTAGAAGCCTGTGCTACTGTTCTGTCAGATATTAATGGATTGAATGTTAGCATTGCAACACTTGCTTATGCTCATCAATAGTTTAGAGTTTGATGTTTAGGGTTCGGGGGTAACTTTATCTTTTTTAAAATTCAAGGTTGCACCAAAGACAATATTCAATTGACTAAAAAAGAAATTTTGACTAGACTTATCCGATTTTGAGTTAGTCGTTCTAATATCCGGCATGCTGATAAATCCCCCCTTAAACTCTGATTGAACAAAAAAATACTTGTAGAAAGTTACATTAAGTCCAACTACAGCACTCAGGCCATAGCCTGCCAAATGAAATTCATCATATCTTTCGTTGTTCAACAATGTAGTATTTGTTTTTGGATATAAAATTCCTGCTCCTACTCCTTCCGTAATACCAATCCTAACTTTATTCAAATTAATTATTTCATCAAATCTCCTAAATTCAATGTTTGGATAGTTAAGGCCATCGGTATGTTCAAATTGAAGAAAGTCTTTGGTCATGGCAATGTCATCGTTATTGTAGTTGCCATCATAAGAAGTACCTGTATTATCAATGCTCCCCGAAATTTTTACAATTTGATATGGCTCCATAACATATTTCATGTGGTCGATGCCGAAAGAAATATTGTAGTGGTCGTTTATGAAATATCCTATTCTGAAATTATACTGAGGGATTGTGACTGTTGTAGGGTTAAAATATGTATTTACATTAAACTTACTTTGTCTGTCATTGGCATAAACATCACTGAGAGTAAAATCATAGTTTGCTCCCTCGAAATGAATATCGGAAGTACTAAACCATCCAATGTTCCATCCCCAATACAAATAAAAACTCCCCTTACTGTAGTTTTGCTTTGAATTAAATTGGTCTTGAGAAAAACCATTGACGACAATCAATAATATTGCGATAATAAGAGTAGTGAGTTTTTTCATGTGTGATTTGTTTAATACTACTAAATAAGATTTGCCGTTTCGAAATATGCTATTCAAAAAGCATATTTATTGGTTAATCAACCAGTTCAAAATCTTTTACAGCAGCATAAATTGGTTCAATTATCCATTTGCCAGTTTTGTCGATAAATCCCCATTTACCATCTTTTTTTGCAGCAGCAAAGCCGTTTTTGAAATCGCGTCCACCTTCTAAGACAGCAGTTATTACCCATTCACCTTTATTATTGTAATATCCTATTTTCCCTTCTTTTTTCCCTTTTGCCAGGCCATCATAAAAGTCACCCCAGACATCAGTGTCATCTATTTTTGTGATTACCCCATTTTTGTCAGTGTAGGCCCAAACACCATCTTCCCTTATGCGGGCCAGTCCGCTAACTGGATCAAAATTTTTAGCCGCATCAAACCTTGGTTCTATTATCCACTCACCTTTTTTATTAATAAAGCCTATGTTGTTTTCTAATGTCTTTGCCCAGGCAAAACCATTTACAAAATTCCCCACTGAAATAAACTGGGCAGGAATCGCTATTTCACCAAGGGTATTGATAAATCCGTTATTCTTAGTATTATCTGCAAATGGTGCAAGGCCTTCAGAGAAACCCTTAACATTAGTTAATCCTTCTATTTCAATTTTTGTTTCTCCTCCTTTTTTGTCAATTACAAAGAATTCTTCTCCTCCCTTTGCAATTGCATAATCACTATTAAAAGTGCTTACCTTTTGGTATTTCAACATTATTGCAACTCCTCCTTCTGAATTTAAAAAGCCCCAACTTTTATTTTTTTGTACAGCAACCATTCCATCAGAATATCCTTGAAGACCACCTATTCCAATGAAACCTTCAATGAGTTTAAAACCATCAATATCTGTTGCTATTACTTCACCT
>Ga0164315_10002927_pt1 | contig 13176 bp, 8 predicted proteins | sample GuaBasSedimGuay6_FD_113737 | JGI IMG/M metagenome (GOLD analysis project Ga0164315, IMG submission 113737) | Subseafloor sediment microbial communities from Guaymas Basin, Gulf of California, Mexico - Guay6, Core 4569-2, 0-3 cm | ecosystem: Environmental > Aquatic > Marine > Hydrothermal vents >... | reverse complement strand
TTGTCACCGCGTGATTGGTGGTATTTCTGGATCACTAACAAACCGCTATATTCGCCCTGTGAGCCTGCATTGGGCTGTAGCGAGAAGGCATCGAAACCGGTTAAATCACAAAGCATATTTTCCAGTTCTTCAAATAATTGCTGATAGCCTTGTGCCTGGTAATTTGGAATAAACGGATGCAAACAATTAAATTCATGTTGCGAGATAGCTTGCAGTGACGTTGCGGAGTTTAACTTCATGGTGCAGGAGCCTAGAGGAATCATTGAGCGATCCAAAGCGATATCTTTTGCTGCCAGGGTACGCATATAACGCATCATTTCTGTTTCTGAATGATATAGATTAAATACCGGGTGTTGCAAAATCGAGCCTTTTCTAAGCAAAGAGTCTGGAATATTTTCGTCAAGAGTTTTATCAATTTCCTGCAGTTCGGGCAATGCTTTTGTTGGCGATGCAAAAACTTTCCACAGCTGTCTGATTAATTTACGTGAACTACTTTCGTCTAGCGAGATACCTATAGAGTCTTTATCAATAATACGTAGATTAATCCTTGCTTCTTCTGCCCTGGCTGCAATTCGATGTGCCTGGTAAGGTGTGTGTATAAGAAGGGTATCAAAGTAGGGCTGGGCATTGATCTGATAACCAAGTTCTTCTAGCCCTTGAGCGAGAATTTGACTATAGCGGTGAACTCGTTGTGCCATCATTCTAAGTCCGTATTCGCCATGATAGACGGCATAAAATCCGGAAATAATAGCTAGTAATACTTGCGCAGTACAAATATTGCTAGTCGCTTTTTCGCGCCTAATATGTTGCTCGCGTGTCTGTAGGCTCATTCTGTAGGCTACATTGCCATGACTATCTCGGGAAACTCCAATTAACCTACCAGGCATAGAGCGCTTATATTTGTCTTTACAGGCAAAAAAAGCGGCATGTGGTCCACCGTAACCCAGTGGTACGCCAAAGCGTTGCGCATTGCCAATGACTATATCGGCACCAAAATCTGCCGGAGTTTTGAGTAAAATCAGACTGAGCAAGTCTGTGGCAATGGTGATTAATGCGGACTTTTCCTGAGCCAGGCTTGCGAGTTGTCGAAGATCCTTTATCTCACCTAAAGTGTTTGGATACTGAACAAGTATGCCGAAGCATTGTTGTACAGAAAAATCCGTTAAGGGGTCACCTAAAATAATTTTTAGCTCAAGAGGCTCAGCATGTGTTTGTAGCACGGCAATGGTTTGCGGATGACAATGCTGGTCAACAAAGTACGCATTAGAGGCGCTTTTACTGATGCGTCGACTCATGTTCATCGCTTCAGCAGCAGCAGTCGCTTCATCTAATAGCGAGGCATTAGCAATATCCATACCTGTTAAATCGATAATAACTTGCTGGAAGTTAATTAATGCCTCAAGGCGGCCCTGACTTACTTCTGCCTGGTACGGAGTGTAGGCTGTATACCATGAGGGATTTTCCAGAACATTACGCTTAATAACTGCAGGCATAACTGTGTCGTAATAGCCCATACCGATAAGTGATGTAAAGGTTTTGTTACGTGCACGCATTTTGCGCAGATACACGATAGCTGCACGCTCGCTGATGGCATCGACCAGCTCCAAAGGTTCGTGATTAACAATATTATCGGGAAAAGCGGCTGGAATGATGTCTTCTAGCGAGTTCAGTCCGAGTTCGTCTAACAGATCCTGGATTTGGTGGGCATTAGGTCCTATATGCCGATGCACAAAATTACCGCGCATTTCCAGTTCTGATAAAGCTGTGTTGCTATTTGTCATATTTAATACCTATTAAACCCGGAAGTTGGGGATTAGGCTGGTTCAGCGGTAATAACGATGCTTTACAAAGGGCAGGCGAGTTACTGTAAGTTCAATTTCTTTGTTGCGTTGCTGGCAATAAAGCTTGCTACCGGGGTTAATAAGGTCGGCTGTGACAGATGCCATGGCAACCGGTTTTTGTATACTCGCTCCATAGCTTCCACTACTGATATATCCAGCATTATTACCCTGAGAATCGAATAACTCTGTGCCTGCCCTGAGTATGCTTTTGCCGCTAGTCTGGATGCCTACACGATAACGATCGGCGCCTTCACGAAATTGATAGAGGGTTCTTTTGGCGCCTGGATAATTGCTTCGGTCTTTGGCGATTAACCATGATAAATTTGCTTCAATGGCAGTCGTGTCGACGGATAGTTCGTGACCATATAGGCAAAGCCCCGCCTCCAGGCGCAAGCTATCTCGCGCCCCTAAGCCGATGGCTAACACTTCAGCATGAGACAGGAGTAATTGTGCGAGAGTTGTAACATTCGCATTGCTAACAGAAATTTCAAAGCCATCCTCACCGGTATAACCACTGCGACTAATAGTGCATGGGATATTATTAATATGGGTTTGCCTGGTGCTCATATAGGGTATGCTGCCTAGTTGCGCATCATGCTGTTTAAGTACCGTGACGGCTTGTGGTCCTTGAAGCGCTAATAGCGCTTGCTCAGACTGCAAAGCAAGCTGACAATGATGCGGCATGTGACTCTGCAGGTGCTGTAAGACGATGTGTTTACGTGAGGCGTTAACAATGAGTAGTAAATGAGTGCCAAGGTTGGCAATTATCAAATCATCAATAATCCCACCGGATCTATTGGTCAAAACGGTATAGCGTTGTCTGCCTGGAAGTAGGGCCTGTATATTGCCAGGGACAAGTTTTTCTAATTCGGCTGCAGATTGTTCCCCGGTCAGGTGTATTTGTCCCATATGGGAAATATCAAACAGGCCGGCCTGGGCGCGGGTGTGTAGATGCTCTTTAATAATTCCGGCTGGGTAATGTAAGGGCATTGCATATCCGGCAAAGGGCGTTATTTTGGCTTTTAATTCAGTATGCAGTGAATGTAATGCAGTTTGTTCAATAATGTCCATAGCAATAATTTTCTGCTGTCAGCTTAAGGTGTTTGCTACTTTTATTGTTTTTATTATCTGTATAACTATAGTTGAAAACAGAGCTTTGTGTATGTTTTTTACAAATTAACGAGCGGTACAATAAAAACATAGATAATTATGCTAATTAACAATATAAAAAAGGTACAATATCAAGCGTTATGGCAAATGGAAATTAGGAAAACGAGTGACACAGCGAATTATTAAAATTGCAACACGACAAAGCCCCCTGGCATTATGGCAGGCTGAATATGTAGCGGAACGATTACAGCAAGCTCACCCAGGCATTAAAACCGAATTAGTCAAAATGGTCACTAAGGGTGATAAGATCCTGGACGCTCCTTTAGCTAAAATCGGTGGCAAAGGTTTGTTCGTTAAAGAGCTAGAGCAGGGTATGCTTGAAGGGAAGGCTGATATAGCGGTACATTCCATGAAAGATGTTCCGGTTGAATTTCCACAAGGGCTACATCTGGCAGTTATTTTGCCGCGTGAAGACCCGCATGATGCGTTTGTATCCAATCAATACCAATCTCTAGATGACTTGCCTGTGAATGCAAAAATTGGCACTTCCAGTTTACGTCGTCAATGCCAGATAGCGGAACATTTTCCTCATGCGCAGATTTTATCCTTAAGAGGTAACGTCAATACCCGCTTAGCCAAACTGGATGCTGGAGATTATGATGCCATTATTCTGGCGGCTGCAGGCTTAAAACGTCTGGGTTTTGCCGATAGAATAACCCAGCAATTAGATACGAGTATAAGTTTACCGGCGATAGGGCAAGGAGCCGTAGGTATAGAGTGTCGTGTGGATGATGTTGAAATGAATCAATTACTGGAACCTCTGCATGATCAGGAGAGTACTATCCGTGTGCGGGCAGAACGTGCGATGAACGCTCGCTTGAATGGTGGCTGTCAGGTGCCTATAGCCGGATTTGCCGAGTTACAGAATGGGCAATTATTTATGCGTGGCTTAGTCGGCAAACCAGATGGCAGTATACTTTATCGAGCTGAAAAAACCGGTGCAATTGAACAGGCTGAAGAGATTGGGCGATCGATTGCTGATGAATTGTTAGCAAGTGGTGCGGGCAAAATTTTACAGGAGCTATACACTTAATATTGGCAAAAAGTCTAGTGCAGCAGCCATTTATCGTTGATAGTTAGAGGTGTTTTTATATTGTTGATTTAACATTAAAATCACAGCCCTTTATTCATCTATCCAGCATGGCGCTGCTCTAGTTTAAAGACTATGCAGACTGCAAAAAAAATACTTATCACTCGACCCGCACAGCAGGCAGAAAAACTGTGCGAATTAATTGCACAGCAAGGCTGGCAGGCGATTCGGTTTCCTGTGATAGAGATACAAGCCAGGCAACTATCTGTACAGGATAATATGCGGGTACAGGGTATTGAAAGCTATCAATACGTTTTTTTTGTCAGTGTTAATGCAGTAAATTTTGCACACAAGGTATTTAATGGCAGAATAGAATGTTTACAAAAAGTCTCATGTGTTGCAGTTGGTAATGCTACACACACGGCTTTAGTTGCTCATGGAATTAAGAGTGTATTGGTGCCGGTGGAAGGGTTTAATAGTGAGGCAGTACTGGCTATGCCAGAATTGCAGGCTTTGATAAATCAATCCTGTTTAATAATAAGAGGCGAAGGTGGTCGTGAGTTATTGGCTGATAGCCTTAGATACCGGGGGGCTACGGTAGATTATCTGGAAGTCTATAAACGGGTATTACCGAAATGTGATTGCCGGTTAGTTGAAGAATATATACATAATAAACAACTTACGGCGATCTTTATATATAGTGGGGACGCACTAAAAAATCTCGTGCAGTTGCTGGCAAAAGAAAAAATTAGCAATGACATGCTGAAGATAACATTAGTCGTTATTAGCCAGCGCGTTAAAGAATTAGCACAAAAAATTGGATTTAAGAATATTATCATTGCCAAAGAAGCATCAGATACAGCGATGATATACGCATTATTGAATGGGGAAGAATGTGGCTGAAATAATAGAAGATCAATACGAACAGCAAGAACAACAAGTAGCGCCAGTTGCACAAGAAAATAAAACCCGAAATGGGCTCTGGTTTGGCCTGGTAATAGTATTAATAGTTTTAGGTTTGGCAGGCGCAGGCTTCCTGTTATTGCAACAGTTACGTGATAAACAGCAAGATCTGGGTGGTGAGTTAAGCAAAGATACTCAACAGATGCAGGAATTGACTAAGCAGATTTCTGGGTATCAAGAGCAATTAGTTGCCATTCAGAGTCAACTATCTAATCTAAGTGCTGAAGTGGGTAATAAAGAAACTAATTACGAGCATAAATTAAATGAACATAGTGACTTACACAATGAGCGCTTACAGAGTACATCTGAGCGATTAAAGGAATCAATACAGCGTATTCAAAGACAATTAGGGAAAACACGTGGTGACTGGCTAGTTGCAGATGCAGAATATTTATTAAGTGTCGCCAATCGACGCTTACACCTGATGGGTGATGTATCGACTACCATAGAGGCATTAAAAGCAGCTGATAATCGCTTGCGTGAGAGTGGTGACACGGCTGCGTTTAAAGTTCGTGGGCAAATTACCAAAGAAATTGCGTTAGTCAAAAAAGTAAAAGTTGCCGATGTGGTCGGTATCTACTCAACTTTAGAAATGCTGGAAGAAGATGTCTCTAAATTAAATCTATTTTTACCTTACTCGGGGAAAGTACAAGATCAACAGAATGCACAGGAATCATCTAGCGAGACAGTGACGGATATAAATGATGCACTAGATAATGCGCTAGTCGAAATTGAGGGCATAGTGACCATCAGGCGGCTAGATAAACCAGTAACAACAATTGTTACTCCGGAACAGAAAGCCTTTATTAGTGAACAATTAAGCACTAAACTGGTGATAGTCAAACTTGCTTTAGTGCAGCATGATGATGCTCTTTATCAGGCTAGTATTAATGATGCCTTGCAATGGTTAAAGATGAATTTTACAAAAAATTCAGCCTATAATCAGTTCGCCAGTGAGTTAGAGCAATTAAAAGCAATACAGATTCGTAGTAATTTTCCCGACATTAGTAAGTCACTTAAGATGTTAAGAAATATAGCTAAGCTAAGACTGGAAACAGATAAGGCATTACAGCCCAATGGCAAATCACCCGCGCCAAAAAAACCAGCCAAACCCTTAACACAGCCTGAAACTCAGGGTAAAAAATAAAAAGGGAGATTGAAATAATGAAAAATATTATATTTTTTCTGGTGACACTCGCAATAGCCCTTGGTTTTGCCTTTGTTGTTCGTAGCTGGATGGTACAGTATGATGATCCGGGTTATGTCCTGATTGGTGTCGGTCATTGGGCTATGGAGACATCGTTAATTGTTTTTACTATCGCCTTAATCATCAGCTTTTTTCTTTTCTATGTCCTGTTCCGAATATTGGGGTGGCTAATACGACTTCCCGGAAAAATAAAAATGCGCGGCAAATCGGTTAAATTTAATCGTTCTCAAGATGCATTAATAGCTGGGCTGGTCGACTCGGCAGAAGGTAACTGGGAACGAGCAGAAAAAACATTGATTAAACATGCTTCAAACAGCGGTGCGCCATTAATTCATTATTTAACAGCTGCACGTGCGGCGCATTCACGTGGAGCAATGGATAAGCGTGACGAGTACCTGAAGCGGGCAACTCAAGATGCCCCTGGCTCTGAAGTTGCAGTGGGTCTAACTCAGGCTGAATTACATTTATCCCAAAAGCAATTTGACCAGGCACTAGAAACACTGACAACATTACACTCTATTGATTCTTCACATGCCAGTGTCTTAAAAATGCTGCATCAAACCTATCAACACCTGGGGGACTGGAAAGCCATTCGTGCTTTATTGCCAGCTTTTCATGAGAATAAAGTCTATATGGAAGCAGAGGTCAAGTTATTAGAAGTAGAGACCTTCAGCGTGTTACTAAAAGAAGCGGCAGAACATGAAGATGAGCGTGAAATTCAGGACCTTTGGCAAAGCGTCCCGGAGCATGTAAAGACTATGCCAGGAGTGAGAGCAATTTATTATGCTGCGATGATTGAGGCAAATGCAGGGGCAAAAATTGAAAAAGATCTGGTTAAATCATTAAATCTAAAATGGGATTTAACCCTGCTAGTATTATTTGGTAGTGTCCAGTCTATTGACTTCCGTGCACAGTTAGAAATGGCTGAAAAGTGGCTACTGGAACATGGGAATGACCCTATTCTATTGCGAGTTCTTGGAAAAATATCCATTAAATGTGAGTTTGCGGAGAAAGCTAAAAAATACCTGGCCAAGAGTATTGGTGTTGAGCCGACAGTTGAAGCCTATCGTATTCTGGGAAACTTTCTGGCTGAAGAGGGTGATCAGGAGCGTGCAAGTGAATGTTATAAATTAGGTCTTGAGTTAGCCTCAACTCAAGTAATCAGTCACGCCAATGCCATGTGATGACAGAATTAAGGTAATGCTATTGTAGGAGCGGACTTTAGCCGCGATGGTTTTGCAAATTCCCCAGTGTGAGCTACCTCAATTCATATCACAAGTGAAAACCACTCCCGAGATGTAAGCTATGACAGATATTGACACTCATTTTTAGGGCGTTGCATACAGGCTTTAGAAAGGGCTTTAAAGCATTTTCAAGCGAGTGCATCTGATAGTATCGAATATGAAATGTATCGTTCATCCTGTATTAAAGAATTTGTGAGCTGATAAAAAAATGTTTCAAAGAACCCCTGGAAGTCTGGGCATACGGCAGCAGGATAAATGGGACCAATCATGCCGCAAGTGATTTAGATCTAGTTTTAAGAAGTGCTCATTCCAGGTCTTTGGACTGGGAGCAAATGATGAGTTTTTGTGAGCAATTAAAAGACAGTAACATTCCGATTATAGTAGAAGCACGAGACTGGGCACGTCTACCCACTAGCTTTCATCAGCAAATTCTAAAAAAATACCAAGTCTTGTATACAACTCTCTCAGAGTAGGCTGTGGCTTTAGTCCGCCTTTATTTCTAGTCTCTATGGTATCCATGGGGAATTCATGCAGGAATGCTCTGCGTTCCAGTGATGCTGAGCATCACAAAAGCACTCCCACGGAGACCATTGTGCCGTAGGTCGGGTTACGTTATCTGCGCTACGCTGTCTAATGCAGCACCTATTTTGATTTGATGGATAGAGAGTTTCGTATATTGCTGATTTAAAATACAAATTACAGTGATCTATTGATCTGTCAAAAATAGATGCTGTACTAGGAGAATAATTGTAATATGAAAGCGCTATACCCAGAGATTGAACCGTTTAATACTTTTTTTCTTGAAACAGGAAGTCAGCATAGGGTTTATGTAGAGCAATCGGGTAATCCAGAAGGAGTCCCCGTGGTTTTTTTACATGGTGGTCCCTGCTCGGGAACACGACCAGGGCAGCGCAGTTTTTTTGATCCTGATGTGTATCATATTATTTTATTTGATCAACGTGGCTGCGGCCTGTCTTTACCCTTTGGTGAACTTGAAAATAACACCACGCAGGATTTAATTGCGGATATGGAGCGTATTCGTGAACAGTTAGCTATCAAGAAATGGCTATTATTTAGTGGTTCCTGGGGCAGTACCCTGGCATTGCTTTATGCGCAGCAATATACTGATGCTGTTTCAGGCGTGATTATTCGGGGGGTGTTTTTGGCGCGGCAACAAGACCTGGACTGGTTTGTTCGGGAGGGTGCCAGCCGGATTTATCCTGAGCAATATCAGCATCTATTAGAGAGTTTGCCGGGGCAGAATATTAATTTGTTATACACAACCTTATGGTCTGATGATGAGTGTGCTGTTCAGCGGGTGACAGAGGCATGGATACAATGGAGTAGCCAGGTTGCCGTTGGTGAGGCATATCAGAAACCGGAACAGCCTTACGCGATAACGCAACAAATGGTGGATCAGGTCAAAATGGAGCTGAATTATGCCCGCAATCATTATTTTATTAAAGAAAATCAGATATTAGAAAATTGCGCAGGTTTGCAAGATACTCCCTGTATCATTGTTCATGGGCGTTATGATTTAGTGTGTCCTATGGCGGCTGGCTATAGTTTATCAAAAGCTTTGCCTAAAGCTGAATACTGGGAACTGGAACAGGCAGGACATATTGCGTATGGTGATCAAATGATTGATGCACTAGTTCGTGCAAGCGATCAAATGGCAGAGAGGCTGAGAGTTAATGAATGAGAAGAAAAAGCGCCTGGTTATTGCTATGACTGGTGCAACCGGGGCAATTTATGGGGTCAGAATGTTGCAGGTATTACAGCAGCAGAGTGACTGGGAATCGCATCTGGTCATTTCCAATGCAGGCCTGTTGAATCTGAAATATGAACTGGAGATGGAGCGCAGGGAGTTAACTGCCTTAGCTGATGTAACGCATGGCATTAATGATATTGCCTCAAGCATTGCCAGTGGCTCATTTAAGACTGAAGGTATCGTCGTTGCGCCATGTTCTATGAAAACCCTTGCGGCTATTGCGCATGGTTTTGGCGATAATTTAATTTCCCGCTCGGCAGATGTCGCTCTAAAAGAGCGCCGTCGTGTGGTGATTATGCCACGTGAAACCCCCTTAAATCTGGCGCATATACGCAATATGGCAAGCGTGACTGAAATGGGTGGGATAATATTTCCACCCATGCCTGCGTTTTATAATAAATCTAATTCAGTGACAGCAATGGTCGATGAGGGCGTAGGGCGTGTGCTAGATATGTTTGCTATCAATGTCGAGGGCTTATTTACCCCTTGGGAAGGGTTGTAATAACAGCTTTTGAGACTGCGAAAGTTCCTGATAGTAGGTTTCTGTAGGCTGGGGTGAAATGTGCGTAATCCCAGCTTTTCACTTTGCTGGGTTTCGTACCTCAACCTCAGCCTACATTAAATACTTTCACAGTCGCTAAAGTTTACTGAAACTTCTCTGCCCGTTTAATTAATTTCTGCAGGTTTTTCTCGTCAGGGTTCCATGGAGTGCCCGGGTGAATAATCACGGCGGTACACTTTTCTGCTGCTTTAACGATATCTTCAAATGTGCCCGCAGTAGGGTCTGCAACGATGGCTTTCTTTTCATCGTTGTATTTGAAAATCTTTGGATTGATTTCGACACATTCATCACAAGTCGTACAATCCGGTGTTTCTATCCAGACAGGCTCATGCCCTCCGGCAGCAGGTGCAGGGCTTGCTGCTTCAGGAGTGCTCGCTGGTGTTGCTGTAGCAGGAACGGGTATTGACGCTGCATTTGCAATTGGTGCGGCTGCTAAGGCTGCTGTTAATGCACTAGCATCATCACCGTCAACCATAGACATTAAGTTACTGGCAATACTGGATGCCATTTCGGCTTTTGCCTGTGCGGCAACAGCGGCAACATCAACTATTGGCTTATCAACGCCGGCCAAACCTTTTAAGGTACGCCAGAAGTTACGTCTTTCAATGGTCGAGTGAACAATTTCCGGATCTATGACCACACGTATCAAGGTGTTGGTATCAGGGTGTACTGCATGAATATAAGCAATATGCTCAGTCATCTCATCATGATCTAAATCAATAAATTCATGTAAAGGTACCATGTCATCATTCCATTGTGATGGGGGAACGAATTTAAAATGTTTCTGGAAACGACCTTCAGTCATTGCCCAGTCAGCAAAGGTTAAAGGGACGGACATAGAATCTTCTATGCCATATTCATCAACAAATTTTAATTCGTAAGTGGTCCAGTCATTATCAATATCCGGATTACCTTTAATTGACATGCTATGTTCCCAGGTGTCATCTTCGCGCGGGTCATAGGTCATTAATGGATAGGCTCGTGCTTCAACTGCCAGTTTGCTTTGCATGTCAGTGGCATCATCGGCAACACCGTGTTCTGGTTGGCAGACAGCATAGATATTAAAAATGGCAGGACCACGATAATTTAAACCGTCGATATAACCCTCAATTAAATGATTAGGGTGGGCAATCGAGCTTTGCAAGGTATACGTCGTTCTATGTGCCATAGAAATCAAGCTCATTTCTTTACGCCGTTCGGTTTTACCTTTCCACTCTTTACCATACGGTGCCATATCTGATATCTGACCAATAAAGCCAGAGGTACAGGCCTGACCACCGGTATTGGAGTATACCTGGGTATCAAGAATCAATATTTTCAGTGGCATACCAGACATAATGCTACGCGACAGGTTTTGAAAACCTATGTCATACATGGCTCCATCACCACCGACAGCAACCACAGGGGGGCATAGCAGGTATTCTTCTTCGCTGAACTGATGCCAGTCGAAATATGTAAAGAAGTGATCGTACTCCTGCTTATCGTATTTTCCGGCAATTTCCAGTTCTGCCATACGAATAGCTTTAAAGCCTTCAGACATTTTAACCATATGCCCTTCAAAGATGCCCATTGCTAAAGATGGCGCATCCTGAAATAAATTATTCGCCCAGGGGAAAGGGTAGGGGTTAAATGGGAAAGTAGAGCCCCAGACTGATGAGCAGCCGGTGCTGTTAGTAATTCCCATTTCTACACGGCCATTACCTGTCGGACCCTCTGTGTATTGCCATTTTAGATGTTTCAGCTTGGCAATGATCTGGGTGGCCCATGTTAACCATTTTGCATCAATTGGATCGCTAGCTTTACCTGCACTTAATGAATTACTTAGTTTGCTTAAGGTTAAGTCGACATTTTTATTGGTTTCAATGGCTTCTTCTACAGCTTCAATATCATTAATATCCAGCTTTTCAGATAGTTTCAGGCGGATATGTTTTTCCATGCCTGTAATCAGTTGCTCAAGATGCGCGATTTGCTTTTTTACGCGCGGTTGCATCAAGGCTGTAACCGTACCGGTAAATAAGTGGGTGATGGTTTTTTCACCACAACCTAGGCAGGCACCATCACCACAGTTCATTGATGAGTATGTGCGCTTATCCAGTAGCATAGTGGTTAATGCACCGATCTTTTCATCAAGATCGTCTATGCGTCTGTATTTTGGATTGGAAGTTGGCAGGTCATTCCAGTACTCCCAGTCATTGCGTAATGACTGTATGCTTTCGACTGTTTGTGTTTGTGGCTCTAATGCCTCATCAGGACACACTTCAACACATTCCATACAACCTTTACAGGTCATTGGGTTGATGGTGATGGAAAATAAACCACCATTATTGGGTGTGCGTTTATTAACCGCATCATGGTATGGCTTGGTGATGGCAAATTTAAAGTCGCCCATCGCTTGTTTAAACCATTCAAACTCTTGTTTAACTTCGGCTTGCTGTGCTTCGGGATATTCTTTAATCGTTTCACCGATTGATTTATTGAAAATCGGGTCTAAAACGGTGCCCTCGGACTTATCCGCGGTGAGTGCATGGTACTTTTTTTCCACGTTACGAATGGCGCGGCGCAAGTGCTTGACTGTTTTGCCGGTTTTTTCGATACGTTTAATATTGGTTTCAAAGACTTCGTTGACGCTATTGATTAAGCCGGGGATAGCGCTATCAGGGCAGGCGGTATAACAGTCGCCACAAGCGGTACAGTTTTCCGGTATCCACACAGGATGTTCAAAGCGTACCTGTGTCATGTCGCGGTAGATGCCACTAGCTGCAGGAATAACACTTAGCGCGAGAAACGGGTCGGCAAGATTATCATTACCACGACCATTAATATAGTTAGAGCCTGTCTGTTCGAAAAAGCGATGAATATCAGAAACCGCATCATCATTTGCTGGTTTTTGTAATAACATCAGTGGTGCTGTATTTTCTTTTTTTACAGCCCAGGCAGCAACATCGCCCACTTCCATGTTTTCAACAGGAAGGTGTCTGGTTTCACTAAAACCACGCTTTACCGTGCGGAAGTTATCTGCAACAACCTGTTCGCCTTTGCCGCCAAATTTGGTTTTGATGGTTTCATGAATGGCTTGCAAAATATCATCTTTGCTTTTGCCTGCATTTTCAGCAATCGGTGACGATTCAAAAAATGCGCCCTGGAAAGCAATCCCTTGCATCCGGAATTGCAAGTCGGGGTGGCTGGTTTCTTCGCGTGCGATTTTAAAGCCATCCAGATAGGAAACTTTAATTTTCTTATCGACAATATATTGCTGTGAGGCTTTAGGGAATGTACGCCAGACTTCTTCTGCTGTTCCCAGATCGCTCTGAATAATAAACACGCCATTTTTATTTAACCCGGCTAGTGGATTTGAGTGCGTGAAAACATTGGGGTCTGGGGCTATGAC
>Ga0164315_10002926_pt1 | contig 13178 bp, 6 predicted proteins | sample GuaBasSedimGuay6_FD_113737 | JGI IMG/M metagenome (GOLD analysis project Ga0164315, IMG submission 113737) | Subseafloor sediment microbial communities from Guaymas Basin, Gulf of California, Mexico - Guay6, Core 4569-2, 0-3 cm | ecosystem: Environmental > Aquatic > Marine > Hydrothermal vents >... | reverse complement strand
TAATTGGTACAGCATATTCAGGACCAACAAATACTCAGTACTTAGCTGCTGACTCCAATGTTGCATCAAGAATATATGGTGCAGACTCACCATTGATAAGAAAAATGTCTGAAGCAAAAATGACAGGTGCTAAGAATGTACTACTGTATAGAATAGGTGGAGCAGCTGCAGAGCTAATTGATCTATTAGGTGCAGATACATTGGTAGGCACAAAAGAACAAACAGCAGCAGCTGGATCTAAGTATGGAATATACCTTGGACCTTCACCTGCCAATGCTGGCGTGAGTGGGCTAATAGTATATGAAGATGGTAAAATTGTTTATTCAGATATGGCAGGATCAGAAATAGATCTTGGTGTTATGAATATAGTCGGTGATACTAAAACATTTACTACTAATACTGGTGTAACAATCGGTGCTATAGATGCACCAATTTTACTAAAAGATGTTTTGGCTGAAATAGCAACTTCTATAGAAGTTCTAACTATTGAGGACACTCCATCAACAGCATATGCATTAGGCCTAACAGCAGTTAATGTTACTGCAGTAGATGTAAATGCTGGTCCAGCATTATCAGAAGGTGTTGATTACACATTGTCTGGTGTAGCTGGTGTTGATTTAACAATAACAATGACTGGCTCAGTAGCAGCTAATCTAGTAACTGGTGATTCAATAAATATCACATCAGATGATAATGCAGCTGGTGATACATCAGAAGTCATCACAGTAGTTGATAGCGGTACATCTAAAGATGTTTATGCATTAGATGTTAACACCTCTTCTGTTACAGCTGTAGACAATGCTGGAACTGATTTAGTTGAAGGTACTGATTATTCAATATCTGGCCTAGCTGGTGCATTATATATAACATTTGATGTATCACAAGGAATAGGAAGTGTTATAAACGTTAATGGCGTTCCAATAGATATACCTGGATTCGATCCAGATCCTTATTATTTATCTGGTTCAGATAATGTTGGATCTGAATGGAAAAAAACTTATGAACTTCTTGCAGAAGCATATTCAGACCTAGAAACAACTATTGCAACACACATGGTTGTTGACAAAGCAATCATAGATGCACCAAACATAGCAGATGGAAATCTTGATGCAGATGCATTAGCATACCTAAGAGTCGTAGAACAAGATGGTGTAAATGATTATATCTGGTCAGTTGATAAAACAATTTATGTTGATATAGCAGGTACAGGTGAAACTAATGATCCCGCATTAGCATCAGTTGATGAAAATGGTAGACCAATAGTCAAGTATCAATATAACGAAGTAAATTTCGGACACCAATTAGGTTCATGGCTGAATAGCATTACAGAGAATGATAGATTCATACTTGGAGTAATAGGCACTTCTGCTCCGGCAGCAGCAACTACTTCTGCTATAGCTAAATGGGTTGGATCACTTCCAACTGTTGATACTTTAGGTGTTACAGTTTCTAACGGCTCAGGATTACTAGGTGACAGATACATGGTTGGATCTACTACTCAAACCGCAGGATATTATTCAACTGATTCTGGATATCCAGACGGAAATGTGCAATATGATTCAAATGGTGCAGCCATAGATGTTGGTAAATTCATGTCAGTAATGATGGGATTAGGTTTAACTCCTGAGAGTCCAACTCTTGGAACAACAGCACAAACAGTAAACTCTTCTTCAATGTATGCTGGCTTACTATCTACGATAGAGCCCGGACAATCTACTACAAATAGAGTCCTACCTGGAGCAGCAGTTCCATTCTCATTAAAGAAGACTAAACTAGATGAATTATCATTTGCTGGTTATGTTTCAGTAACTGAGAAATCTAGAGGAGCAGTTGTTGTATCTGGTGAATTACCAACAGGTCCAAATTCAGATTATGATTATGTATCAACATCAATCATAATTGGTGGTGTTGTTAAAGACATCAGAGATAGACTTGACCCATTCATCGGTAATAGCTTAAATGATATTACACTAGCTGCTGCAGATACTGCAGTTGAGAGTATACTTCAGGATTATGTAAGACGTGGAGCTATAGTTAAATATGGTTATCAAGTTGTATCAGATCCTGCAGCTAAAGGTAAGGGAGAAATGAGGGTTCCACTAACAATAGTTCCAGCATTCGAACTTAGACAAATATCAGTATCTATTAAGCTTGCTTACGATATTTAATAACACAATAGGCTGGGATAATAAAATCCCAGCCTTATATATAATTTATATAGGAGAAAAGTAAATGGCAACTTTCCATAGTTTTTCAGGTGTTGATATGCATGCTGTATTTGGGGACATTCAGTTCGGTGAATTACAGATGGTATCTTACAAATCTGACAGAGAAAAAGCACCAGTTTACGTAATGGGTTCATCAGACCCAAGAACAATTGCTCGTGGTAAAAGACTTATTACAGGCGCAGTAGTATTTGTTGTTTTCGAAAGAGACAGCTTATTAGATGCTATGAACACACAAAATGGCGATAGAAAACCTTATCTATCAATAGAAGAGCAGGCTAACTTTGCTGGTAATGAATTAAGAGATAATCTTAACGGTGGTAGTTATTCAGCATTCGAGGGTGTTGATGGTACTAATACAGGGCAACTATTTGCAGCACCAGATACAAGAAGTAATGTCAATGCATTAGCATTAGCAACTCAGCAAAATGCAAGATTAGGTGATCAGTTATTACCATTTGATATTACACTAGTCGGTGCCAATGAGTACGGCAAGGTAACGAAGATGATAATCAATGATGTCGAGTTGATGTCTGAAGCTGGTGGTGTGTCAATTGATGACTTAGTTATTGAAAAACAAATGTCTTTCATAGCTAGATCTATATCTAACTGGAACTCGATAGATAGAGCAACAGGACAAGCGTATACAGCACCTACAGCTTAATAGTATAGTCACCGATAATGGCAAATGGCACAACAAGAGCTACTCAACATTCTATTGGTGGTGTTAGTACACACATACTCCTTGAATTCTCAAGGGAAGCAGGAGACAGACCACTTCTATATCTAGGAAGTGTTATGTCTCTTTCTTATTCTGTGTATAGAGATAAAACACCTGTATTTAATTGCGGCTCACATTTAATAGATGGTTTTTCTATTGCAAATAAATATGTTGCAGGATCACTTATAACCGTAATGTACGAATATGATGAATTTGCAGGGTTTATGGACCAAATAGAAATAGATCAAAGAGCAAGAAACGAACAAATTACCGTAGCATCCTATCAGAATGCTGTAGGTATAAAAGAATTCCACACATACATGAGAGATGATCTCATACCATTCAATATCCACGCTATATTTACAAATGAATATACGGGATCAACAAGAGAAATAGTTATATATGATGCAACATTCATAAATAACGGACAGGTCATGTCTATTCAGGATCTGATAACAGAAAATACATTACAATATGTAGCAAGAGATATCTCAGAGCAACACGCAGTAGGAGAAGTGCATCAAAATTATGCTTACTCTAACGCAAGAAGAGCTTCAGATATAGTACTGGGAACATAATAGATGACTGTAATATACTACAATCCAAATGATGAACAGAATGCAGAGCCAACAGTTGTACAATTAAATGCTGAACCACTTCAGTCTAGATACTCAAATTTCTATACTAGTGCAGATACCTTTCTGTATATAGAACCCACTTACGAAGTTCGTAATGATGGCGTTCCTATCTGGTTAGATAAATTAGAAACAATAGCATTCAATGAAACAGTATCAGCTGCCCCCATATACGGTATAGGACAACCAGAGTTTGGCTTTACTAATCTCGGAAATATAATAGTTAGTGGAGAAATATCTTTAAGATTCATACATGAAGACTATCTCCTATCAGCAATTCAATCTGCTTTATTATTACCAAATAAACATGACAATACACAAGTAGCAGATGATTTAGATATAGATAACTACTTAGGTGTTGATTTACCACCATCAGCTGTGAATAGACAGAGGTTCATAAGTAGTGATACTCGTCATGTAAGACAAGAAAAAAGAGCATCTGAATATGCCAATTCTATATCAGAATCAAGGCTGTTGAATTTACCATACTACTTTAATTTTAGACTTGTATTTAACAATGAAAATCAGTATCATAAGGACACTAATAAAACACTCGTAATTAAAGATGTGCGAATATTAAGCTCACAAATAGTATCAAGTGTAGCAGCAACTGGTTCAGTTAATGTTAAATATAATTTCCTAGCAAAAATGGTAAAATAAAATGGCTCAAAGCTTATTGAATAACGTAGAAGGTATATCTGCAGATGCAGATGCAGATGTAATGCTAAATCCGTCAGATACAGAACTGAATGAAGAACAGCAAGAAGAAGAAATAGAAGAAGAACAGGATACAATATCCGAACTTCTTGAAACACTTAGAGAGTATGAAAATGCTCCACAAGCATATGACCTAGAACAATGGAGAGATCTATATGGGATGTTCTTTGTTTCTTCAGTAAATGGTGAAGATGTATATATATGGAAAACACTTAAAAGAATGGAGTATAAATCCATTGCTCAAAGTGGGGCACTAGAACAGCAAGAGTTGTTTGAAAATTCTGTAGTTAGAAAATGTTTATTATGGCCTATGGCAAATCAAGAGTTTTTTGTATCATCAGATGCAGGTATAGTCCCCTCTTTGTTTAAACAGATAATGCATAAGTCAGGATTTGTTTCTGATGAAGTTGCAATCTCGATGATAAGAAGAGTTTAATATGAACATCATCTCACTGGGGAGTGAGAGGATGGCAATGTCATTTGATGATTTAGAAATAAATATAAATCAAATCTATTATAATAATCTTACGTTCGTTATAAGGTTGCTAACTTATGATGAACTAGTAAGAATAAATTCAATACAAACAGATGACACCTTAATTAATCTCATCCTAGAAGAAGACGTATTCAACTTAGCCCTAATAGAAATAGTTGGGATAAATGAAGAAGTGGATCTTGAGAATATGGAAGCAGGTATTGTATCTAGTGTATCTGGTGCAATTATAAATTCTAGTAATTTCTATTTCACAGACATAGAAGGTGGAATGGAAAAAGAAAACATTGAATCTAATGTTTTTAATCAGATGCAATTAATAGTTGCAAAAAATTTCAATATACAATTTAAAGATATTCTACTAATGTCTATAGATGAATTAGTTAGAAAATTTTCTTTATATCAAAAAACATATCCGGGTGAAGCATTAAGTTTTGATAATCAGGAAGAGTAAATGGAAACCACAAATTATAGTTCACCAATTGTAAAAGTATCTTCTGCAACTGACATCTCCCATCAGAGGCAAGAAGAAAGAAAGAAAAGATCAATTGAGAAGTTTTTAATAACAGGTGGTACCTCCCTCCTATTAGGAGTGGGAGGAAAACTTTTATTACAAAATGATAGAATCAATAAATACTTTAACAAGAGTGTTCTTAATGCATCATTAGAAGAAACAGCAGGAAGAAAATGGTCCTCATTATTTTCCGATAAATTTAGATCACCCCTTCATACCGTATTAGAAGCAACAAGAAAAATAGAAGAGCTATCACCATTCAAGGTGATGCGAACACTTCAAATGTCACACCTACTAACTCCCTTTGTAGCAGGTAAAGAAGTAGCAGTAGATATATCATCTAATGCTATTAAATCTCAAGAATCATATTTCAGAGCACTATTAAAAAATAGAGGCACACAAGAGTTAAATCAAGACCATCTAAAGTATGGTCTAAGACTTGAGGGTGGAAAACTGTATGCTAAAACTGCAGAAGGTAAACTTGGGGATGTAGTAGCTAAGCATGCACGTCTATCATTAACCCACTTCGCTTTACCATCAGGTGATAATCAGAAAGAGCTCATTTATAGTAATAAGATACTAAGACAGTATTCAACTATGATAGGCGCTGGTCAAACAGATACATTTAATAAACTCATAGGCTCCAACACTCAACCTTTCATGGTTATGGCTGCAGAGACTAGATCTAAACTTTCTTATGATATATTTAGATCGTATGGTAGAACTGTATTTGAAACAAGTGCTAGAGTTTTTGATAATCCATTTGAACACATGACTGATCTATTTCCTGGACTTGAAGGAAACAAGACGTGGGAAAAGCTAAAAGACTATACCAAGTTGGGTTTTGGTACACAGGGAAGGTATAGACAATCAGTAGTATCTGGATTACACATGATGACTGGTGGTCAGCTTAAACTATTCGGTAAGATTGGTGCGTACAAAGTAGCTAGTGCAGGAGTAGCAGCACTAGCATCTGAAGATAGTGGATTCAGTGAGGGTATACTTCCAGGTCTAGCAACTATGGCTGTGAATACACAATTAGCTTTTGCAGATACATGGTCTGATAATTTCCAGGGATATAGAGAAGCACAAGAATACTATGCCCCAGGATCTACATCATTAATGTCTATTGCTGGTACACCATTAGCATTAGGCACGGCTGCAGCTACTGCATCATTTGCTAAGAGGATATATGACAATGCTAGACATGGGATAGAACAATCAGAGAAGAATGCAGAAGCACTAGGTAAAATGGTACCACAGTTTGTAGAAGATCGTTTACCAGAATTCATGAAGGGTAAAATAACTCAAGCTGAAGGCACAAGAATGAAGAGGTGGGGAGCAAGAGCAGGAGCTATTGGTCTTCTACTTCAAGCACCAATGATACCTGGAGCCTTAATCGGAGAGAGCTCAGAGACTTTAAGGAAGCAGTATACTGGTGAAGAAGATGTAGCTGTAAGAGCCAACAGGTGGTGGTTCACTGGATCAGGTAAGTATGGTGGAGATCATATAAAATATTTTGATAAAGGTGCCTATGCCAGAATGATGGCAGGTTCTAATTATAAATCAAAATATGGTGACAAAGGAACTAAGAATGAGATGGATCCATTCTTGCACCCACTAGACTATGTAAGAAATCCATATGCTCTAGAGCAACTAAATGCAGAAGAACGCCCTTATCCAGTGATGGGGATGGATGTATCTACAGCTACATTTATAGGTAAAGCATACGAGAAGACAATAGGTAGAATAATTAAACCAGATGTATTCAATCCAGATTTAGCACAAGAATTAGCAGCTACACCTGAAGGTACAGTATCAACAGGCGGGGGTGCAGTTTCTGCAGCAGGGATAGATAAGGCATTAGACACAGGAGTCTTCTCACTAAAGACTCCAGTGTCAAAAGATGAAGCCTCTCTTATAGAAGAGGGTAAGGTAGTAGCACCAGCAGCAGCAACTTATGAACCAAATACAGAAGCAGCAACATGGGCAGGAGAAGCAGCAAAAGACTTCATGGGTTTACGAGGATGGCTACTTGGTGAAGTAGAAGATGCCATGGAATTACCAGAGCTATCAGAAGCTCCTCAGTTAGCTAGATCAGGAGAAATAACTAATGTGGGAAGGCAAGTTAGGGATGCTAACTTGGGTGGCTTATTCGGGCTTACAGAGCCTCAGAGAAGGTATATACCAACCTCTGCTTCACTAACGAAAGATAGAGTTAATCCATTAAAAAATAATATGCCAGACTGGCTACCAGGAGACGATGATGAATTCTGGTTAAACCTGCAAAGAGGAGATCCATATACCAAGATAGAACATGGAGAATCAAGACTCCCAGGTGCAGGTTATGAATCCCTCAACCCCGTATTAGAAGGCATAAATCCACAAGACTATCCTGACATATTCAAGATGAAAGTATTATCAGATGTAGCCATGGGTTCTGATGCATACTATGATGTTAAGAATAGAATAGACGAAAGAGCAGAACAGAATAGATTAACACCTTACGAACAGAACATGATGGTAGACATAAGAAAGAAAGAATTTCTTAAGTCTGTCAGAAGAGACTTCTCTGAATACAAAACAGATGCCGAACTGCAAGACTCCTCTACTCTTCAGAGACTAGGTGCTAAGTATTGGGAGAAAGGATCACATGGATTAGAAAAAGCTTTACCATCTGAATTCTTAACATTCTTCAGACCAGCAGGTAAACTAATACATCAAAGATCAGCAATAGAAGACTACGAGAGAACACAGCTAGAAGGTTCTGATATGGCTATATGGACAAAGCCCGTAGAGCATTTCATAAAGCCAACAGCCGTAGCATCTAGAAGATTGATAGATAGTGGGTTTATATCAGAAGATGTAAAAGATAAAAGAGGTATAAATAGATACTTTGATACACTTGAATATGTTAAGCAGCGTAAAATATATAAAGATGCTGTATCATCTGGAGATGGTGAAGCAGCTAGAACAGCTAGAGCTAAATATCAAGCTACCACAGAAGGAGCTTTGGCTTCAGGTCTAGATACTGATCAAGAAATACTAAGATCATACACTGCATTACCAAAAGATGAGAAGCCATACTTCTCATCTTTTGTGAATGCTAGACAAGAAGATAGAGCTAAAATACAAGAGATAGTCCCTAATAGAATATCCGATATGTATCAAACGATATGGGACAGAAAAGATATGATGGAAAAATCAATAGCTAGTGGAGCTTCAATAGAAGCAGCTAATAGAGAAATAGTAGACAAAGTAAGTCAAGAAGATTCGATAATGGCAAGAAATAATAGTTCTGAATATAAGAAGTGGCAAGGTTCTGGTGGAGAAAAATCTGGTAGTTTTAGAGAACACATGGCAGACAGAAAAGCAGAGCAGTATCTAGCTGGATCTGCAGGCATCCCGTCACAAGATTTCTCTGGTTGGGATCCAAGAATAGATTTAGACAAGGTTAAGTTAAGAGCATTAACAATAGGTAATGAAGACTTTTTTAAATATGGATTCTGGAAAGACGATGTGAAAGACTTACAAAGATATGTCTCCGTAATAGAAGACCCCAACATACAAGCAATAGCAGATAAGATAAAAGATGGTATGAGAGAAGAAGAGTTTGCAAAAAATCAGATAGAAGATTCCTTACATAGAGAAGGATATAATATCAAAAGAGTTCATGTTAGTAGAGGCGACTCGGGCATGGACCTTAATGTGGAGACAACATCATGAGTGCGAAAGGTATAATATCATTATTTGGTGCAACTGCTGGTGCATACTCACAAGACCCAAATGATCATCCACTAGCGGGTATAGCAGGAGCAGCAATAGGTGGCTATATAGGGGCTAAAGTCTCTACAGATATATTTGATACATATAAACAGCTAGTCCCTAATAGATTAACTGCAGATGCAATAACAAGACGAAGAGTAGATGTTAATGCAGCAACAGATATGTCCATAGTTGATGCTAGAAAAACAATAGCTACGAGAATGAATAAAGTAATATCTAATCCTGGTGATTATGAATTGCATAGAGGTAACCTATCTACAATGATAGACGACAGATTCTCTAGTGCTGCCGATGCTGACCAACTAATAGAAAAGATGGAAACATATCTAGATGACATAGATGGTAACAGGAAGAAGATGTTACAGTTTGCAGATATCATATCTAACAAAAATGCCATAAGTGCAATCAGTGCTGCTCCTGTAGGGGCAAGCACTGGTATAAGCTCATACATAGGAGCAGGAGACTCGCTCAAGCAAGTACAGGATAAAGTTAAAAAGCACTATAAAGGACTGGGAGTATCTAACACAAGAGAAAGAAAAGCACTAGCTGAAAATATGGCAAGCTTTTTACATGGCAGAGCCACATCAATAGATGACTATACAATGACTATGTTTTCTAATACTGACAATCCAATGAAGATGCAACTAACTGGAACCATGGATAGTGGAGAAAGGATAAGCATGAAGAATAACATAACATATATTGCTAAGAGTATAAATCCATATGCAGGAATGTTAGCAGATGATATGCCACTCATAGATGCTACTGGTAAGAAGACTGCAGTGGGCGTTACTTCTACTGCCGGTGGTATTAGCGCAACTCAAAGATTTAGAGCAGAAGAGTTACCAGCCTTAATGATGAAGGCCAACAATGGGACTATCACTGATGATGAAATTAGAGCATTAGCTCCGATGATGCAAAAGAATTTCTTACATTCTAGTAACGATGCACGCATGGGGCGTTATGGTGAGATATCTGGGTTTGGTAAAAGAATAGCACAAACATTAGAATACGAAGACACAATAGAGCAATACTATGATGATAGTGGATCATTAAGAGCTAGAATGAAAAAACTAAATACCAGGATAGAAGGTGACGCATCTAGATCACAAGCTAGTATAGCATTAAATAAAGTGCAGGATGTGCTAGGTTATAATCCACTACATGGTCAAAACATAAGTGCTCTAACAGGAATAACATTAGAAGATAAAATGGAAAGACTATATTCTCCAGGATTCTTTCAGTCCAGTTCTAGACAGCAGTCATACGTAAACTATAGAGAAGTAAGACAATATGAAACATCAGATTCTGAATGGCTTAAGTATAAGAAAAAGCAATATGAAATAAATCGTAAATACAACGTAGAAGAACTACAAAGATCTTCCGCTCAAGGTGAAAGAATACAAATGTCTAATCAGCTTGCCGAACTAGCTCCTAGCATGTTCGGACAAGAACAAGTAGCAAGGGTAGATAAGGCAGGAATACCATTAGAAGATAAAAATGGTAAAGTATTAATGGAAGCAGGCAGGGGTAACACCTATGCCATAGCTGATGGCCATGGTTTATTAAATGCTAATCAAAAAAGTAAATTCTTTGGTACACAAGATGTAAGCCTGAAGATCGGAGACATGGGTGATGAACTTAATAGTAAGTACATGCTTTCATTTAATACTGGAGAAGGAATGAAGAGTATAGAAGAATTGATGGGTATGGATAAAGATCTGATGGAAGACTACTTGAGACACAATCAGATATCTATCAATTCAGGACAGACAATTGGATATAGTAAAGAAGGTAAGCCAGTTCAGCTAAAGAAGCATTTCACTAGTGGAACATTACAATCTATTAGCAGAACAGAAGAAGGATTGTCTCTATCATTTAAGGGTATGCATAAACCAGATGATTGGGTGAAAATATTCGGTACTGCAGCTAAATCAGGCTTATCTGAAGCCACAAGTAAAGACTTCATGCAAATGGGTGCAGTCTCTTTAGCAGAAGCTAGAGGATACATATCGGTAAATGATGGCAAGTTTACAGTAAATAGAAGACTATTGACCAGTGCAGTCGCAGGGACTGCAGGATTCTCTGCAGAGTCCGTAAGAGAAGGAGTACAGTATAACCCACAAGAATTCTTAGGTAAGTTTTTAAATTCAGAAGCAGGAAAAGACCTAATGAGTGAAGCCGCAGGTGCCACAATGATACAGAGATACGAAGATGTTGGTCAGGAAGGTATAGAGAAAATGCTATTAGGAACAAGAGAAGAAAGTGTAGCATTCGCTGAAGAGCTACAACAATCTATAAAAGGTAAAGACTCAGTATTTGATAGATGGGCAAGTGAAATGGTTACTAGTGGAGACAGAAAAAAGAATGTAGCTACATATCAGGCAATACTATCTATGTCTGATGAAAAAGCAGCACAGGATATGTTCTTAACTATGGCAGAAGAAGCAGCGATAATGGGTAATGAAAGAAAACTTAAACTCATACATAGATTAGAAGAAAAGGGCATTGATTTTACTACAGGTGAAAAAGAAGATATAAGAAAAATGTTTATAAGTCTAAACAGAAATGGATGGGGAGGAGTTTCTGTAACTCAATTTACAACAAGTTTAGGTGAGAGTGGCCTAGGATCAGGCTCTACTGGTGCGATGTCATGGCTAGAACAGACAATGCTAAAGAGTACTGGATTTGATAAAAAGATGATGGGTGATTTGACCACCATGAATAGAGGAGCACTACAAGAAATACACTTGGTTCAAAGTGTTTATGATAAAGGTAATATGAATTTAAACACTATTGATGGCATTACTGACCAGGGTAGATTTATGCACGACATATTAAGAACTGATGCTGAAAATAGAAGATACCTATTAGAAAGTAAAGGAGTTAAATTTGATTCAGGTGCCACCTCTGCACATTACACATTGAAGAACCGAGCTAAAGCTAGTAAGATGGGCGCAGAACAGGTGCTATCTATACCAATAAGTTTTGAAGACACAAATTATTCTGGCATGAAAGAATTTGGTGGTAGAGAAATGCTGTTTGAGATAGAACAAATAAGATCAAAAGTAATGCAATCTGATATAGTGCTATCCAATGCAGGTTCATCTGCAGCAAAGGTAGCAGCACAAGCCAAGTTTCAAACTAATGTAGAATCATTGATAGACATACAAGGCAGAATGATGTCTGGTAAAAATGATTTAAGAAAATTTGCAGCTAGAAAAGTAGCACAGGGTTCCACCTATATGACAGCTAGACCCATAGGTGGCCTAGCAGATACAGCAGAATCAATAGTATATGTATCCAAGGGGTATGCAAAAAGAATGTATGCTAGAGAAGGTATGGATTATAAAGACTTCTCTACAACAGCTCATAAAGGTAAAGGATTAATGAATTTACATAATCAATATGGACAAGACTTATATGCACAGGTTTCAAGAGAACCTGTGCAGGGACCATTCTCTTCTATGGGCTTCAAGATGATGGTAGATACATCTATCAAAGATAAAGGCGATCATATATTTATACCTCAGAAAAATGAGCTACTAAATAAATTTGCATTCTTAGACTATGATGCCGATCATCTAAGAGTGATGTCTACTCTGGCCATATCAGAAAAACAAACTGAAGCTTTCATAATGAGAAACAAAAGAATGGAAGAGGGAGCAAATAAATTAATCAAACTACAATCTAGTCTTGGCGTAAAGGGTGGCTTTAAAGAATTGAATGTTTTATCTCAATTTGATTCCATGAGTGCTAAAGAAAAACACATGCTACAAAGAGCAGAACTGGGTGGATTAAGAAAAACAGATTCTGCAGCTGCTACCACCATGGTATTAGAAATGCATAAGGCCTTAGATATTGAAGGTGGTAATAAGAATATGTTTCTAGCAGAAAGAGTACTTGCTCACAACCTAACAGAGAACCTACTTAAATCAAGTCACAAAAGTGATGCATCAGTATTAAGAGGATCAGTTCAAGACATACTTGGTTTACAAAAAATACTAAGTGCTGGTGGGTCAAAGAAGGATTATGCAGACGCACTATATGGCGTAATGAATGAAACACTTGGTGGAAAGTTTGACTC
>Ga0164315_10002925_pt1 | contig 13180 bp, 9 predicted proteins | sample GuaBasSedimGuay6_FD_113737 | JGI IMG/M metagenome (GOLD analysis project Ga0164315, IMG submission 113737) | Subseafloor sediment microbial communities from Guaymas Basin, Gulf of California, Mexico - Guay6, Core 4569-2, 0-3 cm | ecosystem: Environmental > Aquatic > Marine > Hydrothermal vents >... | reverse complement strand
TATTTCTATACTTTTACTCTTAATTATAGAACCATCTTTTACCTTAATACTGAAAATACCTGCGACTTGTTCAACTGATTCAAATTGACCATATGACATAACATTCTCCTTATTTAAAATGTGATCTGTCCCTTTTGCAATACAGGATTTTTGGCAGTGCTGATTAATGGGTGATTAACATCGGATGGTTTAGTTAGGGCTTTTTGTTGTATTTGGAATAGGACGGAGTAAAATAAAAGAACTACCCATTAATTTTACTCTGACCCCAATTATTCCAGTAAGTAGTAGCTACCGCCATATTGATTGAAAACACACTTATTGCAGCAACTAAGAACTGACAAATTGTTTTTTTTATCATGTTTATTTCCGATTTTAGATAGTGATGCATGAAATATTGACAGTAATTGCATTAGAATGTATAAACTAATTTATTGAATTTACATATCATTATTTTATACGTCATTACCTTAAAAAATTAGTAATACGAGAAAAAGGGGTAGCTAAAAGGTGGGTTGCAGCGAAGCTCCTACCCACCCTACGTTTAACCCTTCGCGTAGCTGGCTTCAAGAGGTTATCTTTTTTGAACAGCTATTACCGTGATCTCTGAACATAGAAATATTCATAACAATGACTTCTGTTATTAATGGTGAAAGAGCCGTTTTTAAATCAGTCTGCAAGTAATCAAATGCAACAACATCAGAGCTATCATCACTGCACAAAATGAGAATTACTCGTATTTTACCTGTGTGTATCTTTTCATGACTGATAGAGAACTGGGTGGGTATTTTAAATAAGATAATCAAACTGCCCATTATTTTTAGGCGTATTTCTTGACGAATGATTTTTTTAATTTCTTTTATGGAGTGATTTTTTTGCAGATTATCACGCTGAATAACAAAATCAGATATTTCAATAAGATATAAGTTATCTTGGTGCGTGAATAAATAATCACAACAATTGTAATTTTCCAAACCCAATTGTTTGCGAATGCCCCGTTCACCATCCATTCGCAAGGCTTTTTTATTGACAGATTCATTCTCAAATCGGTGACATTCCAAATCAATGGATTCCAAGGAACGTAACAGCCATTTCATAAGGCCTCCAAATAGAGATTGTAGAAAGGTTCGGATAATTCCTGTTTGATGGCATTTAACTTGGTATCAAAATTAGCCTCTTCTTGGATGGTTTTGCCTTCGATGGTTAAACAATTTAAAGCAATTAATGATTCCGCCAGTTCCTCTTTTTTCCGAATAACTTCAAGATATTTAATCATATCAAGACTATGAGTGGCTATCATAATATTAACACCGGCTTTAGCCAGTTCATACAACACTTCGATAAGAACAACTTGCCATTGTGGATGTAAATGCGCTTCTGGTTCATCAATAAACAAAAAAGAATCAGAATCAAGCAGGTTTTTTTCTAACAGCAAAGCTAATAATCCCAAATTGGCAACACCCAACGCTGTTGTTGCAACCGGATAAGTGCCATTATCATCAGAGAAGACAAAGTTGCCCTCATTTGATAATTTAAGTTGCCCCCCGATGGATTTTTCTATTCTATGAAGTACCTCAATAAATTCAGGTTCATTCATTGATTGAAGGGTGAGCAAATCAGTTAGCGCGTAAAAATAATCTGGAACCCCCGTTATGTATTTATGTCGATGTGCCAATGATAAATGTACACCCAATGCCGATTTGAGTTTTAAATAAATGGGAGATTCAAGATAAATAACGTGAGAAAGGTTTTGGAAAATCTCAAGATAAGGTTCTGGTTTTATTTTTATAGAGAAGAAAACCTCTTCTCCCGACAGATTAATCTGAGCAAAATCACCGAGACTAAAAATCGTCTCTTTTGAAGATAATTCTTTTAACTTAGCCACTTGAAAATTTCCTTTTAACTCATTTTTCAATGACGTTCCAACAATTTGTGATGTATTTTGTTGAGATAATATTTCATCACGAATCTTTGAAGTATTCATCGTCTTAAAAAATGAATATAATGCTTTAGAAACAAAGGATTTTCCAGAATTATTTGGCCCCGCTAGTACCGTCAGATTTTTAACCTGAATTTTGGCTTCTTCAATTTTTCCAAAATTTTTGACTGTCAATATAAATTGCATCTTAAAGTCCAGAATTGGAAACAAATAACCCGAGGGCGATTGCGTTGGTTTAGTGAAAATACTTAATCTGATTGGGATGGTGGGCAAACGGCAATGGGTATTACTTCAAAGCGCGGTTTGTGTTTGCCCACCCTACCCGGCTATATAATATAAAATGTGGTATGTCCCCTATTTACTCTTGTATTCTAAACAACCACACAAAAAGACGCAAGCATTGCGTCTCTACGTAGGATTTTATATTTTTACCTCTATGATTTTGCTGGTGTCTATGCCTAAAATATCCACCACTTTAACCATGATTTTATATTTACCTGTTTGCTTGTATTCGTGGGCGATGCTGGTAAATTCTAGGGTTGGTTCTTTTTTGGTGCGGAAGCTTTGCCATTCGTTTTCAAACAGGTAGTTGCCACTCCAAATTGCTTCAGTTTCACCTTGTTCATTCTTGATTTTAATGATTTCTTGTTTGTCTTCGTAATTGAAATCAATAGCCCAGTAATCAATCCAGTCATGCCAGTTTTGGGTTAGCAAGGTGCGATTTATGATGCCGTCTCCGCTTTTGTCAATTTTAATGATTTGACCGTTTTCAATAACAACTTTACTACCAGCTCGCATGGTTTGTTGCAGTTCTTCAATATCATCTTGGCTGTAATAGGTAACAAAATCCGTGAGTTGTACGGTTATTGATTTACCTTTCTTTTTGACTTTGGCGTTGAGATAAGCAACATCGTAAAAGTTTACTTGCTTTTTTTCGATAGCACGTTTGTCAAAGACTTCTTTTGGAATGTATTTAAGGGTTATGGATACGCCTTTTTCTCTGAGTTCTTGGATATATTGGGGAGTCAGGCCCATTTCAAATTCAAAACCAAGTACATCAACTTGAGTATAAAGGTTTTTTTGGCATTCGGTAAAGATTTCTTGTAAACGGGTTTGGGTAACCGGTACATCAAGTGGGCCGACATGGACGAAGCGGCCGGCTTTACTACCGTGTAAAGTGGTATGTCCAGCAATGCGTTTGGCTTTGTAGGCTTCTAATATCAGGTTTAAATATACGTCTTCTTGCTTTGTACCATTGCTTAAGTCGTTGATGAAGAATTGGCGTTCGTATTTGCCTAAGTTAAGTATTTCAAAAGCTCGGAAATTTTTGTCGTTTTTTTGCAGTTCTCTTTGTACGCCAATGAGTCTTTTACGGGCTGTGTGGATAGCAAACCTTCCTAAATCAGTGGCTATCCATTTTCTACCCAGTTTTTCAGCGACTGCGGCGGTTGTTCCACTACCAGAAAAGAAGTCTGCTATTAAATCGCCTTCGTTGCTGCTGGCTTTGATTATGCGTTCTAATAGGGCTTCGGGTTTTTGGGTTGGGTAGGCAAGTCTCTCACCGCCCATTGCATTTATCATATTTACATCGTCCCAAACATTTTCTATCGGGCGACCTTTTAGTTCATGTAAATACTGTTTAAAGCGGGGATGCTTTGCTCCATCAGAAAATTTAACTTTACCCTCTTTTTGTAACTGATTTAGCCTTTCCTGTGAGTATGTTGCCATAACATTCCAATAGAATTTACCGTATTCATCCTCATACTTGAAACGTTCATAGTATTCTGGCGGATAATCACCATATTGGATATTAAATAAATAGTTATTTCGTTGTCTTGTGTATAAAAATATCGTATCAGTATTAATTGAAAACTTATTTGAAATAGCCTTGACAGTATTAGTTCTCCTTCTCCATATAATTTCATTTAGAAAATTTTCACTTCCAAACACATCATCCAATACCAATCGTATATGGCTATTAACTCTCCAATCACAATGCACATAAATACTCCCATCCTCAGCCAACAAACTATGCATCAATTTCAAACGCTCATACATCATCGTTAAATAAGAAGAAATCCCCTTCCCCCAAGTATCCCGATAAGCAATCTCCTCAATAACACTCTGCTTCTTCTCAACCGAATCACCACCAACCTGAATATCAAAACCAAAATCAGCCCCCACCGCAAAAGGCGGATCAATATAAATCAGCTTCAAACCACCCTCCCGCTCAATCTCATCACGCAAAGGCCCATTAATCAACGAAGAAAGCACTAACTTATTATCACCCCAAATCAACTTATTAGTCCAACCCTCAAGCTGCCGCCCCCGACTATCAAACATAGACAAAACCTCACCACTTTTAATCACCTCCTCACGCGGCTCATCAATATGCTCAATACTATGAAAAGGCAAAGCAATATTAGTCACCTCCTCCCTACGCCCATTCCAAAACAAAAACACATCCTCTTCATCAGCAAAGAGTTTATAAATAAATTCCTTAGGCAACTTTTCACCAGCCTTAATTAATTCAATGATACTATTTTTATCGTTTTCGTTTAAATTCATTACTCATTCTCATCGTTTGTTACTGGAAATATCTGCACAACATCGGCAAAAGATTTAATATCCGACTGCTTCTTTTCCCAATCTTTCTGTTTAACATACACTGGCGTATAAGTATATTCAGCTTGCGTTTCATTAACATCATTACACCAAGTAGCCAAACGCTTTATCTTTCTGACATCATCCAAATCTTCACGGCCCTTAGTCTCCAAAACATAAAAATTATTATCACCAGTCTTCACAAAAAAATCCGGATAATACTCCCGAATATTTCCATCTTCCGCCTGATACTCAATTTTAAAATTAACCCCACCTTCACCCATCGTATTTTTAGCATAAGAAACCACATCCGCAAACCGATTTTCCATAGCAGCCGCAACTTCCAACTCAAAATTATTATCCCCAACCACCTTATTAAATATTGATTTTTTAGGAATTAAATATGGCTGCTCATCAACCACTTTTGGCTTGACTGATTTTAAAGAAACATAATTTATCACTTCCGTTGTGCCTTTATCCATAATAGTCAAATCATCAATAGCCTGCTTAAACGTCATATATAAAATATTTTTAGCTTGTGCTTCTGATAGATTGCGTAATGTCTGCGGATCGCTCAATTCCACATCCTTGTCAAATAAATGCTTCTTAACAAAAACTTCAACTTTAGGATAAAGAATATTAAAACCACTGACCAAACGGCTTTCCTTCAAAATCGAGTTAGTGAAAAATCCAATAACATTACGATAATCAGGGACAGTATCTTTAAAAACCGTTTTATGGGAAAAATTACCATCAATATCATTAAATACGATTTCGGTCAATTCCTCACTATTAAATGTTTTGAGAGTCACTTTATCATTAGTAAATTTTTCCACCGCAATCAATTCCAAATTCTTGTATTCTCTATGAATACGCGGACTCATTTGAGGAATAGGAATATCTAAAGCATCTAAATCTTTAGCCGGATTTTCTTTATCTACCTCAACAATAAGTGGTGATTTAGCTTTTGAACCTTCTCCCATCGGAATATATTCAAACTCCACCCCTTCCATTTTCAAACTCTCTACAAATTCCAAAAACTTATTTGTACCAACCACCACCAATTTTTCAACTATATTCAACGGAAACATTTTCCGCAAACCACGCCCAATCGTCTGCTCAGGCAATATTTGGGCTTTAGCCTTGTACGGACGTAAACCAACAATCGTGGTAACATTTTTCACATCCCAACCTTCACGCAACATTAAAACCGACACAACCGCTTTGTAAGGCGAATGCTCTCCATCAATATCATCGGCGGCTTGCCGAAATTTTTCCAATTCTTCCGTCGCTTTTTTACTGTTAGCAGATTCCTTTATTTCTCCTGATTTATTGGTGTGAATCGTCAACACTGCATCTTTCAATAACGGATAATTGTTTTCCAAAAAGGCAGCAGCTTGATCTGCTTCTTTGGTACTCATAGTCATTATAAACAAAATCGGCGTTTTATGGTTTTTTAACTCTTGATATTGCTGTTCCCACTCCAAATAACCTAAATGGATAAAATCTTGATAACGTTCAATAAAATCAGTAGAATCCAGCTCTTGTATCTTATGACGTGAAGCTTCATCCGGCAATACCGGTGATTTTACCACATTTTGCCCAATTGCCTCTACCAACGGATAATCACAAATCGTTTGCACGAAAATCGCACCATCATTATGTTTTGGAGTTGCCGAATAATCGGCTTGCAAACTAATTCTTTGTTTCGTTTTGAGTAACAACTTGTTACTTATATCTTCAATATTCTTAAACCATGCTAATTTTGAATCATGTATATGGTGAGCCTCATCATTTAACACCACCAAATCTTTGATCTTGTCACTACGCATGACTTTACCCAAATCCAAACCTTTGCTTTTATCAGCATCCGGTTTTGGCTTTGCGCCTAAAAATGTTGTTTCAAAAGATTCCACCGGGTCTTGATTAAAAAATATTCGATGCACATTGGTCAAGAAAATATTGCCAGATTCGGTAATGGTTCTTAAATCGTCCTGAATATGCAAAGTCAATTGAAAATCATTTTGCCAATCCTTATCATCAAAACCGTTATCCGGAACAAACGGCTCCTCAAGAAACATTTTTAATCCATCAAAATCTTTACGCAGCCGATTAAGTACGATGATATTTGGGGCTATCACTAAGAAATTTTTTGATAAAATGCTGTCTGTTTCATATAATTTATGGAAATAAGACCAGACCAAATTCAATCCCATCACTTTGGTTTTACCAGTACCAGTTGCCATCTTTATTACGTATCTGGTCCAAGTTTCATCAAACATACCAGTACTTAATCTACCAGAAGAATCGAATTTCATCAACTCATATTTATCTCTCGCTTCAGCTACTTCATATAAATATATAATAGATTCAATCGCTTCACGTTGCGAAAAGAAAAATCTAAATTCAGTTGGAGCAGTATGTTCTTGGTTAAACCAAAAATTAAGCAGAGATTTAGAAGTATCCGATGCCCCTTGATATTCATTATCTCTCCAGTTTGCAACCGCTAAACGAATTTTATGCACTAAAGGCGGTAATAACTTTTCATAAACATTTTGAAAAGCATCCATTTGGCTTTGGCTTGGTGTCCAACGTTCGTGGGGCAATAATATTTTAAATGGGTCTGATGGTTTCATTAATTTGTATGAGTGTTGATTTTTGACGGCTTTGGTTACACTTTTCAATAATTGGGGGCAGAATAAAATTAATTCCTTTGAAACACACAATAGCATTTCCCCGTCAAACGAATTTTATGGCTGTGTGCCTCCACATCGTCAACTTGGCGACGCTATCAATAGAGAATAATTGGCCGCACAAGTTACGTGTCTACCATAGCGAGTATCTCATTCTTAACAAATAACAGGTTTTTGTAGATGGCTTTTAAATCTTCTATTTTAGTGGAATCGAAATTCTGCGAGATAAAATATTGATATTTATGACGTTCTAATTTTTCCAAGATCGCAAAATGCCAATGCCCACCGGTAATATAAGCTCCTTTGATGAATTTCCAGTCATTTAATTCAACCGCCGTAATCAGTTCCGCTAACAGTTGTGGTCTTGGATTGCCATACTCTTCATGTCTTTTAAACTCTTGGATAAAAAAATACGGTTTTTTGCTCTCGACTAACCCTTCACTGACGACAAAATCACAAGTACCATTTAAGATAAATTGACTCGTTTTATAAGTCATCGACAATTCGTAAAAATCTCGAACTTTCTTGTCAAAAGATTTAAACTTAATTTTATTTAAAATTGGCACGATAAAATTCACCTTTAAATCTTCTTCACTATAAGTTTCAACCAAAGATTCATTTTCGGCAATTAAATCGTTTAAAAACACTTCTACTTCGTTAACTATTTCAATTTGATTGTTGAACCACTTAAAAAAAATCTGTTTATCTAAATTCTTTTCAATTTCAAATAACTTTTTTAATTCAGTATCTCGAATTTTACTGTATTGGTAAGTGGGAATTTTATTTTCATCTTTGCCCTTTAGGAGATTAACTTCTTTCCTTAATTCCTCTATTTCTTTTAACAGTTTTAATTCTATTTCACTGTTCATAAAATATGTCCTTTAGAAAGAGTACAACGAATTTGAAAAGCAAAAAACAATTGGGATCAGAGTAAAATAAATTCCCTCTAAACACAATAGACATTTCTCAATCAACCGAACTAATTGGCTGAATGTTCTTATGTGAACCACGCTGCCAACTTGGCTACGCTATCAATAGAGTCAGCCGCATAAGCCAACTCACACAGCTATCTTAAAAGTGGCCTCCTTTAGTAAGTGCATGAATATAACGAACAATACAACTTTGAGCTACGCGGCCCACTTGAGATTAAACTCATCAGTTATCAGTGTTGGATGGGTAGCCATTTCCTAAGATTACCCATTAGGACAACAACTACCTTCCACCGTTTGCCCCGTGCGGCTTTCACCGCATTGCGCTCGAAAGAGCAACTTTTTAAACCTGTAACTCTAAGGGGTCTTTGCTAGTCATCCGACTAAACCCATCATTTTTATAGGTCAGAACGAATGCAATCCTTCCCCTTCTCCCATTATTAGTGGGACGCATCTAATGTTAATAACATTAGCCAGGTACTACGAGGGCGAAGTTATCGTAGGGATTACTCCCCGTAGATAATCCCCTAGTTAATATATATCTGAATCACTGTACTTAGGTTCCCTTTCCGTCCGTTGCACCGAACGATGGTGTGGCGATTGTCAGATACTTAACCTTTATCGAATAACTATAAATGTTATAACAATCATACGCTTTCATGTGTACTTGCGTACCGTCTTTATTTTACGACCTTAGACTAGGGTTCAAGTATTTTGACTTTAACCGTATACAGTTTAGCTGAGTAACCTCTTGGGGCAACACCGCCCCTCACTACCCTTTTCACAACATGCTATTGTTCCCTTTGGTTTTCACCATTAGGTAAGTTGCTGCTTTATATCCTTTGTATCAGGATAACAAATCCTTATGTATCATATATATACCCTCTTAGGGCGCACTATTCAGTTAAATGCGAATGCCATACTGGAGAAGAGGGCAATTGATAAAGGATTGCCCATACCCAATTCAAGATTTTTTGCCGTTGTCAAGTATCGGCAAGATTTTTAGGTCATTTTCTATGACGCGCCACATTCTAACAAGTGATAGAGGGTTGTCAAGCTTTTTTTCAAATTTTTTTTGGAAATATTTATTTTTATCTTTCCCCATCCCCATTTTAAGTTGGGTTATTTTCCAATGGGTGACACCGGCACTGGGGTTTCACGCAAAAGTTTTGCGCGCAAAACTTCTTAAGTGAAACATTGAATGGGATTGATTCTGGGCAGGTGATCTGTGTTAATTATTAATTGCTCAAAAATCAAACAGCAAAAAAAGTTTTGCGCGCAAAACTTCTTAAAGCGAAACTTAAAAACTTCTGTGCATCAAGTAGCCACTATTGGAAAGGACAAGTTATGTATCTGGCAAACTATGTCATACTTTAAATTAATAATTCTATTACCTTTTGCAGCTTTCCCACTGTTTAGTGCCCATCATTAATTAATATCATTAGACAAGTCCTGGAAGCTAAGTCCTTGATTTTTAATATCAAAGTATCTTGTACGCTAATGACTTACGTTTATTTAGGGGCAAGTCTATTAATATTTGCCTTGTCAGCTAAAAAATCTGACAGATTCTAAAAATATGTCAAGTTTGGCTACTTTAATTCCACCCATTCATAGATTTCTAAATGCGCTGGTTCAGCTTGACAACAGCCTTTATTACAAAGACTTCCTTCAACACGGCGCACTTTACCCTTGCGTATCCAGTGTTCTAACATACCTTTTACGGCATCTGGTGTTGTATCAAAATGATAGGCCATATCCTTCAAAACGGCCCTTTTATTTTCAAGCAAATAAGATTTGAGTTCGGTCAAAATCCTGATTTTTAGCTCTCCATGGCGTAAACCTGACAGGTTTTAAAACCTATCAGGTTTTTTATTGGTTTTAGATTCTAAAATTGGCGTTTGGTTTGGGTATGAGCGTGGTGGGCAAGCGGGCTTGCTGATAGCGGTAGCACCCTACAATTTGCTTTCAATCACCGTTTTTTCAGCCCAATTCCTAATATCAGCCGATTCACCTTCCCCACCAAGTATGCCAGCAGCCCCATAAGAATACAGATCGTACTCCTTGCCTTCAGGGCCAAGTATTTGATATTGAAAGGGATTGCCCCAAGGATCGCGTGGTATAGCTTTTGTCAAATAAGGCCCCTGCCAACGTGGATCATCTGTTTCGTTTTTGAGCAGCCCTTCCAGTGTTTTTGGATATTCAGACATATCCTGATGGTATGCCTCTATAGCCGTTTCAAGATTGGCAAGCTGAGCTAATGCCATGTATCTTCTAGGGCTATCACCATCAAGATCACATACCAAAGAAGGCCCTATCAACGCAAACAAGAAGCCCAGTATGGTAAGTGCGATAAGTAAATTGATAAGAAAGTCAATTAGGTTAAATCCCGAATGTTGATTGATTTTTCTCTTTGAGATTGGAAACATTAAGCATCTCCTTAAACTTGATGTTCAAGTTTTTTTTAGTTCGTTCTATAACTACAAGGATTGTTTATAAAAAAGGATAAGTACCAAACAAGCTATGAACTCATAACTCTCAACCTCATTCATTTCAAGACTCAATGACATGAAGCTTGGACAATCTAATCCGCATCGAATAAACAATCCTTGTAGTTATATAACTAAGCTTCAAAATCTTCCCCAAAAATCTGTTCGTCCAATTCACTGGTTTCTTTATACTGGTTTTTGGCATCCAATAAGTCATCCGCTAAACCATTAAATGCAGTATTCAACTCGTTTTGAGATTGGTTTTTGAGCCATAAGCTCATGACGGTTTCGCTGAAATCAAAGTCGTCATTGAGGTTGCCTAAAATGCTTTCAATCTCGCCGACAATCAATTCAAACATATTAATCTTGTCGTGCAAGACGCGCAGGATGTATTCTTCAATGCTATCTTTTATACAGAAATTAAAAATAAACACATCTTGTGTTTGCCCTATCCGGTGAACACGTCCAATGCGCTGTTCAATTTTCATAGGATTCCAAGGTAAATCATAGTTCATGATCACATTGGCAAATTGAATATTGCGCCCTTCGCCTCCCGTTTCTGATGTCAATAAAACCGGTACTAATTCTCTAAACGATTCTATCGATTCATCTTTTTCTTTTAACGACATATCGCCTCTAAATTCGGCAAAGGCGATATCGCCTTCTGATAAACAGGTGGCTAAATAAGCTTGTGTTTCGCGGTGGGTGACAAAGACGAGGGTTTTTTGAGTGGATTTTTTCAACAGGGCTATCAGTTGTTTGGCTTTTTCAACTTGTTGAATTTTGGAGGCTTTTTGGATGAGGGATTTGATTTCTGTGTGTTTAAACCGTTTCTCTAAGTTGCGTAAGGAATCGGCTAAGGCTTTGGGGCTACTCCCTGCTCGCATTAACAAGTTATTGCGCGTTAATTTTAATCCCCTTTCTTCTTGATGTTCGCGTAGATAATCATTCAGCGCCTGATATAAAGTTTGTTCCGCTTTAGAAGGTTGCACGGTAATCGTTGACGCAAATCGTCTTGGCAATTTGACATCGACTAGGCTGCGCGTATTGCGTACCATCACTTCTCGCATTAATTGCCGTAATTTTTCTGGATTTTTGGGTACACGCGCTGATCGGCTACTGACATATTCTTTTTTAAACAAGGCTTCGGTTTTTAATAAACCGGGTTTGAGTAGTGTCAATAAATTGAACAGTTCAAGTAGGGAATTTTGCACGGGTGTGGCGGTGAGCATCAGAATGAAGCGTTTTTTTATCGAATTAACTAATTTCCAATTCAGCGTGTTGCGATTTTTGAGATGATGCGCTTCGTCTACGATCACCATATCCCATTCCCGCGCTGTGACAAAAGCACGATGGGCTTTGTGTTTAGCGGTATGAATGGAGGCGACAATGCTATCATTTTGATTCCAAAAGAGTTCAGGCTCATCTTGCCGTTCATCGGTGGTGATCGTGGGAATCGCAAATTTGTCCGCTAATTCCAATTGCCATTGAGAAACCAAGGAGGCGGGTGTTAACACTAATAAAGATTTAATCATGCCTCTGACAAAATATTCTTTACAAATCATCCCCGCTTCAATGGTTTTGCCTAAACCCACTTCGTCGGCAAGTAGTGCCCGCCCTCCAAATTGTTTAATGACTTTTTTCGTCGTTTCGATTTGATACCAATATTTGTCAACATGATGCAGTGTGGGTAAACAAACGAGTTGATCATAATCAGCGAGAATAGATAATTGAAATAAGGCTAAGCGGGCATCATAATAGGGCAAAGCCTCATCGCTTAGAGGGTTTTTCAGCGAGGCCAATGCGGGTGAGGCGTTGAATTTAAAAGTGTATGAATTAGACATTGTTTTCTAAATGATTTGAGAGGATTTAACAATTTCAAGTCCAATTTGCAATAAGCAATAACGAATTAAACTTTGCTTATAATAACATACATATTGAGTACAACGGATTTTGTTGCTAAACGAATTAATATTTAATTTAGAGATCAAAAAGAGATCAAAATTCGTTTATTTGTTTATCTAAGTCAATTTATTAGAGTTTATACCGATTTAACGTAACTCATTGATTTATATAAAATTCTCATTTTGAGAAAACTCATAAAATCAATTCGCGTTGGCGCGAAACTTAAATTACTTAAATTAAATCGGTAATTAATAATAGAGTTTATAGCAATTTAATATAACCTATTGATTTTATTAAAAATTTTATTTTGAGAAAAGTAATGAAATCAATTCGCGCCAAAAGTTTTGTGCGCCAAACTTTTGGCGCGAAACTTAAATTTAATCGGTATAATGTCTAATGTCTATTGTAGTCTAATTCGTTTATCCACGTCATTAGCTGCGAAAACGAAGTTTCGTTGTACTCTAATTATTGCATTTCAATGACAAATAGATATAAAATGCGCGCTTCTGTTATGTCAGAAAAAAGAATAAAAATAAGTAGTTGATTTTGTTAAATATTTTTTAATGTCCCGTTGTTCAGTTTTAGATGTCAATATGGGTGAAATGAGTGTTCAATTGTTCAATTTTA
>Ga0164315_10002924_pt1 | contig 13181 bp, 13 predicted proteins | sample GuaBasSedimGuay6_FD_113737 | JGI IMG/M metagenome (GOLD analysis project Ga0164315, IMG submission 113737) | Subseafloor sediment microbial communities from Guaymas Basin, Gulf of California, Mexico - Guay6, Core 4569-2, 0-3 cm | ecosystem: Environmental > Aquatic > Marine > Hydrothermal vents... | reverse complement strand
TTGCAAACCCAGTTTGATATGCGCGACAGTATAAGGGGCCATTAATAATTCAAAACCCTGTACACGCGGTAACAAATGTTCACTGACATAAGTTGACCATAATCCTTTATTTTTCATGAACTTGGCGAAAATATGATTAAATACGGCATACAAAAAAGTCCCAGTGCCCACTGCGGGATCCAAAATTTGCACTTGATGCTTTCCTGATTTCAAACGGCTATTATCGGCTAAGCCATCACGTAATTTAAACCGCTGTTTTAACAAGATATCGACTGAGCGTACAATATACGACACGACAGGTTCCGGCGTATAATAAACGCCGCGCATTTCCCGCATAGTGGGATCATAATGCTTTAAAAACGTCTCATAAAAATGTACGACAGCATCTTCTTGTCGAGTCTGTTTACCAAAATCTTTTAAAATCTCGGCAATATCAGCATGATTTAATACCACTACTAAATGCTCAACGGCCCAGACTAAACGCTCATCTAATTCTATTCCAACAATTTGACTGAACAAATTCCGCAAAAACGGATTCGTTTTAGGCACATAATGCCCAGCATGAATCCGCGAAAACGGCTGATTGAATGCGCTACATTTTGCCGCAAATAAACCATAGCACACGGTTTGAGCGTACATATCCGCAAAGGCTTCAACCGTTAAGCTATCCATTAACACTTTGCGAAAACTCTCAAACTGATTATGCAAGGCTCCTGTTTTTTCTTGCTGATAGGCATTAAAAATCAGGCTACGCATCAAACGCGCAATCTTCGCCATACGAGCCGCTAATTCTTCAGGATGGCGTATCGTGATGACTTGTGCATGAATAAAAATATCCAATAATCGCTGAAAATCAGCAAACTTAGCCGGCAACGGCTTTAAAATACCCGCTTTATCAACTTCAGCCAAGCGCACCGTCATTTGAGATTTGCCCTCGACAAACCAACGAAACTCTAAATAATCGGTTAAAATCAAATTATGCAAAGAGTCTAAATAACGTTCCAGTTGTTCTGTTTTTAAGGCACTTTCTAACGATACGCCGATATCCTTCGCTTCGAAATAGCCTAATGGCATATTATCGGCTTGGGTATCCAGTATGACTAAATCGGGCGAACCACATTCAATACGTTTTGGTTCATTAATGGCATTAATAGCAGGAAATAGCGTTTCTAACAAATGCACCAAGGCAGGGCGATGAGTATGCTCCTTGGCTACACCAGTGTTGAGATTAATTTGAATTTGATTCAGGTATTGGTTAATTGGATTGTTCATAACATAATATTCATCGTATAGACGCGAGACATCGCGTCTCTATAATTCTATTTTAATAGCCCAAAACGTGATGATCCTAAACATATTATAGCGTTTCCCGATTGCATGAAGTACAAAATTAATCACAGATTAAAATGCTAAGGCCCTGAAGGGGTTGAATATGAATAGCCCCAGGTGGAACCTGGGGTTCCAAAATAGATATCAAAAAATGTATTTAACCCAATCGGGAAACGCTATATAACTTGGGATAAGATTTGCTACGCATCGCGTCTCTACAATTCTAATTATTAAGATGTTTTGATGGATTCGTAGAGACGCGATGCCTCGCGTCTCTAATTATAATAGCCGAAAACGAATTATTGAGATGTTTTGATGGATTCGTAGAGACGCGATGCCTCGCGTCTCTAATTTAATAGCCGAAAACGAATTATTGAAACCTGGCAGGTTTTTTACATCAGACAAAACTTTGTCTTACGGAGTCTACCAGTCTTGAAAGACACGGTAAGCGACTAGAAGACGTTGCACTAACACGAATTGCCCTGTTTTTTCGTATCGTGAGCCTCAATACCAATTAAGACTAGAGTTAAACTGTCAGTTCGGCTACCCACAAATCATGTTTGTTGCAAAAACTGGTTGCATAAAACTTAGAACCATGCCCTTCCGGTAACTCAAATTGTGAAACCGGTTCATCCTCAGGTTGAAACACCTTTCCACCAATCACCGTTCCCTCTTCAGAAACGAGGGTATGACGAACGATATAATGGTTTTTCATCATAGGATGATCTGTGGTAATCGTCACTGTCTTACCTTGGATGCTCACTTTGGGAAGATGTCCCCCGATTTTTTTTGCCCATTGTCCAGGATCTTCCGCTGTATAAACGATATTAGAAGGCAATGTGCCTGATCCAGATGTGGCTATAGCGAACGTTTGTCCAAGTGCAACACCTGATGCGACACCTAATCCGATCTTAATAAAATCTCTTCTATCTGCCATGATTGATTTATCTCACCTTTTCGATGTGTGTCGTTAAGTTTGGGCGATAACAAAGGTTGCCCCTTTGATCGTATATGTAGGGGCTGCCCTTGCGTGTTCGCCCTTTTGAATGAAATCAGAATAATCTCATAGCAATCATTTTATGTCAAATCTTTGAAAAGGGCGCATTCATTAAAAAAGTGTTTTTATCAATCTGCTTCTTTGCTATTTTCGTCCAAATTTATTTTGCAGTGGTTATTGGAGTGCAAAATTTATTTTGCAGTGGTTATTGGAGTGCAAAATTTATTTTGCATAGTGGGATGAACCTGCAACCAAAAAGTCACTGGCCCATCATTAATTAAACTGACTTGCATGTTGGCCCCAAATTGGCCGGTAGCCACTATGGGATGGCGTTGTTTGGCTTGATGGCATAAATAATTGAACAAGGTTTCTGCTTGTTCAGGGGAAGCAGCGGGGGTAAAACTGGGTCGGTTGCCTTTGCGCGTGTCGGCCGGTAGCGTGAATTGGGGCACTAAAAGCAATCCACCTTTTGTATCTGTGAGGCTTAGATTCATTTTACCTTCATTGTCTTGAAAGACACGGTAAGCGAGTAGACGTTGCATTAACCGATCGGCCTGTTTTTCCGTATCGTGACGCTCAACACCAATTAAGACTAATAGTCCATTCCAGGCAAAAGTTTTTGCGCGCAAAAACTTTTGCCTGGAATATCAATGTGTACAATGGTTTGTTGTGCAACGATGACGCTTGCGGTTGTGACTCGTTGTAGTAAACCTATCATTTTGTTTTGACAAATCGTTTTATTTCAAGGGCAATCCCTGTGGTTGCCCTTATGTCGATTAGGGGAATTGATTATTGAGCCTGTTCTGAAAAGCGTTCGGCCTGTTGATCCAGTTCTAATAAATATTGGGCTTCTTCGTCGTCTTCAGAACGACTACCAGTTTGTTCAGCTTCCTTTTCATCGCTTTTGAGGGCTTCCTTTTCAGATGGGGTTTCCTGTTCTTCGTCTTGCCAATAATCTTTATCGGCCTGATTACCCAAGTTGTCAGGGGTTTCCGTTGGGGCTGTGATTTGAGATTCTGATTTTTCAGAAGCCTGTTTTTTATCGTTGTGTATTTCAGGTTCCGCGTCATCCCAACATCCGATTAGCGCGAATAAGAATGTGAAGCTTAATAGATAAAATTTCATAAGAAATGCCTCCAGTTAATGAGATGATGTGCTAAAGAGGTGATAGAACGCAGATTGAAGTGATTGTCATGATTTTCACGCGCTTTGTATAGCGAAGCTTCACGACGCGCGTGAAACGCTGATTAAGATTAATCAGTTCAACACCTCAAATTTCTTACTACAGTTTATTAACATATAAGTACTGAAGCACAAATAAACCGGTATTTTATCGCAAAGGGCTTGCGCGTGGGATTGCCCCTACAACCGCGCCCGTAGGGGCAATCCCTTGTGGTTGCCCCTCTTATGGTTGCTTCTATTAAAATACCCGAAAATTTATGATTCAGTAATAACAAAAAATACCCCGCTTTTTTTCGGAGTCAGGGGTTCTGAATTAACTGATAACTGATAACTGATTTCCACATTTCACGCGCAAAAACATTTGCGTGGAACTGATAACTGATAATTGATAAGTTGAAGCGAACAGTGAAATGCCCTAATATTAAGCATTGTCATTCAGCATTATCATTCAGTGTTTGGTGAATAGCGTTTTGCACAATTGCTGTTTATTGAGTTAATGAACTCATGAACTCATTGATTTAATTTTAATTTAACAGAGAGATTATATGTCGGCTTTAATTTGTGGTTCTTTTGCTTTTGATACCATTATGGTATTTAACGATAAATTTAAACATCATATCTTGCCTGATCAGATGCATATTATCAATGTGTCGTTTTTGGTACCGGATTTACGCCGTGAATTTGGTGGGTGCGCGGGTAACATTGCCTACAACCTCAATCTGTTAGGTGGCGATGCGCTGCCTATGGGTACAGTGGGAACGGATTTCGCGCCTTATGCTGAATGGATGGTGAACTGTGGTATTCCAGGCACACACGTCATGACTGTTGATCATAGTTATACTGCTCAAGCCTTTATTACGACGGATATGGATGATAATCAAATCACTGCTTTTCATCCTGGCGCAATGAATTTTTCCCATTTAAAGAAAATTTCTGACGCGAAAGGTGTGACGCTGGGTATTGTTTCCCCTGATGGGCGTGAGGGAATGATCGAACATGCGAGACAATTTGTCGCGGCCGGTATTCCTTTTATATTTGATCCTGGGCAAGGTATGCCGATGTTTGATGGTAATGATTTGCTGCAATTCATTGAGCAAGCCACTTGGGTTATCGTTAATGATTACGAATGGCAATTGTTGCATGAGCGCACAAACTTATCTCAGCAAGAAGTGGCTAAGCGGGTGCAGGCGTTGATCATCACGAAAGGGGGAGAGGGTTCTCAGATTTATACGCCTGATACGGTTTATCAAATTCCTTGTGCGAAGGCGAAGGCGGTTAATGATCCGACAGGGTGTGGTGATGCTTTTCGGGGCGGGCTGTTGTATGGCTTGATGAAAGATATTGATTGGGAAACGACGGGCAGAATTGCGTCATTGATAGGGGCCATTAAAGTTGAACACCATGGTACTCAAAATCATAGCTTTACATTGGATGAGTTTAAACAACGTTTTAAAGACAATTTTGGTTATACGTTGTTGACATAAACGCTTGCGTTCGTAGTAGGCGATTTATCGCCTACTACTCAAAAACTACGGTGATTTTTTGATAAAGGGCTGTATCAGTAACCAAGGTAATGTCAAATAGCGAGGTTCGCGAAATTGCTCAAGGCCTATTTTCATGCCCTGATGTCCTGCCGTGGGTTGTGCCAGATAGGTGCCAAATAGCCGATCCCAAATGGATAAATTAAAGCCAAAATTACTGTCGAATTCGGTTTTGATGACAGAATGATGGACGCGATGCATGTCGGGTGTGACAAACATTAAGCGTAAGACTTGGTCGATTTTAAGGGGTAATGCGATATTGCTGTGATTAAACATCGCCATGGCATTTAAGATGATTTCAAATAGCAAGACGGCGAGGGCCGGTGGGCCAAGTACTAAAATCACGGCCAATTTAATCAACATGGATAATATGATTTCAATGGGATGAAATCGTGCGCCGCTTGTGACATCTAAATCAAGATCGGCATGGTGCATACGGTGTAAACGCCATAATAAGGGGAGCGCGTGAAACAGAGCATGTTGTATATAAATCGCGCCATCTAATAGCACGACTGAGATAGTCACGACGGCCCACATTGGCAAATCAACATTGTTGAATATGCCCCACTGTTGTTGTTGTGCCAGCACTGCTAAACTGACTGCTGCTATAGGAAAAATCACACGCAGTAACAAATTGTTTAAAAAAATAAGACCGAGATTGTTTAACCAACGCACCGTTTTAGAGGCGATCAATGTTCTGCGCGGTGCGAGTATTTCCCAAAGGGCCATTAGCCCCAATACGCCAAAAAAACAAATGAGGCGAATTGCCATTTCATGCTGCATAACCCATTCATTTATCATTTCCGTTATCCGTTATTCGTTATCCGTTATTAAATGAATTTTCTTGTGCTTTTGTCTGACACTTTGAACAAATACCATAAATATATAAACAATGTTCAGTAATTTCAAAATGGTATTGTTCTGCAATGGTACGTTGTCGTTCTTCAATGACATTATCAAAAAACTCGACAATTTTACCACATTTGACACACAGTAAATGATCGTGATGGTAGCCTTCATTTAATTCAAATACTGATAAACCATTTTCAAAATGGTGACGCATCACTAAACCCGCCGCTTCAAATTGGGTTAACACCCGATAAACGGTTGCTAAACCGACATCTTCTCCGATATCCAGTAATTTTTTATAAACCTCTTCAGCACTCAGATGACGTTGTTTACTATTTTCTAGCAATTGCAGTATTCGTAGTCGGGGCAAAGTGGCTTTTAAACCTGCTTTTTTCAAATCGTGACTTTCCATAAAATTCCTTTGGCGGGCCGAATATTATATTATCAGTTGTTGGGTGGGTGGGCAAGTTGGTTGCCCACCAATTATTATCCACTAATTTCAAAAGGGCAGACACGCAGGTCTGCCCCTACAATACGATTTGATGTAGGGGCGAACCTACGTGTTCGCCCTCTTTAGTGACATTATTTATTCTGAACATCTATAAGAATTGGTTTTATGGTTTATCACTTAACTTCAATTTCCTCAATCCTAAAGTGTTTAAAACAAGGCGATTAGTTTATGATGCCAAAATATCTCATGATATACTGTCTGATGAGTGCCAGTTTATTTCTATCAAGTTGTAGTCTCTATAAGATAGATATTCAACAAGGCAATTGGGTGACTCAAGAAATGCTGGATAAACTCGAATTGAATATGCCACAAAGAAAAGTACACTTTATCATGGGTACACCGCTGATAGCGGATGTTTTCCAGCAACAGCGTTGGGATTATTTGTATAGTTTTCAACCAGGTGGAAAATCTCGGCAACAACGCCATATTTCACTCTTTTTTGATGAGAATCAACGTCTTGTACGAGTCACTGGGGATGTCAAAATTGGCAAACAGCGATTACCCAAACCGACACCGTTTCCAGACGACTTCGATCAAGAACCTATTTTGTAAGTACTGAACCATAAATTTTCAGGTATTTTAATAGAAGCAATCGGGGCAACCACAAGGGATTGCCCCTACAACCGTACCCGTAGGGGCAATCCCTTGTGGTTGCCCCCTTTCTCCTTTCTCCTTTCTTTAGTGAAATTATCTCTTTTTAGTAGCGCGTTGTTTACGAACAACTTTTGGATCAGCAATCAGGGGGCGGTAAATCTCTACACGATCATGCTCGCGTAGCTTTGTTTTTAAAGTGCAAGGCTTACTGAAAATCCCGACTTTATTTTTGCTGAGATCAATTTCCGCAAAGCGTTCTAAAATTTTTGATTGTTCAATCGCTTGCTGTACCAAAGTTGATAAGGGCACATCTAAAGAAATAATCATTTGTTCTTCAGGTTTGGCATAAGCGACTTCAACGTGAATGGTGTCAGGATGTTCCATGTAATTCATTAGCCCTTTTAACAAAAGCATCTACCAAAGTATTGAGAATTTTGGTAAATACAGGTTCCAAACTCAAGCGTAGCACAGGATTTTTAATTTCAAATGCCATCGTTAAAGAAATTTTACTGCCTTCTTCTCCCAATGCTTGAAAATCCCAATGTCCTTGCAAATGATTAAAGGGGCCTTCAAGCAAGCGCATGTCAATTGACTCATTGGGTTTAACGATATTGGTTGTGGTAAAAGACTTTTCCAAACCGGCACGGCTCATCGTGATTGTTGCAATCACTTCTGAGTCATTTCGAGACGATACAGTAACATGTTTGCACCAAGGTAGAAATTCTGGATAGCGCGTAATATCACTCACTAAAGCAAACATGTCATGGCTGCTATAAGGAACTAACGCGGTTTTATGAATACGGATCACGAAAATACCCCTATTGTATTTAAGAAAACTAAACCAATACCCAAAGGCGTGAGATAACGCAATAGGAAATACCAAACTTGAAAGCCTAAACGGTTAGGCGATGATTTAAATTCGTCACTGACAATTTGACGCTTCATGATCCAAGCGACGAAAATGGCGATAAATAATCCGCCTAACGGTAACATGATATTCGTTGTCAGATAATCAATGAGATCAAATAAGGTTTTATCTTCAAAGCTGGCAAACTGGGATAACGGTTTGATATCGCTCCAAATATTAAATGAAAAAACCGTTGCTAATCCAACCAACCAAGCGGCTAATCCGCAGCCTATTGTTGCACTCAAGCGAGTGAATTTGCCCGTTTCAACTAACCAGGCGACTGCAGGTTCAATCAGTGAAATCGCTGAACTCCAAGCTGCGAGTGCTAATAATACAAAAAACACGGTTCCAAAAAAACTGCCGAATGGCATTTGTCCAAAAGCAATGGGCAATGTTTTAAACACAAGCCCCACACCAGCATCGGGCTGTAAGCCATTACTAAAGACAATTGGGAATATGATCAAGCCTGCTAAGATCGCAACCAGCGTATCAGCCACCACAACGGCCGTGGTTGTTTGTGCAATTGAAGCTTGTTTGGGTAAATACGCGCCATAAACCATAATCGAGCCCATACCCAAGCTCAAGCTAAAAAAGGCTTGTCCCATCGCAGCCAAAATGCCATCGTAACGAAATTCCCCCTTGGAATATAACAACTTATCGAAATCAATATTAAACATAAAATGGACACCATCCATGAATTTAGGGGTACTCATGGCATAGCCGACTAGCACTAACAATAGGATAAACAAAGCGGGCATCATCCAGCGCACGGCCCGTTCCAATCCGCCTTGCACCCCACCGGCAACCATCGTAATGGTAACGATGATAAAGGCTGTGTGCCAAGCCAATAGGCGTAATGGATCACCGACTAACGCATTAAATTGCGTGTCCACAAAATCAGCGACGGCATTTGCCGTGGGCAAATCACTGACAACGGTGAACATGCCAGATGCCAAACGAGGCACATAAGCTAATGCCCACCCAGCAATGACACTGTAAAAAGACAAAATCAAAAAACCTGCGATGACACCTGACCAACCCAACAATTGCCAAATTTGCGAACGGCCCGTTTCTTGGGCCAATGCTTGCATAGTATTAATCGGACTACTGCGCCCACGTTTTCCCAACATGACTTCGGCCATCATGATGGGCAAGCCGATCAAGGCAATGCACAATAAATAAACAATGACAAAGGCCCCACCACCGTATTCGCCTGTCATATAAGGAAATTTCCAAATATTACCGAGGCCAACAGCAGAGCCGGTAGCGGCTAGAATAAACGCTAATCTCGAAGACCACTCTCCATGTATGGATGTTTTGGGTAGACTCATTCATGTTATCCTTATCAATTTATATAAAAGCGGCATTATCATATAAAACCAATCGAATATTAAAAAATAGCCTTGATTATAAGGTTATAAAATGTGCATTATCATATAAAACCAATCGAATATTAAAAAATAGCCTTGATTACAAGGTTCTAAAATGTGCATTATGATATAAAACTAATCAATATTAAAAAATAGCCTTGATTACAAGGATAATGTTTGTATGTTTGTAAGTACTGAAGCACAAATAAACAGGTATTTTACAACCCTTTCTGTTTTTTTAAATATACCTGAAAATTTATGGTTCAGTACTTAGTAGGCGATTTGTCGCCTTAAATTGATTTTTTTAAACAAGGAAAGAAATAAAGAAATAATGCCTCAAATTTTCATTTTGGGCAACCACGAGGGAGTGCCTTGTTTCTGTCTGGGCAATCCGAAGCCCTGCCTATTAGAATGAGTTGACAAATAAATTATGGCAAAAAAACCTAAAACCCCCAGCAATACCATTGGGTTGAATAAAAAAGCGCATTTTGATTACTTTTTACAAGAACGTTTTGAAGCTGGCATTGTCTTAGAAGGTTGGGAAGTCAAAAGCTTACGTGCCGGTAAATTGCAAATTCGCGACACTTATGTCTTGCTTAAAGGTGGCCAAGCATGGTTACTAGGTGCCGTCATTACGCCGCTGGATAATGCCTCTAAACATCTTCAGCCAGAACCGCAACGCACACGCAAATTGCTACTGCACAAAGCAGAATTAAATCAGCTTCTGGGTGTAGTCGAACGCAAAGGTCAAACCTTGATTCCCACAGCGATGTATTGGAAAACAGGACGCGCTAAATTGGAATTTGCCATTGCCAAAGGTAAGAAAGAATACGACAAACGCGAGACAGAAAAAGATCGCGATTGGAAACGTGAAAAAGAACGTCTTTTTAAACATTAAAATCAGTTATCACATCAATTATCAATCGGGCAGACACGCCTCAATCGGGCAGACACGCCTCAATTGGGCAGACACGCCTCAATCGGCAGACACGCCTCAATCGGGCAGACACGCCTCAATCGGGCAGACACGCCTCAATCGGGCAGACACGCAGGTCTGCCCCTACAAGAACGTTATTATATATGACCGATTTCATGTAGGGGCGAACCTACGTGTTCGCCCTGTCGTGTTCGCCCTGTCGTGTTCGCCCTTGTCGTGTTCGCCCTTGTCGTGTTCGCCCTTAGTCGTGTTCGCCTGTGAAAATATTAAAAAAATACTTTGACAAGAGAAGCTTTTTTCTTCTATGCTCTTAACAAAAGTAAATTAATAATTGTTAAAATCAAAGTATTGATAATTGATAATTGATAACTGATAACTGATAACTGATAACTGATGAGGTAAATATATTATGAACAGAGGAAACCAATTGAACTCTGTTACAACGATCACCATTATTTTGAATATGTGTTTGTATTTTGGGGGACAATACGCCCTAGCCGAACAATTTTCTCCCTACTTAAAAGTAGGCACTTCATCGAAAGGCCTAAAAGATTCACCTAAGAAGATTGTACGCACATTCAAGGGGCATAAACGTAGTGTGACTTCAATTGCTTTCAGCCCCAATGGAAGACTGCTCGCTTCAGGCAGTGAAGACGAAACGATAAAATTGTGGACAGTGCGTAATGGCTTAATCTTCCACACTTTAAAAGCCCATAATTTCTGGGTGACTTCTTTGGCCTTTAGTCCAGACGGCAAAAAACTAGCATCAGGTGGTGAGGATAAACTCATCAAGTTGTGGGATGTCAAGACGGGTGACAAACTAAACAGTTTGCGTGGACATGATAATTCCGTCACTTCTATCGCTTTCAGTCCTGATGGTAGCATTCTTGCTTCTGCCAGTTGGGATAAAAAAATTCATTTATGGGACGTGGAAACTGGCGACAAATTACGCACCCTAGAAGGCCATAGGCGCAACGTACCTTTTGTTGTCTTCAGTCCTGACGGCAATACACTGGCTTCCGCCAGTTGGGATAAAACGCTTCGACTGTGGAACATACACACTGGCAAAACACGAAGCATCTTGAAAAGAGGGCATAGAGGTTGGGTCAATACTGTTGCATTCAGCCCTAATGGAAAACTCCTCGCGTCAGGTAGCTTGGATCGCACCATTAGACTGTGGGATGTAGAGGATGTTAACAATGCGAAAAAGAAACGCCGCTTGAGAGGACATCGGTCGGCTGTGATGTCGGTTGCTTTTAGCCCTGATGGAAAGCGCCTAGCTTCAGGTAGCCTAGATAAGACTATCAGGGTATGGGATGTGAATACACGCAAATCCATCCGGATTCTGGAAGGCCATTGGGGTCACATTATGTCAGTTGCCTTTAGTCCGAACGGAAAAATCTTGGCTTCCGGCAGCGAAGATAAAACCATTAAGCTGTGGGAACAGTAAATTATTTATCAAGCAGATCAGGTGATATTATGGATGAACGCGAATATCAACAAGTCCGCGAAAGACTCAATCAATACCCTTGTGTCTTTGAAAAGGCCATTTTAACTAATCGTTGTGCCTGTGAAAAGTGTCAACGTTTGAATATTGCAGAACGTGAACTGGCCACTTGTACTTCCTCAACAGCACAACAACGCTGCATTGAACTACTTGAACAGTTATCTCAAAATGCTCGTTTTGCCTTGAAACTGCCAAACTTAACGGGTACCCTACCTCATGGTAAAATGATGAAAGTTCAATGCGGCGGATTATTGGGTTTACACACCCTACTTTTTTCTGAATCGAACACGACGCAACCAGCGGTTGGAAATATTGACGCTTTGATCACACAAGCACTAGAAACTTATGGTGATCTCAAAAAACTACCTTACCAAGAAGTAGTCAAATTTATCAGCCATTATCAAGTGCGTAAGTCAACGATCAATTATCAATGATCAAAAGGGCGAACCGACGTGTTCGCCCTCAAATTATTTTTCTGAACATCTCAAATTAACCTTCTCTTCACAAATCACAAATCACACCATGAAACATTCTACCCCCTTTTTATCGTTACTCTTAACAGTGGGAATAGCCCAGGCTGGTGTTTATGAGCAAGACGATTTAAATCAAGGCTACGTCTATTTAAATCAACTCAGGTTCCGAGCGGGTATGACAGAATTGTTCACAAACCCACAACTAGAACTATCCGCCTTCAATCACGCCAATTTTTTAGCCGACAACTACCTCACTGGTCATTATGAAATAGACAGTCTACCAGGCTTTACGGGCATAGAGCCAAAAGATCGCACCATGGCAGCAGGTTATCGCAGTTTAGCCGTCTCAGAAAACGTTTCATCTGGAGATACTCGCAGTCTTGATTCTATTGATGGCCTCATGGGCGCGATTTACCACCGCCTTGGCTTTTTGGATTTTGTCATTGATGAAATCGGCATAGGTATTGCCAAAGTGTCCTTCTCAGAGCCTAATAGCCATACCGCTTATGTCTACAACATGGGCAATTCTGGATTAAATGCCCTGTGTGAAGGCCCCGCTTTTTCAGGCTATGGCCGCTACTATACTCGCGTCTGTGAACCCTATATAAAAATCAATGTCGACGATTTTGAAAATGTTCAAACCCTAGCGCGAGGCTATAATCCCAACATTGTCCAGTGGCCGGCTGACGGTGATAACGACGTTCCCCCCGTTTTTTTTGAAGAATCACCTGATCCCTTACCCGATTATTCCGTTTCAGGTTATCCCGTTTCCCTTCAATTTAATCCACTGGCTTTCAGCGATGTGAATATCATAGCCTTTCAGCTTTATCGTGAAACGGATAATCTTGAAATACAACCGACTCGGCTACTCAATCAAAGCACTGATCCCAATAGCAAAATGACAGGCCTTCAATATGCCCTGTTTCCCTTAGAACGTTTAGAGTGGAACACCGCTTACCGAGTAGAGGCCACCTACACCACAAG
>Ga0164315_10002923_pt1 | contig 13190 bp, 13 predicted proteins | sample GuaBasSedimGuay6_FD_113737 | JGI IMG/M metagenome (GOLD analysis project Ga0164315, IMG submission 113737) | Subseafloor sediment microbial communities from Guaymas Basin, Gulf of California, Mexico - Guay6, Core 4569-2, 0-3 cm | ecosystem: Environmental > Aquatic > Marine > Hydrothermal vents... | reverse complement strand
CCTCGCACAGACCGGTGCGAATAACAGCACTCTCGCCTTCAACTACCAGGCACCACTCCCCCTCCTGCCAGGGCAGTAGTAACGGCTCGGGAACCCAGCGGTTGACCCCGGGGTAGTCAGCCAACAGTGCCTGCCACTCCCCCATCTTCTGCGTTGAGCAGACGGCGACGCTGAGGTGAGTCTTATCCAGCGTCTGGTAGGCAAATTGCAACTCATCGATATCGGCCGCCACCTGCTCCTCCAGCATGAAGGGCAGTGATTTTGCGATATGCTTTCTCTCATCGGCCGTGATCGACAGGGGCAGCAGTCGAACGTCCGCCCCCGGCACGGCAAAGCACGGGGAGACTCTGCGAGAATCCAGAGTGGCACGCAGTTGCTCCCGGTCAGTTTCATTGTCCAGCCACCGGGGCTCCTCACTGGCGCCTGGCGGATACCAGGCCAGTCGGCCCTGGATCAACCGTATCACCGCGATATTTTGCAAAACCTACCCACTTCCAATTCCAAACTCCGTCATCTACTCATTCCAACTGTCCATTTTCATCTATCCATTTCTAACTACAAGCTGCCACTGGCCCTGACGAGCGCGGTGATACGCCGCGTGCGCCGCTCCAGCACACTGTACAAGCGCATGTTCCTGTCGGCAACTTCCACTTCCGCCTGCAACAGAAAGTAGGAAGAAGACTGTCCCAACAGCGCTTTGATTCCCGCCATCCGCTCAGGTTTATCACCAAATACGGCATTGCCCAGAAAGTCGTCCACATCGGCAAAACCGGAAGTTTCCCGATAAGCTGCCAGGGCTTCACCATCCGCTTCACTGAGAGGGCTCAAATCATTGTCCGCATTGATTGAGCGCAGCACCATGGCCGGCGCCGTGTGGATATTCAAGGTCGCCGACGACTGCGGCCAGACCGCCACCCAGGGCAGTACAGCCCGATATATCTCTGGCGTCATATAAGCCACCACCCGCAGTTCGCTGACACTGGCCATCGGCCGGTTGGCGGTGCGGTGCGCCTGCTCCCTGGAAAAATAGTAATCATCCTCCGCGCCATTGGCTGTGGGGGTCGCATCCGGATCCAACCAGTCAGCAACAGATTCGGTAATCAATATGGCCTCCTGCTCACTGACCGCGGGTTCCCCCAGCGCCTGCAACAATCGAATAAACTGCGCCTGGGCAGCAGTAAACCGCTGCTTGTCGCGCCCCTGGGGCGGGCGAACGACCAGGGAATTAAGATTGAAACGCCCCTGCAGGTCTTCCAGGGAACCAACCAGCCAGCCGCCTTCATCCAGGGCGTAAGGGGTGGTGGGCTGGGCCCATATCTCGTCCAGGTCATCCCGCGGCTGTTCACTGTCCTGGTCGGCGTCATAATCGATAAGCAGGGCCGTGGCGGCCAAATCCTCGGCGCCACGCAAATAGGCATAGGCCTGCTCCGCCTGCATCACGTTGGCGGCGCGCTGGTAGACGCGGTTGAATTCGGCTTTCATGGCCACTATCAGCGCAGCGCACAGGGCGAACACCAGCAACGCCACCACCAGGGCGGCACCACGCTGGCGGCCAATGCCGGGCTGCGCATTATAACGGTGGAAGTTCATACAATCGCAGCATCTCGCCCCAATCATCCAGTTGTAGACTGACCTGAAGCGCGACCGGTGGCGCCAGCCCCACTCCGGGATTACTGGTATCGGCCACCCAGCTCTGGGGCCAGTTGCGGGTGTCCAGGTTTACCCCGTCACCCACGGTCTCTACAGCAGCAAGAGAACCGAGAAACGCCAGTTCCATATACTCCACGCCTTCCAGTAGTTTGACACTGTCTGCGGACGTATCCCCCGCCCTGTCCAGCACCGGGTAGGAATCGCGCCACAGGGCATTATCTTCAACCCGGTAATTGACCCGCTGCAAGTTGCTGCGCAGGTGCTCATTGGGGTTGTGCCAACCAGAGCGGGTAAAGCTCAATGCAAAGCGCGCCGCCGGCCCGCCCATCATCGCGGGCTCAGACTCCCCGAACTCGTCCCGAACCGGCCGCGCGACAAACTGGCGTACATCCCGTGAAATTATCATCCAGGCCCGGTTGACTTCGTAGGTTCGATCAGATGTCTGCCGCGTGCTCTCCACCCCCGTCAATACGGTGGAAAGGCTGGTATAGGCAATGGTGGAGACAAAGGCGGTAATCGCCATGGCGATCAATACCTCTATCAGGGTGAACCCGCTAGTTACCCGCATCGCCCGCCTCGGGTTCAGGTTTCAGCCCAGATTTCGGTGCAGATTCCGGTTCAAACTCCAGGTCAGCGGAAAGAAAGGCCACCAGGGTGTACAGCGGTTGCTCCCGTTGCTCCTGCTCTGCAGCCACGGAAACTTCAACACGATAAAATTCAGCGACCTCTGTGGGCTGGCTGTCCAGCCACCAGTACCACTGCCGATCCGCCATTTGCGCCACGCCACCGTCCTTGCCCCTGATCAGGCTCCCGGTCGCCTCGCTCAGGATACGTACTTCCGACAGCTTGTTGGCCGCCACCATGTGGGCCAGGGACTTATCACGCAGGTAGCCGGTGCTGTCCACCTGCTGGTAAAGGGATATCAGCAACGCCGGCAGGGCGATAGCCACAACCGCCAGTGCGACCATCACCTCCACCAGGGTGAAGCCCTTTACACGAAACATCAGAGCGCCTCCTCCTCGGCTTCACCGCGACGCAGCAGTTCGAAACGGCCCAGCAAATCCCACTCCATGCGCCACAGCAGTTCACTGTTGTCACGCCGACGCACCTCTATGACTCCCGGCGTGGTCTCACCACTGGCGTACAGCACCACCTGGGGCGGGGCCTCTACTTCGCCACCACCGACGGGCAGCTCAGCTACTGGAACGTCCTCCAGTTCCAGCAGCAGCTCAATCTCCGGGGGCATTTGCTGCTCGGCGAATACATCCTTTCCACTGGTGGGCAAGCGCCACCCTTCAGGCCGCCGTTCGCGCCAGCTGTAAGTGTAAAGCACCTCACCGTCCACATCGTGGCGTTGCAACAGCAGGCCATAGTCCAGTCCCAGCATCTGGGCTTCGTCCAGCGCATAGCCCGCCACATCCGCCAGGTTGCGCACCTTGGCCTCCAAACGGATATCTCCTGAGCCGGAACCCACATTGAGAGTCACCACCGAGGTGATAAGCACCACCACGAACAGGGTGACCAGCAGCTCCAGTAAGCTGAAGCCCCGCTGGCGAGCCGATGCCGCAGCGGCTTTATTCACAGAGTATCAGTCCCGGGTTTTCCAGTTGCCAATATCCGTGTTCTGCCCTTCACCACCGGACAAGCCATCGGCGCCCAGCGAGTAGATATCCACATCCCTGTTGTCGCCGGGGCTCAGAAATAGATAAGGCCGCCCCCAGGGATCTATGGGCAATTCCGACAAATAGCCGCCCTCCTTGAAATTTCGCGGCTCGGGATCCAGCGTGCTGCGCTCCACCAGGGCTTCCAGACCCTGCTCTGTGGTGGGATAAACATAATTGTCCAGGCGGTAGATCTTCAGGGCGGTTTCTATCGCCTTAAAATCCGCGTGTGCTTTTTGCACCCGGGCCTCGTCCGCCCGGTTCAGGACAGTGGGGGCTACAACACTGATCAGCAGTCCCATAATTACCAGCACTACCAGGATTTCCACCAGGGAAAATCCACGTTGTACCGCCTGTGTGTTGAATGTAGCTTTCATAGGTCACTTCACCATAGTATTTAAATCGAATATCGGCAACAGGATGGCCAACACAATGGTCAACACCATGCCGCCCATAAACACCACCATCAGAGGTTCAAACAGGCTCATCATGGTGCCCAGAGTCATCTCCAGCTCCCGCTCCTGATTGGTCGCGGAGCGCTCCAGCATGGTTTCAAGTTCACCGCTGGCTTCGCCACTGGCCACCATGTGCACCATCATGGGAGGAAAACGGCCGCTTTGCTCCAGCGCCCGGTGCAGGCTACTGCCCTCCTGCACATGCTCCGCCACCACTTCACTATCCTCTCGCAACACCAGGTTGGTCAGAACCTGTCCGGCGATGCGCAGAGAGTCCAGCAGCGGCACGCCACTGGCCATCAGAATACTCAGGGTAGAGGCAAATCGCGCCGTATCCAGGGCGGTCAGCAGGCGCGATAGTCCCGGCGTTCGCAGCAGCAGGCCGTGCCAGCGTTTCTTGCGCCGGGGATTGCGCAATAGCTGGCGGATAACGAATACCAGCAGAATCAGGCCCAGCAATAACCAGATACCGTAATCACGAAAAAAGTCACTGCCGGCGATCAGAGCGCGGGTCAGCAGCGGCAACTCCCGCTTTGAATGGGCAAAGATCCCCACCAACTCCGGCACCACAAACACCATCAGCGCCACCACCACGGCCAGGGCCACCCCGACCAGGATAAACGGGTAGATCATGGCCATTTTGAGTTTCTGCCCGGTGTACTGGCGCTGCTCGGTATACTCCGCAAGTTGCTCCAGTACCGGCCCGAGATAGCCGGCGTGTTCACCAGCATTCACCATGGCTCGATACATTTCATTGAACACCAGGGGAAACTCACCCATGGCATACGCCAGTGTGTGCCCCTCCGACACCCGCGAGCGCACCTGTAACAACATGCCTTTAATGCGCCCACTGCGGCTCTGCTGCGCGGCCGCTTGCAAGGCTTCATCGAGCGGCAGGTTGGATAATACCAGTGTGGCCAGTTGTCGGGTCAGTAGCGCCAGATCACCGACGCTGATGCGGGGCTGGAGAAAAGAGAAGCGCAATGTGGACTGGCTACCCGCAGCCTGCTTGTTGGCCACGCCGACTTCCACCGGACGCAGGCTCTGGCCGCGCAACTGGGTGCGAATTTGCCGCTCGGAGTCGCCCTCCAGCACCCCCCGAACGAGTTTACCCTCGCTGTTCAGTGCCCGGTATCGATACGCTGTCATGACTCAGTAATCCGCAATCAGGTGACCGAGGTCACCCGCAGGACTTCCGCGATACTGGTGTCACCGGCCAATATCCGGCGCCGGCCATCGGCTTCCATACCGGGGTAGTGCTGCCGCGCATGGCGCAACATCTCCTGCTCGCTGGCGCCCTCATAAATCATCAGGCGCAGACCCTCGTCAACTTCTATGAGTTCGTACAGGCCGGTACGCCCGCGATAACCCGTGAAATTACACAGCTTGCAGCCCTGTGCCTTGAACACCGTAAACCCGGTGTCAGACAAACTGATATGCAATAGGTCACGTTCCGCCGGGCTGAGTTCAACAGCTTCCTTACATTCATTACACAACAGGCGCACCAGGCGCTGGGACATTACCGCCAGCAGGCTGGATGAAATCAGGAAGGGTTCAACGCCCATGTCCTTCAGGCGCATAACCGCGCCGATCGCCGTATTGGTATGCAGCGTGGACAGCACCAGGTGCCCGGTCAGGGAAGCCTGCACCGCGATCTCGCCGGTTTCCAGGTCCCGAATCTCGCCCACCATCACCACGTCAGGGTCCTGCCTGAGAATGGCCCGCAGCCCGCGGGCGAAAGTCATGTCGACCTTGCTGTTGACCTGGGTCTGGCCCACCCCCGGCAGCATGTACTCGATAGGATCTTCGATGGTAAGAATATTGCGGGAAGTCTCATTGATATGCGACAGGCCCGCATACAGTGTCGTGGTCTTGCCCGAACCCGTAGGCCCGGTGACCAGAATAATGCCGTGAGGACTGTGCAGGAACTTCTTGTAAGCCGTCAGCACCTGTTCATTCATGGCCAGCTGGGACAACTGCAATTGACCCGCCGCCGTATCCAGCAAGCGCAAGACCACGCGCTCACCAAAGGCGGAGGGGATGGTAGACATGCGGATATCGACCGCGTGACCGGCGATCTTCACTGAAATCCTGCCGTCCTGTGGCACGCGCTTTTCAGCGATATCCAGCTTGGCCATGACCTTTAAACGGGACACCAGCAGGGGCGCCAGCATCCGCTTGGGCGACAGCACCTCCGCCAGCACGCCGTCTACGCGATAACGGATGCTGAGGCGATCCTCGAAAGTTTCAATATGAATATCCGAGGCCTGTTCACGCACGGCCTGGGACAGGATGGCATTGATCAGGCGAATAATGGGCGCGTCATCCTCCGCGTCCATCAGGTCTCCCGACTCGGGGATTTCATCCGCCAGGCGGCTGAGGTCCACATCGGCGCCGATGTCCTCCGCCATCTGCATCGCCTCGTTGTTATCGCGCTGATAGGCCATGGTCAGGCGTCGCTGGAACTCACTGCCGGACACGCCCTGCAAACGGAAGGGTCCACCCAGACAACGGCGCAACTCGGTCAGCACCTGCATACCCGGCTGTCCCTGATGCACGATCACGGCTTCGTGATGGGTCTCATCCAGCAACACGCCGTTGAGCTTGGCATAAGTAAATGGCAGGCTGCGCCGCCCGGCGGACGTCGCTACCGGCATTGCCTGGGGCTCGATGTCAGTAAGTGCTGTCAATTGCCCTCCGGCTGAGCTGTAGCCGCACTGCTATCAGTCTCGTCCTTAGCCGCGGTTTCGGCCTCCTTGATGGTGTCCAGTTGCTTTATCTGCGCTTCCCACTCAGGCAGTATGGGCAGGTTATCATCGTCGAGGAACATCAGCCCGCGCTCCCGGCGCAGGGCCTGCTGATCACGAATATAGCGGTATTTATCGGCGGTAGCACCGGCCAGCTGTTCATCATCCCGGATGATGGTAGAGCGGATGAAGATCAGCAAATTGCTCTTGGTGACCTTTACCGCGTCGGTACGGAACAGCCTGCCCAGTAAGGGTATATCCCCCAGGATAGGCACTTTCTGGCTGGCATCCTGCACATCGTCCTTGATCAAGCCCCCAAGCACCACCACGCGACCGTCTTGCGCCAACACCTTGGTCTGGATTTTACGCTCATTGGTGATCAGGTCCGAGGCCACCACAGACAGGCCGCTGAGGCTGGATACTTCCTGCGAGATATCCAGCACCACCGAATCACCCTCATTGATATGGGGGGTCACGGTCAGGGTAATACCCACATTCTCGCGCTCGATAGTCTGGAAAGGGTTCTGCGCGCCATCCCCGCCGGCACCGGTATTGGTAAAGGAACCGGTGACAAAGGGTACGTTCTGGCCCACGGTGATATAGGCCTCCTGGTTGTCCAGGGTCAGTAGGCTGGGTGTGGACAGGATGTTGGCGTTCTGTTGCTCCTTGAGCGCGTTGAGTATAACGGTCATGGAAAAGTCATCGTCCAGGTTGCCCCAGCCCAGGGACAGGCCCGGTGTCCCGGCCAGGGCGCCGGCAAGGTCACCCATATCAAAGCCATCATCACCACCTTCGTCCTTGGGTGGCAGTACGGCCCCGGCGATATTGCGGGCACGGGCATCCCCCGCATTGATGTTGCTGCCATAGAATCCGTTATCCTCCGCAAACAGCCATTGCAAGCCCAGGTCCTGGCCATCGATCAGTTCCATCTCCACGATAATGGCTTCCACCAGCACCTGGGCGCGGCGGATATCCAGCCTATGGATAACCGCCTCCAGGGCCGCCATCTCGTCCGCATCGGCGGTCATAATGAGGGCATTGGTACCCTCATCCGCCTCGATGGTGGAGGTATTGCCACCGGCACGGGGCTGCTTCTTGCCATCGCCCGCATCCAGTTGGCTGATATTCTGCATGACCCGGGTCAATACCTCGGCAAGTTCTGTGGCCTGCGCGTACTGCAGGTAGATCACCTTGACGTTGCCGCTCTGCTCCAGTGGCGTGTCCAGGTGATTGATCAGTTTGCGGATACGGGCCCGCTCCAGCTCGTCGCCACTGACCAGCACGCTGTTGGTGCGCGAATCCGCCACCAGCAGCACCTCCGGCTCGGCGCCGCCGCTCTGCTTGGCCGCGGACTTGCTGAGTCGGTCCAGCATGCGCACCACATCCTCCGCCACGGCGTAACGCAGTTTCAGGATATCCGTCTGCTGCACGGCGGACTTGTCCATGCGCTCGATAATGTCCCGGATCCTGTCGATATTGGCCGATACGTCAGAGATGATAATGGCGTTACTGGGGGCATAGGCCGCCATATGCGCCTGTTGCGGCACCAGGGGGCGCAACACCGGTATCAGCTTGGCAGCCGAGATATTCTCCAGCCGAATAACCTGGGTGACGTACTCATCAGTGGTTTTACCGGTATCACCATCGCGCACGGCGACCGGTGAAGAGCGGGCGTCTTTGCTCTGGATCACGCGCACGATCCCCCCGGAGTTCACGGCGGTATAACCATGTACATCCAGTATGGACAGGAACAGCTCGTACAACTCGCTGCGCGATACGGGCTTGGCCGACACCACTTTCACCTTGCCCTTGACCGCCGGGTCAACCACGATGGTGGTGTTGGTAGCTTCCGCCACAAATTTGATCAGCTCCTGGATATCGGTATCTTTCAGGTTGACCGTGTAATCCTGTGCCAACAATGGGGCGCTTCCCAGCAACAATACCAGCACTGACGCGAGTGCGGACTTATGGCTGAACCAGGTTGTGACTTTCACTAAAATACCGTCCTGTTCATCGTTTTCACTGTGCCGCGCCCTTATCCAGGCTCACGCTTACGCTGAGCTTTTTATTCTTTCTCTCCAGCTCGAATACGGCCTCGCTGGCTGAGCGCATGGCCTGGTACAGGCGCATGGTGTTGGCCGGGTCGTTGAGGGTGATGCCGTTAATGCCCGTTACCAGATCGCCGGGTTTGAATCCGAGTTGTTCGAATTGCCCGGCATCCTTGCCGGGGCTGATACGATAGCCGAGCAATTCACCGCCCTCGCGCACGGCACTGACACTGACCACCTCCGCCAGTGACTGTGGGTTTTGGTACAGGCGGTCCCGGTAGCTCTGGGCCAGGGCCGTGGCGTGGGCATCCGCTCTTTTGTCAACACGCTCAGTAACCGCCGGATTGGGGGTGGTTTTGCGCTTTACGGCAGGTACCGGGCGCGATGTCAGTTGAGTACCCAGGTCAGACTCCTCAAACAGCACCAACAACTCATAGGTGCCACCGTTGTCCAGCACCACCTGAGCGGGCATCACCTTGGCCAGCACCACCTGCCCGGACACAGGGAGTTTATCCTCTACAGCGTACACCGCCTGGCGCGACTTGTGTTCGATAATCGCATACCCCAACCCATCCTCCGTGGAAGCCACTATGCCGCGTAACTTCAAATCCAGGCGAGTCTCGCGGGCGTCTTTTTCTATGCCGTCCCTGACCGTAGCTGCGGTCGCGGCCTCCTCGATAACTACCACCTCTGCCTCCGCCCCGGCCTCGCCAAACAAGTGCCAGGCCCTCAGGCGATCGATATCTATTGAGTCGGCGCTGGCGGTCGCGGCGCGCGAAGGTAGGGGGTTGAGTACGACAGTATCGGCCGCTACGGAGGAATCGGCGGCGGGCAGCAGCGCCCAAATCAACCTGGACAGGGTCAATACCGCCCACAAGGCGAACAGTGCCAGCAGGATCTGACGCAAACGACGGACACGAGTCGGCTGGGCCAGGCCGTGCAGCACTCGCTCCAGGGCATTGCTTACACGCGCGGAAACATCGCTGGAATTACTGAGCCACTCAGCTGGCAACGCTCACCCCCCTGATTTCCCCGGCAGGAGCATGCCTGCGCGGTAGGTATTATGCCTCCGATTATAGGGGGCATAAGTGAAAGTTAATACTCTCAAACTACGGTATTGTGGCGGGAAAACACAAGATATAGTGAAGATTTGTTGAGATATAGCCAGAAATACGGAGGCCCCCGTACAGCGGGGGCCTCCAGAGGGGATCAGGCATCCAGCGCCTGGTAATAGTCGGAGAGGATCCTGGCCACTTCAGGACGGGAGAACTCGGGTGGCGGCGCAATACCCTTGCCCAGCATTTCCCGCACGGCGGTGCCCGATAACAGCACAAAGTCGTCCATGGAATGGTCGGGGACATCGCGCATCATGACTACCTTGTCCAGCTTTTTGCTGTAGGCGGTGTGATCGGCCTTGAACACCTCCAACTCCAGGGCGCCCTCGGGCACCTCCTCGTCAAAAATGGTCTGGGCGTCGAAACCCCCGTAGTAGTCGCCAACACCGGCGTGGTCGCGGCCCACGATCAGGTGGGTACAGCCACAGTTCTGGCGGAACACCGCGTGCAATACGGCCTCCCGCGGGCCAGCGTACAGCATATCAAAACCGTAACCCGTCACCATCACCGTATTGGGCGGGAAGTAGACCTCCACCATCTTGCGAATTGACGCGTCGCGCACATCAGCGGGAATATCACCCGGCTTCAGCTTGCCCAGCAGCATATGAATCAGTATGCCATCCGCATTCAGCTGCTCCATAGCCATGCGGCACAGCTCCTCATGCGCCCGGTGCATGGGGTTGCGGGTCTGGAAGGCGACAACCTTCTCCCAGCCATGCTCCTTGATCTCATTGCGGATCTCCACCGCCGTGCGGAAAGTATCGGGGAAATCAGCCTGGAAATAGGAAAAATTGAGCACCTGAATCGACCCTGACACCAGGGTCCTGCCCTGATCGGAGAAAGTGGCGACCCCGGGGTGATTTTCGTCCAGGGTGCGAAAGATCTTCTCGCACATGAAGGTGATCTGCTCGTCAGTGACGGACTCCACCGCCGCCACGTCCATTATGGCCAGCACCGGGTTGCCCTCCACATTGGGGTCGCGCAGGGCAATACGGCTGCCCGCCTCTATCGAAGTTTCACTGGTCATATTGACTACTGGCACGGGGAAGAACAGCCCGTCCACCGTGTGCATTTTTTCCGCCACGCTCAACGCGTCCGCCAGGTTCATATACCCGGTCAGTGGATTGAAATAACCGCCACCGAGCATTACGGCGTTGGCCGCCGCGGCTGAACTGAGCATCATGGAGGGCAGGGTTTCGGCCTCCGCCAGCAGCGCGTGACGCTGCTCGGCGTTGTAGACAAAAAGTGGGTTGAGTTCGTCCGAACCGTGGGGTTTGATCATCGCTGCCTCCTGGTTATTGTGTGATGATGCCGCGATCACGCAGCACGTTAAGAATTTCGTTTACTTCTTCTTCCAGACTCTGCTGGTCAGAGTGCAGATGGATCTCCGGCTTGAATGGCGCCTCGTAAGGGTCGTCGATACCCGTAAAATTCTTTATCTCCCCGGCCCGGGCTTTTTTGTAAAGGCCCTTGGGGTCGCGACTCTCGGCGGCTTCCAGGGAGCAGTCCACATACACCTCGATAAAATCCATGCCGGCCTCTTCATGCAGGCTCCGCACCTGGTCCCGGTCGGCCTTGTAGGGGCTGATAAAGCTGCTCAGGGCGATGACACCGCTGTCGACAAACAGCTTGGCCACCTCGCCGATGCGGCGGATGTTCTCGGTGCGATCCTCAGCAGAAAAACCCAGGTTCTTGTTGATGCCCATACGCACGTTATCGCCATCCAGGCGATAGGACAACACACCCATCTCGTTGAGCATGCCTTCCAGCTCTACCGCCACAGTGCTCTTGCCACTGCCGGATAAGCCAGTGAACCACAGGGTCGCGCCCTTGTGACCCAGAATCTTGCCGCGATGTTCACGGGTGATATCTCCCTCGTGCCAATGCACGTTGGTCGCTTTTTGTTCTGCCATTGTTACTACCTCTATAGTTTAGTGAATGCGGGGGCTCTACCGAATTGCGGCGGCGATTGTACCACCTTCGCATCGGGAAATATTATTAATACAAAATCCAAATAATGCCGGGGACAGCACGGGGCGGGAATCCTCTGATTAAGGCCATCGCCGCGAAAGCGGGGGGCAACGAAAACTGACCTGATCAGAGGTACATCAGGTATAGAAATCTACCAGGGACAGCAACAACATGACGCCAACCAGCGGTATTAACCAACGCCGCAGTTGGCGCATGCGTTGCGGGTCGGCGGGCCTGGCGAAACGCTCGCCCAACACGACCATTAGCGCCACCGCGCCAAAAATAAACAGCAGGATCAGTAGCGTGCTATTCATTACGGTACATTATGTCTGGTGCCGCCTGCCCCTGTCGCCAGAGCCTGAATCAACAGATTACCCGATAGGCGTCGGGAATCTGACCGGCCTGATCCATTGTGCACTCAAGATCTTTCAGCAAACCGTCCTGCAGGCTGTAGACCCATCCATGCACCGCCAGCTCCTGACCACAAGCCCAGGCGTTCTGGACGATTGTCGTGTGGCAGACGTGGGATACCTGGGTCATTACATTGAGCTCGCACAACAGATCCATGCGCGCTTCTTCACCGTCTATCGCCTCGATGCGCGCCCGGTGCCGGTACTGTATATCCTTGATGTTGCGCAGCCAGTTGTCGATCAGGCCGTGGTCGGTATCCTCATAGGCCGCACGAATACCACCACAGCCATAATGGCCCACCACGATAACATGCTTCACCCGCAGTATTTCCACCGCATATTGCAGCACAGCGAGGCAGTTAAAGTCCGTATGAACCACTATATTGGCGACATTGCGATGCACAAAAATCTCGCCCGGTAACAGACCGACTATCTGGTTGGCCGGTACACGGCTGTCGGAGCATCCTATCCACAAATACTCGGGGTTTTGTTGGTCGGCCAGCTTCTGGAAAAAATTCGGATCGCTGCTGTGAAGGCGCTTGGCCCACTCGCGGTTTTTCTCAAACAGGCCATCGAGCTTACTCACAGTGCACCCTCAAAGAATCAGTGTGCTGAGACGGGACTGCGCCACCCGGTTGCCACCCTTGGACTGGGCGGACTCGAGCGCTTTGCCGGCCACAGATTCCATCTGCCTGGCCAACTGCGGCATATCCACGGCGGGGTAATTTTGCGGCTCCCATGTAACCATGCCAATACTGATACAGACCTGCAACACCGCCCCGCGCCCGTCATCCATGGCAAAACCCTCTATATCCTCACGCATGCGCTCGGCAATGTCCTGCCCCAGCATCTCACCACTGCCCGGGATAAGCACTGCAAACATCGGTGTGGACAGACGCGCGAGCATGTCCGTCGCCCGCAGGTCGGAGGAGATCCTTTCGGCTACCTTCTTTACCACAAACTCACCCCGGCGTTTACCGTAGTGGTCATAAAGGTCATCGTATTCATCGATTTCCATCAGCAATACGGTAACCGGCTGATCCGCGCGCCTGGCCCGGGATATTTCCCTGGCGATATCCTTCTGGAAGCCTCGCATGTTGCTGATTTGGGTCAGCGGATCAAGCAGGGTCAAT
>Ga0164315_10002922_pt1 | contig 13191 bp, 10 predicted proteins | sample GuaBasSedimGuay6_FD_113737 | JGI IMG/M metagenome (GOLD analysis project Ga0164315, IMG submission 113737) | Subseafloor sediment microbial communities from Guaymas Basin, Gulf of California, Mexico - Guay6, Core 4569-2, 0-3 cm | ecosystem: Environmental > Aquatic > Marine > Hydrothermal vents... | reverse complement strand
ATGGTATTCCATTACTTATAAATCTTTGCGAATCCCGAATGTTCGGGATTACGGTCCTTGCGTGAAACATTGAAGATATAAAACCATGATATACAATAAAATAAATATACTGATTAGTTACAATAAATCTTATTCTTAAAAACTTGACATTTATTTAATTTTCATGTACACTTCTTTTTTCTATTCAATGTTAAATATATTTATATAACAGGCTTATCCTTTATAACCAAAATAGAATAATTACCATTATTATTTTACAACCCTTTAACTTTTTTGATGTCTATTTGTTCAGTATTAACCATGATTATCTTTTTTAAGATTTATTGAATGAAAATTTATATCACGGCCATAAGTATTTTCTGTTTTCTATTTGTTAACATCACCATAACCAAAGCTGTAGGTGAAGAAAACATTAAGAAGTTTACCATCAGTGGGCATGTGCAGGATAAAAGTTCAGGTGAAGATCTGATTGGGGCTACCATTTATGTAAAAGAGTTAAAAATTGGTACCACATCCAATATATATGGATTTTATTCCATTAGCCTGATTCCGGGAACATACACAATTCAATATTCATATATCGGTTTTAAAAAAATTGAAAAAACATTTGAGCTTATTGAAAATGTCACTTACAACATTGAACTGGCTCCATCAGAGCAAAAACTCGATGAAGTTGTAATTACCGGTGAAGCCATCAACAAAAATGTTACAAGTGCTGAAATGAGCACTATTAAGATGGATATAAAAACTATCCGGCAAATTCCCGCTTTAATGGGTGAGGTTGATATTATAAAAGCAATGCAGCTATTACCAGGCGTTCAAACGATTTCAGAAGGGAGTTCTGGCTTCAGTGTTCGTGGTGGTAGTATGGATCAAAACCTGATACAGCTGGATGAAGCAACCGTTTACAATGCTTCACATCTCATGGGCTTTTTCTCTGTTTTTAATAACGATGCCATCAAAGATGTAAAATTGTACAAAGGAGATATTCCCGCATCTTCAGGAGGCAGACTCTCTTCTTTGTTAGATGTACGAATGAAAGATGGCAATACCAAAAGGTTTTCAGGTACAGGAGGAATTGGAACCATTTCCAGCCGACTCACCCTGGAAGGACCAATTGTAAAAGATAAAGCTTCTTTCATAGTTTCGGGTCGACGAACCTATGCTGATATCTTTTTAAAGCTAAATTCAGATCCGGATATCAACAATAACTCACTCTATTTCTATGACTTTAATGCCAAGTTGAATTATAATATCAATGATAACAACCGGATATATATTTCAGGCTATTTTGGGAAAGACGTTTTTAAAAATCCTGATTTTAAAATAGGCTGGGGAAACCAAACCTTTTCTTTCCGATGGAATCATTTGTTCTCAAAGAAGTTATTTTCAAACTTCACTTTTTTGTATAGCAAATTCGATTATGAATTAGGGGTACCTGAAGGTGATGTTAACTCCTTTAGCTGGATTGCAAATTTGAAAGATTATGGTGGTAAAGCAGATTTCAATTATTATCTCAATACAAACAATACACTTCGGTTTGGGCTAAGTTCAACCTTCCATAATTTTGTTCCGGGAACAGCACGTGGTTTAGGTGATGAAGCTTTCCTGACCGAATATTCCGTTGAAAATAACAATGGGCTTGAGTCTGCAATATATGTGGGCAACGAACAAAAAATAGGTTCAATGATTGTTGTGAAGTATGGCCTTCGGTTCTCGCATTTTGTAAATGTTGGGAAATCTACCATTTACAATTATGATGATGAATATGAAATGGTTGACTCTACTGTATACGAAAAAGGTGAATTTTTCAGTCCATACTACGGGTTCGAACCCAGAATTGGTGCTACCTTTATTATCAACGAAAAATCATCAATAAAGGCCAATTATTCACGTACACGTCAATATATCCACCTGGCGCAAAACTCAACTGCCGGAACACCACTGGATATTTGGTTTCCGTCTACACCAAATGTAAACCCACAAATTGCAGATCAATATGCCATTGGCTATTTCAGAAATTTCAGGACCAACACCATCGAAACATCTGTTGAAGCTTACTACAAACACATCCAAAATGCAATTGATTTTAAAGATCATGCTGAGTTATTACTTAATCAACTGTTTGAAGGAGAACTAAGAAATGGTGAAGCCTGGGCCTATGGACTGGAGTTCCTGGTAAAATATAACATCAAAAAAATCTCAGGTTGGGTTAGCTATACTTTGTCACGTACCGAACGAAGAATTATTGGTATTAATGACGATCAGATATACCCAGCTACCTATGATAAACCACATGATTTTTCCATCGTGTTCAATTACAATGTGATTCCCCGTATTTCGGTTGGAGCCACCTGGGTATTTACAACTGGCTCTGCGGTTACATTTCCAACAGGGCGATATATATATGGAAATAAAATCACTCCTATTTACAGCGAGCGAAATGGATACCGCTTACCAAATTATCATCGCTTAGATGTATCTGTGACCTTAAGAAGTAAACCAGATCCAACTAAAAAATGGGGATGGGATTTAAATTTTTCAGCATACAATGCATATGCACGAAAAAATCCATGGGTTATCAATTTTAAACAAGTACCTGGCAATCCAAACGAAACTTACGCAGAAATGACTTATTTATTTAGTATTGTTCCTGCTATAACATTCAATTTCAAATTTTAAAAAAGAGCCAATGAGATATATAGCCACCATAATCACCATCGTTTTATTCATAGCAAGCTGTACAGAAAAGATTGATATTGATGTTGGGACAACTTATGAGCGATTTATTGTAGAAGGAACCCTTACAACCGATACAATGAAACATGGTGTAAAATTGATCAAATCCATAGATTATTACGCCATTGAACAACCTCCGACAATTAGCAATGCGATTGTTACAATTGATGATGGAGTTAATAAAATTACACTCGAAGAAAACAAAGAAGAGCCTGGTAATTACGAAACGGATGAAAATTATTTTGGAGTAGCAGGTCGTACTTATTTATTGGAAATTGAAATACCTGAAGCAATCAATGGATACAAAACATTTAGCGCAACGAGTGAATTAAAACCAGTGGCTCCGATTGATTCAATACGGGTTGAATATATTGAAAAGTGGGCAGTATGGGAATTGCAAATTTATGCCTGGGATCCACCTACTGAAGATTTTTACTCATTTGAAGTATTTAAAAATAACATTGAAATTACAGACACCATTACAAAGCGTGGTATTTCTGACGACCGGTTTTTTAATGGAAATTACACATTCGGAGTTCCTGTATATTATTTCAGTTCCGGATATGAACCCGAATTTGTATACCCCGGAGACACCATCACACTTAAGATGGGGGGCATCACAAAAGATTACTATAACTTTATAATTGAACTGATGGATCAAACGTTTGAGTATAGGAATCCACTCTTCAGTGGGCCACCGGCCAATATCCGTACAAATATTTCAAATGGAGGATTGGGATTTTTTGCAGCTTATTCCACAAGTTATTCAAGTGTAGTTTATCAGGAGTAATTATTCCAATAAATAATTCATCAATTTATTGTTCGAACCAATAATCAGGTTGATGCGCTCATCATTATTCAAACTACCGGTTATGAATTCTGTAGTACCATTAATTCCAAGTTCTGTGAAAACAAGACCATTTTTATCAAAAATATAAACCTTCTCTTCCTTTGCAGATACAACAGCCAGGAAATTACGATTGCCCTTACCTTTAAAGAAAATGGGTTGTATCGTAATTTCGTATTTAAAAGTATATGAATAACTCACTTTTTTAAACCTATCCAGCACGACTAATTTTTTCTTATCTAAAAATATAAAATCATTCACATTGTTTCCTGTTAAATCCTTATACAGAAAAAAGTGATCTTCAGAAAAATCGCCAAAGGAGGTTTTGTCAATCTTGCCTTTGGGGGATAAATATACCAGATTCCCTTTTATATCAGTGGTTATAAATGCACCTTTACTATTGGTCCTGTTGATATAAAATTTTGAACGCCTGGCCTTTTTAAACTGCCTTTTTAATTTTATACGTTCCTCCCCTTTCCTGTTAACAATCTGCACATTTCCTTTTTCATCAGTTACAAACAAATAATCCTTTCCATTGTCGACCAGGTATTCAATGGGTTGATCAACTCCGGATTTTGCCGGGAATTTATTCCAGCCTTCAACCAGTTTCAGGTATTTATCAAAATTATAAACTTTGTTATCAGCCAGGGCAAGGAGTAACCTGTAATCTTTATCCTTTTCATAATCCAGCACAACAACAGGGCTGGTTGACCCTGTAATAAGCTTAAGTGGATAATCAGCTACATAATTGCCATTGAGGTCGATGAGGTAAACAAAATTTTTGGTATTGAACAAGTACTGAATTTTGCCATTTTCATAATAATCAACAGGATAAACCGGGCTCATGGGTTCCTCCATCAAAGGTATTTTCCATTGAATGATACCATTCTGATCGACCAAATACATATTGGACAATTCATCAAAAGCAACCACATTCAGTTTACCAGTTTTGTGATTCCGTATAAACCAGGGTTTCCCAAATAATTTTGCATCCAGCTCTACTTCCCAGTTCGAAGGGTTCATCTCCTGATATGTGGGATTATACTTGAGATAAATATTGGTATAAAACATCTCATTGTAATAGCTGAATTGAACAGCCAATCCTTCAAAGTTGCTGATGATACGCCTGTTCCGGTTAAATACCTTTTGCAGTTCAGGGTTCAGATGGTTGGTAAGATATCCAATGGATTTCCTGAAATTACAGTAAAAATAGATGTTTGACTTATCGGATATATTATTTGAAAACGAGCGGTAGTTAAAATTTTCAGAAAGTGTTTTTTGTAAATAAAAATTATTGACCAGGTATATAAGTTGTTTTGGATTATTTGCAAAAACAATATAATCCTTAATGGCAATAAAATAGTTATTCTCAATGATGTTAAAATTATTTCCAAAAACTTTGGGAAGAAAATCCGGAATATCTATCTTTTTAATCATATAATCCCCAAACGCTTGCTGGTATGGATTTTTTCCTGTCTTGGATTTTACTTTTGAAATGATGTGATCAAGCTTTTGGGTTGCACCTTTTATATCATTTGTATGCAATATAATAAATGAGTTATTTTTAACATCCAGCTTTCCTGAAGAAGCAATGGCCACCTCATTTCCAACCCATGATATTAACTGATCATATAAATCGATGTTATACTTCTTTTGGATAGCCTGGAAAGCCGAATTATATTCCTGCCAGGTTTTATTATTCGAATAGTAAACTTTAATTGTTTGCTGGTAACTGTTAAAATCCTCAAACCCAAAATGAAGTAACAAGCTAATATCATAAGGTAATATTTCTGGAATTTTAATTTGCTGCGGTTCCTGTCGAAAATTGTTTAGATAATAAGTTGCAGTATCAGAAGTAATGGTATATCCGTTTATCAATAATTCATCATTTTTAATGATCAGGTCTGTTTCGGTCCAAAGTCCAAAATTATCCAGCCCTTTAACAAAAGAAAGAACACTATTATTAGTAAAACTTGTTACCCATTTGGCAATGTGCTTATAATTGACATAAATATTTGCATCAACATTTTGCCCGGCAGTTATTTCCAATCTTTTGAAATGTTCATTTTCTACCAGGCTTTGTTTACTATTAATTTGATCGATTGCTCCTTGCACAATAGATTCATCAAAACTGGCCAGAAAAAGACCCTTGTAAACAGCATAACTAAGTAGCTGTTTATACCCGGAAATATTTACCATTAAGATTTCTGCATTTTTATACTCCTTACGCATGAGTATACTTTTCTCCCCATTTACCTTACGCACAAAATGATCAATGTTCAATGATTCGTTGGGAAGCTTTAGCTCAATGATGTACAAGATTCTATTCTCACCAGTAGTATTTGGATATACAGCCAGAATCATAGGTTGTTTCTCCAGGATATTTCGAATATATTTTTCCTGAATAATATAGGTATTTAAAACCAGTAGTTGCTCATTCACCTCATGGATATCCTGGATGCTTGTAAGCTCTTGCCACAAATCAGTTTGGTAGTTGAGCTTTTTAATTGTTTGTAAAGGTTTTTTAAATTCAAGAAATAAAGGAGTTTCCGGAGAAATTGCATAAATAGCCGGAATTACAGGGTTCTTGTAAACATTGTAATATTGATAACCAAAATAGCCGGCACCAGCCACCAGTAGGGTTAATGAAATGATAAGAATATTTCTCCAAAAGTTCGACACTATACTATCCGGTACAAATTATTGTATTCAAGCAAAAATATAACAATTAACCATTAAATACCGGAAATGATGAGATTAATTTCAAAGCCATGAAATAAAAAACGGCATAAAGCAGCAATAAAAATAAAAGCCATCCCTCCCGAGCTCTCAGGATTGGGACGGCTCTCAATTCACTAATCAAATTTATTATAAAAAATTCACTAAACTTTTCTGTTACTATTCATCTGAATCTGAACCCCCACTAAGTTCAGGTACATAGGTTGATATTTCATCATAAGTGGATTCCACTACTTCCCTGTATTCTTCAAAGAATTTCCATTTAGATCCTTCTCCATGCACATCTTCATAATCTTTCCAGAAATTATCATCTTCATCAAAAAATGCCCAGTTCTTAAAACTAAAAGCAATGGCTATATCCCTACCACTGCTCGAACTAAATTGAGATCTGTATACCTGAAAATAATTTGGGTAGCTTTTTTCTTTGTAGACCTCAGCAACTTTTTCAAGTAAAGCTGTAAAACGATAACCTTCAAATGGCTTAATGTCATACATGGCCCAAATTTCTTTTCCAGAAAATGCCCCCTCCGGATTATATGATACTTTATCATCATATTTCCAATATTCTCCTTCAGAAACACCTTTAAGATGTGGCATTACATTATCGCGCCAATCTGCCAGATGTTCATCACTATCGGGCCTGCTATCCAAATCAGTATATGTTAATGGCCCCATTACCCAAACCCATTCACCAGTATGAGGACCAGTACTGGCCATCCAGATGTGTGCCGTATAAGGTTTTTCGTTGTGATATGTTTTGTTGTGTTTGGCCATGGCTTCACTCAATTCTTTCAGTTTGTCGGTTTTGGGTTTAAGATAAATCATTTGATACATTTTGTAATCAGTACTCTCTTCCTGAGAATAACCAAACATTAAAAGACATAAACATGCAATTGTAAGTGTCAATACATTTTTCATCTTGTCAATTTTAAATTTGTGAAATTTGTGATTAATAAAAATTAATTATTTAGAATGACTATAAACAAAAGTATCTGTAATTTTAGGGAATAGAATATATTTAACAGATATTTAACAAACTAAATGGCAATAAAGGGAAGGAAGACGGAAGTCAACAGTCGGAAGACGGAAGTCAGAAGTCAGAAGTCAGAAGTCGGAAGACGGAAGTCAGAAGTCGGAAGACGGAAGTCAGAAGTCGGAAGACGGAAGACTGGAGACTGGAGACTAGAGACTGATTAGAAAAGTCGGCAATCGGCAATCAGCAGTTGGCAGGCCAAAGTTACCTTTTCTACATATTATTATCTTCTTTATTTTCTACAAACCACAATAAATTCCTTCGAGTCTTTATTTAGTTCACCCTCCTCAAAATCTCCAAAAATATTTACCAACTTTAACTCAGATCGATTGACAAGATGTTCAATTTCATACCGAAAGAAAAACCGCAGATCAGTTTTCCATTCTTCAGTTTTTTCAATTCCATCTTCATCCCAAACCAGCTTAAAAGTAACATGACTTATTTGATTTATCAGATCAGCCCACATAGATGAATAGCGTTTGAGTATTTTTCCTGGCTCATATTCACCTTCAAAATCTTTCTTTTGATCAAGCCCTTCATGTAACATCTTTAAATTGGGGATGAACAAATCAAATATAAAAATACCACCCGGGTTTAAATGTGTATAAACTGCATTTAATGCTTTGCGCTGTTCTTCAACGGATAATAAGTGCATAAATACCCTGAATGGAGCAATGATCAAATCAAATTTCTGATCAAGTTTAAATGTGCAAATATCCTGAACCTGTAAGCGATGATGTTCTTTTTCAGGTAATTTATTCTCCAGTATTTTTATCATTTCAGGGCTCACATCAATACCATAAATATCTGCCCCCTGATTCAATGCATCCAAAAAAAATCTTCCGGTTCCGGTTCCAATTTCAAGCACTGGACCTTTCGCCTCCATTATCTTCTGCATAAAATATTGATGATCTGTAGCATCACGCACATGATCATAAATGGTATCATAAAATCGTGCAAAAAATGCCGGATATATTTTTGAATTGGCCATGGAGTATGTTTATTTACAAAGTTATTATTTGTAGCATAACATTTTTAAATTTGCAGCAAATATTTTCTATATGTCCCTCGATATCTATACAGATGAATATTTTATGAAAGAAGCTTTAAAAGAAGCTCAAAAAGCTTTTGATGAGGATGAAGTTCCCATTGGAGCCATTGTGGTATGCAATGATAGAATTATCGCCAGGGCACACAATCTGACCGAACGTTTAAATGATGTAACGGCCCACGCTGAGATGCAGGCTTTTACAGCTGCCGCTGATTATTTAGGCGGGAAATTCCTGGAGGAATGTTCATTGTATGTTACCATTGAACCCTGTGTAATGTGTGCAGGAGCTTCGTACTGGTCGAGGATTGGAAAAATAATTTATGGTGCAAAGGATGAAAAAAAAGGATATTCAAAAATTAAAAGTGAATTGTTACATCCAAAAACAGAAGTGATTAGTGGCATACTTGAGAATGAATGCGTAGAATTAATGAGCACATTTTTTAAAAATAAAAGATAAGTAAATTTAATTATGGAAATCTATTTTGAAGGAAATAAGAAAGTATTTGCAAGTGTAAACGGACAAATAGTTAAAACAGACCAGGCTATCCATTCGGGTGGTAATGGAGAATATCCTGAACCATTTACATTGTTTTTAGCATCACTGGGTACCTGTGCCGGAATTTATGTAAAGAGTTTTTGCGATCAGCGTGGGATACCAGCCGAAAATATACGCTTAACACAGGCTCAGAATTTCAACCCCACAAAAAAGATCATCGACCAGATTGAAATTCAAGTTCATGTTCCGGCTGATTTTCCGGAAAAGTATGAAAAAGCTGTGATCCAAACTGCCAGTTTGTGCGCGGTTAAAAAGCATTTGAAAGAGGATATTGATGTGAAGGTTACTGTTGTACGAAATTAATTTCAAAATTTGACACCAAAAAGATTGCTTCATCTTAGTAACTTAGTGTCGCAATAAGGCTATTTCGATGAGTTCTATAATTTATTTAATAGTTCCCATCCAAATCACGCCACTTGATTACATCGATGTATATTGTATCTGCAAAACCATAATTGAGGACACGGTCAGAAGTTTCATTTCCGAACTCATCCACTTCTACCTTGGCCCAGTTGCCACGTGTAATTTTATATTTAAAATTGGTTCCATGTTGTTTTTCAATGGTTAGATAAGGTTTTCCATTGGGTAGCTTTTGAAAGATCATACTTTTACTTCCAGGATTCCAGCCATTAAATTCAGGTGCCAGGTAAATATCCTCCAGTTGTGGCGTATTCTTCGGCAAACTATTTATTACAATTGTCAATTCTTCAATTTCTTTAATTGGCATGTCTTTCCAATTTACAACCTCATAATAAAGCGTATCAATATCCTTATAAAAAACCTTGTGATTTGCCACTTCAGATCCATATTGATCCACTTCAATGGTTGACCATGACCCTCTCAATATCTTAAATTCCAGGAGATCTCTTTGCCGGGGAAGATTTACAAAATAATCTCCCTCATCATTGTACCGAAACTTATGCTTTTGTTTTCGCTGATCCCATCCATTAAAATTTCCTGTGATATAAATATCATCATCTTCAGGTGTCGTCTCAGGCAAGGCCGTTAATACAATGGTAACCTCATGATCATTCATCGGGGTTTTATCCTTCCAGCCCTGAACATTGATATAAACCGTATCCACTTCAGCTAAATCACAGATCCGGTTAGGCATATCAAAACCAAATTTATCCACTTCAACATTGGACCAATCCCCACGGGTAATTTTAAATTCTAAAATTTTTCTTTTGCGTGGAATTGGGAAAAAATAATCACCATTTTTATTCTTTTGGAAAATATAATTCCGATCACCTGCAGTCCAATTGTTTAAACTACTAACGAAATAAAAATTATCATTTTTTGGAGTAGATCCGGGCAATTTTCCTAAAATAAGAACAACCCTCGAACTACCACCCTTTTTATCTTTTCTGTCAATCCAGCCATCAATATTCACTTCTAATGTGTCGGTAACTCCAAACTTTACAACACGACTTGGAATGATATTTCCAAATTCATCCGATTCAGCTGAAGACAAATCACCACGGGTTAGTTTAAATTCCAACTCATCTATATTTGGTGGCCTTTTAATGGTTACGGAATATTTTCCTGAACTATCGATTTTCAGGACAGCAGATTCATCCGGATCCCAGGAATTAAAATTTCCGGCCACAGCTATTTTATCTTCCTCCGGAGTATTCTCAGGTATTTTGGATAGTACAAATGTAATTCTCGGACAATTAACCGGATTCAAGTCATTCCAGCTTTCTATGGCATTGACTACTGTATCAACTTCTCCAAGTATAAGCGAATGATTTGCCATTTCATATCCACACAAATCTTTCTCTACAGTTGTCCAGTCGCCACGTGTAAATTTATACTGAACCGAGCCAAATCCAGGCGGCAACTTTATGATATAAGTACTGTCTTTTTGCCTTTGCATGCGATATTTTTCTTCGCCCGGGTCCCAATTGTTAAAGTTACCTGTAATGTAAATAGGTTGGTTATGGGGTGTATTTGGAGGTATACTATCTACCATCACTACAACTCTCTCACATGAAGCAAACAAAAGAATGCCAGCTAACAACAGTAAAATTATATGTCCTCTTTTTGTCAACATCATTTGTCCATCCATTTTAAAAACTCCGGTACCTTAACACGGCTTATGAGGACTGTATCTTCTGTTTTAGGAATCAACTCCAGGTGCAGCCTGCTGTTAAAATATTTGCTGATTTTTTCAATTGTATTCACTGTAACAATATAGCTGCGGTTCGCCCTGAAAAATTCAAAGGGATCGAGAACGCTCACTAAAAAATCGAGCGAATACTCAATTACATATTTGTTATTTCTGTTTGTTACTAACATCACTTCATTGTCTTCAGCCCTGAAATAGGCTACATCTTTTACATCAATGTGTTTAATCTGATCGCCAATCCTGGCAATAAACCTCGTTTTATATGTCTGTTTTTCTATGTTTAATAATTTTTGAATCTGATCAAGATCCAATACTGGTTGCACACTTTTAAATTGTTTGCCCAGAGATTTGAATTTATTCAATGCTTCATTCAATTCATTTTGTTTGATGGGTTTCAACAAATAATCCACACTATTTACTTTAAAAGCCCTGATGGCATATTCGTCATATGCTGTTGTAAAAATTACAGGAGTGGTGATTTTTATATGGTTGAATATCTCAAAACTTAATCCATCGGAAAGCTGAATATCCATAAAAATCAAATCAGGAGCTTCATTTAATTTAAACCAATCTACACTATCTTCAACTGAATCGATACAATCCAGTATAAACATTTCAAAGCCTGAATTAGCCAGCAGGCGTTTCAGTTCATTTTGAGCATGTGGTTCATCTTCTATGATCAATACCTTCATATACTTGTGATTAAGGGTATCTTTACTATAAATTCTTCCGGACCGTCAATTATTTCAACGGCTCTATCAGTCAAATAATTATACCGGCTTTTAATATTTTCCAAGCCTAGCTTACTGCTGTATGTCCTGTTTTCTTTTTGTTGCAAATTATTGCTCACCACAATATATTCATCTTCTGAATATATTTTTACATGCAAAGGTTTCTTTTTAGAAACAATATTGTGTTTGGTGGCATTTTCCACCAGCATCTGCAGGGTTAAAGGTGGAATGAGCATAGTATCCAGCTTTTCTGGTAAATCAATTGTTATGGATAAATTTTGTTCAAACCGGAGAAGCACTAAATAAATATATGATTTTAAAATCTCCAGTTCTTTTTTAAGAGTTACCAGTTCCCTGTCCCTGTTCTCCAATATATACCTGTAAACATCCGAAAGTTCCCGTAAAAAGGATCCGGCTTTTTGTTGATCCTGAAAAATCAATGAAGACAAGGTATTTAAGCTGTTAAACAAAAAGTGTGGATTTACCTGGTTCCGCAATGATTCAAACTGAAATTCTGCATTTTCCTTTTTGAAGCGTTCCAGTTCCGCCAACGAAAACCGCCATTTCTCCAGTAAAAAAACACTCAGGTCAACTACTGTTAAAGTGGTTGTAACCAGCAGGACAAAAATGGTAAGGATTATTTCGTCTTGTAAATTTACATAGGTAAATTCGATAAAGACCAGTACAAAGAACCAGCGCAATATAATGGTAAAGAACAATCCTATTGCCAGACCAATGAACCATTGAACAAAAAATCGTTGATAGGGTTTTGTTTCCCATTTAATTTTCCGGTCGAGCAGTTTGTTTACCTGGAAAATACTTTCAAAAACCAGGAAAGTGATTACTATGGTAAACAAGTACTTATTGAATGACTGCAATAATTCATAATTGCGGTAAAATAAGCTGAAGACCACATCCAGGAGAAACCGGAACAAAATGCCCAGGAATAATAAACTTGTCCAACGGACCCACTTATTTTTCAAGAAACTAATCATGGTAAATCTTGCTACCAAATTTACAATTAAAACAACATAAATTGATCAAAGATTTCAAAGAACGGGTTGAACTATTCAAAAATATCAAATTACTAAACAATTTAGTCAGCTACAGCAATTGTATTTTCAGTTTTATTGATCGTTTTAGTATAAAGCACTTCTCTGTTATGAACCAATTCAAAAGTATAAGCTCCGGCTGGAAATTTTTGGATATCAAATTTGGTTCTCGTAGTGTCAACTTTTTTCATTCTTTTCGTGTACAAAAGCTTTCCATCCTTATCTTTCACTTTTACAGTAACCAATTCACCGGGCTTTTTTTCCAATATGAGTGTAACCATATCATTTGAATTGGGGAAAATGCTTGCTTTT
>Ga0164315_10002921_pt1 | contig 13194 bp, 34 predicted proteins | sample GuaBasSedimGuay6_FD_113737 | JGI IMG/M metagenome (GOLD analysis project Ga0164315, IMG submission 113737) | Subseafloor sediment microbial communities from Guaymas Basin, Gulf of California, Mexico - Guay6, Core 4569-2, 0-3 cm | ecosystem: Environmental > Aquatic > Marine > Hydrothermal vents... | reverse complement strand
TACCACCAGCCCGTTTCACACGTTCTTTAATGGAATCAGTAACGGCACCTTTATATGCCCAGGAAAAATTATTACCCCATTTGAAAATTTGTCTGGACATTTTCTCTTGTGGGGCAATTAGGCTCATAAAATTATTCAAATGATTATTTTCGGCCTTAATTTCCATTGTGGTAATATTCGGTAAAATATCCTTTATAAATTTGTTGATCGATACATCTTCAATTTTACCAAGTTTTTTCGTTTTGGTTTTTATCGGCGCATAATTTGACAGTTCATCAAAAACATTCTCCATAACTTTTTTAGTTTGACGATCTGCAAAAAGTACATTATTGATGGTAATGTCCTCAGCTATGGCGTATCGTCTGGATAATGAATCAAGTATGCCAAGTTCTTCCACTTGGTTTTGGGCATTTTTAATCATCCCTTTTGTAACAACCGCTGTTGGTCTTTTGTAATTTTCGGGAGCAACCTTTGATTCAAATCTCCCTATTGCCTTGGTTAAATCCATCCCTTCAGAAATATCAATGAGTAAAGTCCCAATTGCAGTATTCCGAATTCTGGCTCCCGGTTTCCCTGCATTTAACCATGTATATTTATCCACTTCATTTAAGGTATCAAGATTAATATATCCTTCTTTCTTTAATGCAGCAAAGGAGGTTATTGCGGGACGATGTTCTGACCCTCTGTAAAGGGAATCCTGATCAATAAGTTCAAGGACAATATCCATAGAATCTTCTGTGATTTCTTCCAAACCACGTTTAAAAACGTCTTTGTTACTTTTTGCTTTGGATAATAATGATCCAATATCGTCCTGTTTTTTTACAAATTTTTGTGGTAATTTGAAATAGAAATGTTCCCATTTAATGATTTTTTTCTTGACATCATCAAGCATTTGATGGTTGAAATTGGTTCCAAGAGTTGATTGGTAATGCCGGAATATACTTTCAATTTTTTTACGTTTAACCAGTTTGGACATGACATCAGCAACAACTTGAAAATGGGAATCAACTTCAATATCCCAAATCGAAACTAATTGCAAATCTACAATGGCGACGACATTCCCACATGCCCTGATAAATTGTTTACAGCATTGACAATCGTGTTCCCGTCTTTCACGAAATATCTCATTGGTCCCTTCAGGGAAACTGGTAAGATAGGTTTCCCACAATAGGTCTTTGCTTACATCTGTAACGAATAATTCCCCTTTTGCCATTTCTGTGAATTGCGCTTGCATGGCTTTTTTAAATTCCATGAATTTTGACATACTTAAATCTCCTTTTTTATAGGTTTTTATTTATCTTTCCCCTTTTTTGGTACTGGTCGTTTCACTTTAAAATAATTTAAAGGTGGCATCCATCCAGCGTCTATATATTTGGTTATTTGGTCATCTTGCATAGTTTTATGCATCCCATTTAGGGTTTTATTTATATCCCATAAGATATATGATCCCATTGCTATTGTTATGATCCATATTAATGAAACAATGCAAAAAGCGAATTTATAATTACCATCTTCCAATTTTTTTACACCATAATAAGTCTAATTCATTCCAAAATTCAAAACCTTCAATTGATTCCGCCCAACCAAAAGCTGTTGATCCTCCGTAATCTGTAACTTTATTCCTAACTAAATCATTCCAGAAAACTTCAAAAGATTCATTGTTTAGGTTCCGTAAATTATCACAAAATTGCTGGTATGCTCCATTTTCAATAAGAAACTTTTTATAATCTGGTTTATTTTCCGTTTTTGTATTCATCATAGCTCCTTATTTTGGATGAATTATTTGTATGGAATTCATTCAATGAGATTTTGTATCCTTGTGCTTTCATTGAATGAATAAAAAGAGAAGCATCACAATCTTCCTCAAGAAATGCGTGGTCTTTGTTAATATAGGAATAACTACTGATCTTGTCAGCAATTCCCAATTCAGATAACAAAGTTAATGGTACTTTAATCCAACCATGTCCTGGATCACAATAAAAATTAAATTTTGTCTGCATTATTTCCTCCTTCCCAAATAGTTTCAATTATGCTTTTTAATCCAACTGTTTCGATATGTTTTGATACTTTTATTCCCAAACCTATTAGGGAACATACCGCAATAATTATACAGATTACATACACAATCCCTAAAATTCTTATTCTGCGTTCCAATTCTTTAATAGTTGCCATTTTGTCTCCTTAAATGTGGTAGTTTAAAACAATCAATTAGTGGTTTGTAAGGACCATATAACATCTCCCAGTAATGTAATAATGATACCATGGTTAATTTGGTAATTTCTGGACCCAATAATCCTTTTTTATTCAAGGCTCCTTTAAAAGTTATTTTTTCGTGTAAAGTTAAATTCCTCATTTTTTATCCTTAAACTATTCTTTTTATTTAATCCAGCCATTCGGGTTTAATATTAATCCATAGATACGAATCCAAAAATAGTATTAATACCTGTAGTCCCAAAGGTGTATTTAAACAATTCCCGTGTCGTTGGTTGTATCTAATTTTGTAATAACAGGACGTATGGGAAAAGGAATAATAACCACCCGGTTGGGTATATTTTCCAATAGGTGTCATAATTTAATCTCCTGTGGGCTTGCATAAGAGTTCTCCGTTAAAAAACGTTCAAGCACCACTTGACCATAGTGATCAGGTGGAATTTCCAATTTGATTTTAGATTTGTTTACCGGTTTAACAGGATAATCGGCTTCTCCATCTTCGGAACACCTGTATAGTTTTACACGAATATCATTTTCTTCCATGAGGCAGTAGTAAACAGGTAAATCATCTGAATTCCTGCAAGAGTAATGAATTTGACAATAACCAACATTGGAGTAACGATATTTAAGTGTGGGCGTCGTCATGTATTTTTTCTCCTTATGCTATTGTTTTCAGATGTCCCAAATTTTTAATATCTTTGATCTTTTGTGGTTTCCAATATTTAGCCAATTCACAATCAATTTCCATAAAAGAAACTTTAATGTCTTTTAATTCCTGAAATGAGATGTATCCAAATTCTGCATTTTGAAGATCCCCATTAAGGATAACATAACCGAAAAAAGTATCTTCCCCATCATATTCAGTAATATACCAGTCACATCCTCCAATGAAAAAATGGAGATATATGTTTTTCTCCAATATTGGTATTCCATCTGTTTCATACAGCTTTGGTATTCTTGCCAATCTTTTTGCATTTGGAACATTCCACATAATTATTCTCCTTTTTTGATTATTTTGTTATTTTGTTATAATCCGTTTTTATAGTTCTTTAATTATGGAAAATAAACCACTCTTGCTTGTTTTGGTGGAATAATTTCATCTGAGCGTATAATTTCAATTCCTTTGACAATACCACCCATTGGATCACCATCAAAACATTTCCCAAAATAACACAGATGTTTTTCAGATATTTTTTCCAGAACTGATTTTTCAGTTTCCCAATAAGGGAATAAAATTTCAACGGAACCGAATCTATTTTCGGAATTGATATCTTTAAATACAGGTCTATTCCAATCATCTATCCCTTCATATTTAATTTTTAGCATTATTCTTTTCTCCTTTTAAGTATGTGTTCTTGTATATTTATTGGAAGTTCACTAAAATCTATTTTTGTTCCTAAATGATCTCCATCCACACATTGTGACCATTGACTAAATCCTTGTGGATGAGTTGGTTCATTTGAAAGTCCTAAATGTATATTATAGTCTCCTTCTTTTTCTTTGAATACTATGGAATACCGATCACAGGTTTCTCCCTTATTATCGTAGATTGCTTTTATTTGCATGTTTTGCCTTATTTGCCTTTTATTTCCATTGATATCGGTTTGATTTCCAGTGGTTTTAAGGGCGTTTTAACTTTTTTGAGTACCATAGTATCAATTGTTTTAAACGGCCCTTAAACCACTTTATTTTTTATTGGAAATATTGATATTGAAAACGGTTTCTTTTGGAATAAAAACCTTTATGCAAGTCAAACTTTTCCTGTCGGTCCAACAGCAATCAGTTCCTGGATCGGTTAAATCTATAACTTCAAACTTATCAAAGGATGCAGTTCGTAGGACAACATGCCCTTTTCCGTTATTATTTGGAGATTCACAAATTACTCCAATTTCAAGTGGTTCCATTTCATTCATTGTATAAAGTTTACCGTGATCTTTTGCTTTCTGAATTTCAATCATTTTAATTCTCCTTTTATTATTTTAGCCGATTACAATTATTTTCTTGTTTTCAAGATGACAATTTTCCCAACAAACCTTTTGATATATATCCAAAATACGATCTGGTTCGTGGATTTCATCTATGGCATCATGTATCTCCTGAATTGCTTGTTCCAAATCAATTGTATCCATTTCGGTTGTCATTTTTACTCCTTTTTCAAAATTAAATCCCTATCGGGATTAATTCCACCTATAATTGATTCTCCTTGTAATGACCAAATTTGATACTCCAACGTTGTTTTTGTTTTGAAGATTGATCCTTTTACCGGATATGAAACTTCCTTTTTATTATCATTAAGTAGGTTTATTTTTAAGTCTATAACCTGTTTACCTCCACACACATATTTTTTGTCAGGATTTATCCATTTATTTTTTGGAATTTCTTGTGACCCCCATCCTTTTTTAGTATGGAATATTTCACAATTTATTGTTCCTATGATGTGTATATAGCCATCATCACTTTCATATTTCCTCGGACTTATTTTGGTGCATCTATTATAATAGGAATTATAATCGCTTTTTGAACTGATAAAATCAAATTTACATCCAATTGTTAAATCCTTGAATTTCATTTTTCTCCTATCTTAAATCTATTAATTGCTCTGTTTTTAAATCAATATATCCATCAAAATTTTCTGCTGTTGGAATCCCTTCAGATTGAAAAACAAATTCCCCTGATGTTAATTCCACATTGTTACAGCAAAAGGCATACCATTTAGCGGTTTTTGCATTCCAGCGATATAACCCAAAAGCTATTCCTTTTACTTCTTTTGCTATTTTCGCTTTAAACATTTTATTCCCTTTTTTATATTTTAATCCAAATCCTTAGTGATGGTTTTTTCGCAATTTTTACAGACTAATCCACTAGCCATTTCGGATGTGTCTATTTTTTTACTCCCACAGCTTATACAAGTTTTTTCCCTGCTTATATTGATGGTCTGATATTCAATTGTTTTTTCCAAAATAGTATTGAAAAGATCATAAAAATAATCCAACAACAAAATTTTGTATTTCCCATTATAGCCTTTCCAATTGATACGTATCTCAAACCCATAGCTCAAAGAAGGAGTAACGATTAATACAGGATCAATCCACCCAGCATAATACCCATGTTCATCCATTGTATGATATGGAATTTTGACTTCAATACGATCTCCATTTGATTTATCCAAATCAAGAGTACAGCCGGTATCAAAACCTGATCCATTTGGAAAATGGGAATTTATGATGGTTTCAATATGTTCCTCAATTTGATCCTCATATTTGTATGTTCTTGTTCCATTTAAAATAGTCAGTTTTCTTCCTAAAATTTGATAAATCGGTTCTTTTTCCATTCTTTTATCTCCCATTCTTTTATTAGTTTACATATCCCAAACACAGTAATGAACATAATTAGGAAATGTTTCCACGATTTCATTATACATACCACATCCAAACACGAATTCGGATGATGACATATAATAAATTTTTCCAGTTTTTAAATTAGTGATTTTGAAATCCCCTCCAAGATGTTTAAATTTTGGACTTTTTTCCACCTTCCAGTTTTTATGCCTTGTTCTTGTCATTTGTCTTCCTTTCTTTTTTTAAAATACTCTTTCTTAGTATAGTTAAATATAGCACACTATAACTGGAATGTCAAGCTTTTAATTCTTCATCCAAAATTGCTTGTATGTCGGAATCATACGATACTGGAATACCCATTCTGTTTTCCTCATTATATAGCATAACAGTTGGACCGGCAATTTTCGCATAGTCCACATTGTATTTTTCTTCCATGTATTTTACCCAAAGATGTGGGAGAGCATAGTCAATTGTTCCTTCACAGGCAATTCTTGCTTTGATAACAAAATCTTCTTTGGATAAACCACAGCCGCATCGTGATTTCCTATGATCATTTATTTTTTGGATTTCTTCCTTTGAAAACGTTTTCATTTTTATTTCTCCTTAATATAATTGTGAGTCTTGGAGCCTTTTGAATTTTGCCCTTACCCATCCTGATTTAATTGATCGCCAAAGTTCTCCACGTCCATTGCATAGACAACAGATTTCTTCTCCAAAGTTTCGACCAAACCCTTTACAATTTGGACATTGTTCCAATTTTGCTTGTTCCAATTGGTACGTATCCAGATTTAAAACAGTAGCATTCATTTATTCCTCCTCGATGTATAACCAGAAAAACAATCTTTGTAATCCAGAATCATCGGATAACATAGCTGCTTTCCCAAATCCTTTACAATCATCATCTAATACTTTGGACATTTCAAGACGTTCGAGGGCTAAAATTCCATTATACAGATTGCTATAAACATAATCTGCTATTGAGTATTTCCCTTTAATGAATTCCAACCAACCTAATTCCCCTTTTGATAATTGATAATATACGACATCTAATTCTTGTAGAGCGTATAAATCTTCCATTTCAATAATTTCTTCTTTGGAATATACTCGCATATTATCTCCTTTTTTTTATATAGCCGGGATGATAAGTATTTCCACATCTTAAACACCATTTGACTTTTTTGTTTTTCCCACGCCCTATTATTTTCCAATAGCCAAATCCGTGACAATATGGACATATTTTTAAATCATGGAGAAATCCATCAACTACCGTAGTTGAATAACCCCATCTTCCAAATTGTGCTTTTGTTTTTTCCATAATTTACCCTATAAGAACATAATCTCCACGAATGACAATACATTTGGTTCCCCTATATTTTCGTCTGGGTTCTCCAGTATTAAGGGCAACTTCATAATTCCTCATATGATCATCCAATTCAATAAAATCGATATCACTAATTGGAATCTTATACTCCAAATCTTCATTAAATTCAGGCATATCATTTTCCTCATCAAATTGAGTTATAAAATTTTCTTTAAATGGAATTATATTATATGATCCATCTTTAAAAACCATGCAAATATCTTTATTATGGATGCTTTGCATATACACAACTGTTTTGTTCCTGCCCTTAACTTGAATCCAATCCCCAGAAAGGAAATTAGAAACCGTTTTGGCTTGTTTTAATTTATCTCCCATTTTTACCTCTCCAATTATGAGCAACTCCTGTTTGTGCTATATTTCGCTTAATTGCTTTATCCACAATTTCTTTATTTGGCACAATAATCCATTCCCATTTTTCTGGGCCGTCGCCACATTTCCAACTTCCAGTACAAAATAGAATCGCATCGGCTCCAAAATCAGTAGCCGTGAGATTTTCATTCCAATTAGCTTCTCCGTTATCATAATCTATGGTAGTTAAACTTTCGTGGATAGAATATCCATTATGTGTGCCGATAATACATCCAAGACCGGAGTGTTTGACGTTTGTGATTTCTTTCCCTTTGCCAGTTTTCCAACCGTATTCAAAAACTTTCATATTTTCTTCCTTTCTTCTTGTTTTTGGTGCCTTCTTTATTATAGCTAATTATAGCAATTAAAAAAGGGAATGTCAAGTCTTTTTATAAACTAATTTTCACTCCCGTAGTAGCATTGTATTAAGCGGGAATTTGATATTTTGCTATAACTTCCTGGTATACTTTTTCCATCCCCGTAACAAACCATTCTTGTTCCCAATCTAGGTATAATATATCACTTCGGGTTGTATCCTTAAGTAATGTTGAAAGATACCATGTCCATTTTCCATAAGTGGTTTTATCCGCTGTGATTTCCAAACTAACTTCTTTCCCGGTTTCTTGAACTAATACAACAGTATAATCCGGTAATCTTTTCTTATCCATACATACTTGGACTTTTGCTTCCAATTTCATTCTTTTAATCTTGTCCATTATTTCTTCTCCTTTGATATTCTTCCCATCCAGCAATTTCAGTATCATACTTGTCATGTAAAGCTTTCCTTAATTGTGGGTCCTGTAAATTTAAATCCTTTTTCAATGATTTGCTCCCCCTTTTGTAGTCATTGAAATTAAATTCCCATTTTCGATCCCCAGTTTGGAGACACAGAATTGTTCTTCCGCCTTCTTTCTTGATCCCCATTGGTAGTACATTCCTGTTTCGACATAAATTGCGAATATGGACCGCTAATCCCACAAACCCCAGTTCTTTTTTCCTTTTTTTCAATTCAGCTAATAACATCAGTTTCTCCTATTATATAGTCAACAGCCCTCTGAGCTAAGGAAGCACTTGATACCACTATCCCCGCTGTCTCTTTAATCTTTTTCTTCCAACTTGCTATATATGCCACCTGATTATCCAACACCTTTTCAACTCCCAACATGGCACACACAAAGGCACTTCCAATTTCTGCCACCAATTCCTCTTTTGCATATGAATCTCTTTCCATATCATATGCTCCCTGTTTATCAAATCCCCTATCCAATCGCATCCAATGTCCTGTACTATGTATACATTCATGGGCCAAAATCCCTACATATTCTTCGGAACTAAAAAACGACTCCATATCAGGCATACGAATCACATCCTTTTTGGGAGCATACGAAGGTTTTCCTTTTTTGAACGATAAAGTTTTCTCCCGTTCTATAAAATCCGTCAATATGGAATAATTAATCTCCGTTTGCTTTTCCTTATTCTCTTTCCCGTAATCAATTTTTATCTGAATCTTCTTAGGAATCTTTACCTCTTCACATTGTTCCAGATTAAAAATAACCGAGTATCTAAAAACAGGAAATGTTTTCTTCTCCCCAGTATCTTTATCCTCTTTTTCAAACGTCCGAGCATAAACGATCTTGACTCCCTTTTCCCCCTTTATAACATTCCCGCCCAATTCCTTGGCCTGTTTATAAGACATCCAGTATGGTGATCCAAACCCTTGCATCATCGTAAACAATCTATTGATTCCATTATACTCTCTATCAGTAGTAATGTTACGAGGCATTCCACCATCAGCCCATCCTTTAACCCAAGGACAAACACCTTCTTCCAATTTTGCTATAATTTGTTTTTCTACGATTTCCTGAATTTTTGACTTCGACATTATTCTTCCTCCTAACTTTATAATTTTCGTCCAATTCCTGTTTCGTCCATTCTTCACCTAAAAACAATAAGTCTTTATATTCCTCTTCTAACTGTTTTAACATTTTAACCTTCTTCCTCCCGAAAGGGAGCCAAACCATATTTGACCCCCTTTCCTATTCTTATTTTTTATCTTTTGATTTCCCTTTTCCGGATTTTCCCTTACTGGCCCCGGCACTCTTTTCTTTATTCGGGACATTCTTTCCAGTCCCTGATTTCACTTTACTGGCAGCAGGTTTCAATTCCTGATATGCATCCCATACTTTGGAAACATATCCACTTGATCCCGTCTTGGTGATTTTCTTCCCGGCTTTCAATTCCTTAACCCCGGCATAAATCACTCCACGACTTTTCGATTTTCCAGTAATCACTCCATAAATACAAGATACCTTTCCAATAAATGATCCAGGCGTAGGAACCTCCCCTGCTATAACAACCGCAATATCCTTATTTTTGGTCCCCTTAATCAATTCCTTCAATACCGTTATATACGGCTGATCGTTCCTAACAGCTTTAACAACCTCTTCCGATTTAACAGGTTTGTCAGTATCCTTTTTATCAGTTTCCTCTTCCTGATAAACACCTTCAAGCATTTCTTGACAGAATTCCTTCACTACTACAGGACACTTTTTACACCTTTTCATCGTGTTAAATTTACTCGTTCCAAACGCTTTACACTCTATTTCACAAAGCGTTTTTCCAACCGAATAATCCTCTTTTTTTAAGGCTTTGGACACCTTCTCGGAAAAAGACAACTTACCTTTTCCAGCCTTGCCTTTACTACCGCTTCCCTTCTTTGTCATTTTTCTACTCCCTGTTATAAGTATGTGTTATGTATTTCCCCGTCTTTCCCCGTCTTTTATGAATTTCAGTTCCTTTCTATAAAGGTTTTCCTTGCCTTACTCTTCCCAGACGGGGAAATCTCTCTCATCTTTCCGTTTCTTTTTGTAGTACGGAAAATGATTCCCCTTAATTAATTATTCATATGTTTCCCCCTTCTTTTAAAATGTCCATTGAATATACTAAATTATAGCACTTACGGATTGGAATGTCAAGAGTTTATTTTCGATTCCCTATATATATTTCAAAAGGCATTCGATCCCATGTTTAAAACAAATGAGCATCTTTTGGGAAACTTCCTTGATATAGGTTTCCTGCATACCACAGTATTCGAGGACCATTTTGATAAATTGTTCATGTTCCTCTTTGATACCGGAAGAGCATTTCCAATTTGCAACTTCCTGATCATTTATATAGCAATGGGTTTTAGTTAGGAATGTGTTTTCCGTTGTTCCTATAAAATATAGGGATGTCTTATTGATTTTGATTTCCACAGATGTGATTTGATCCATTCTTCCTCCTTTAACTTGGGAGTGTTTTTTCAATACCACTCCCTTAAATTGATTTTCAATTAATCCTTTTTTGGCGCTTCCACCTGTGTGTAAGTGGAAGCATTCCCCATTCCTGGTTTATCAAGTTCGTAATATGTGTGTTCCGCTTTTTGGTTAGTAATTATATATTTACAATCCCTACATTTATAATATTTTTGCCCTTGAAAGGACCCCTGCAACATTGCGTTCCAATTACCACAATTGGGACAAATAGGAGCATTCGTCCCTATTGTGCGTAATTCATATTTCTTAATTAATTTCATTATCCTTCTCCCTTTGCACTCTATCTCACAAAGCATTTTTTGATCCATTCTACATAGTATATTTTGCTATATAGTTAGGAATTAATCCACTATTACCGTTATAACGTGTCCACTTTGTTCAAACAAACCCAAACTAGTTAGGTGGAATGTTAATGGGGTTTCTTCCATTTCCATCATCCCAAGTGCATCTTCATCTTCCAGTGTCACTAAGCTTGAATTGAGGAATCTCATAATTATATGAACTAAGGAAATGTCAACTACATAATTATCTCCCAAAACATTGGATGATGTAAATTCGGCATTAAGAAATTCCATTTTGAAATTGCCAATTGAGTTATCGCAGATTGTTCCTGGGAATACTTTTTCCAAATGATCAAAAATTAACTGTCCTAAGACAATTTCAACATTGGGACTTAATTTCGTTTTGATTCCTAAATTGGTTGCTACTTCGTTAGGATAAATTTCATTTGTTTCGATGTAAATCATTTTTTGTTCCTTTCTTTAGTTGGGAGTGTTTTTTCAATACCACTCCCTTAAATTGATTTTCAATAGATATCAAGAATCCTTAGTTTTAAAAATTGACAGTCTTCTCCATTTCTATTTGTGCAATTTTTATCACATTCCAAAATACCATCAGAATATGGACTGTATTGACCGCACCAAACTGAAAATATCTCTCCATCAATTTCATTTTCAATACGGGAAACATCGTCACCTAACAGATAGGTTTCTCCATCATGAGTCAACCCAATGATTTCTCCCCTCTTTTTTAGAACCTTCATAATGTTCTCCTTTCTTCTTCTATTTGAGCTTAATTGCTCCAATCTTTATATACTATATTATAGCACTTGTACTGTGGAATGTCAAGTCTTTTCTTTTGGGAATATTTTCCACTCCCAACTTGGGAGTCTTTTCTCCATTTTGGACTTGGGAATTGGATTTCAAATTCCATTCTCAAGTTTGGAATTGATATTCCACTTTGGACTTGGGAATCGTTCCTCGATTTTACCCTTCCACTTTGGACTTGGGAACTGTTTATCCATTTTGGACTTGGGAAAGGTGATTCCACTTTTTACTAGAACAATAAATCACTTGATGTTTTAAATTCGTTTCTGTTGGTTGTTTCATAATTTGAAATTTTGGCATGATTTTCTCCATTCTTTTCTATAATAGAATTTTGTATTCTTGGCACAAATTTGTATTGCCATCCAAAGTTCGTCTATTCTGCCCACTAGTCGATTTTCATAATAAATCTGATACATAATTATTCCTTATGGTATTCACATACCATTTTTTTAAGTTCGTTTTTATTTTCTCTAGTCTGGGTAATTTCAGACAGTGCCATATCTTCCTTAGTTGCGCCACGATCTGGGCAGCTACACATTCCACGGCTATTACCGCCTAGATTAAAATTACAAGTGTAACAAGAATTTGGATTCATTTTATTTTTCCTTTTTGTTTTGGTTAATTTGCCATTCTGCAATTATTTGACAGGCAGGTAAAACTATCACAATCAAAACTATTAAATATATCTCAAAATCGTTCATTTTTAGCCCTTTCTAAGCTGTTTAAATGGTTTCAAGGGCTATGACAGCCATGACAGCCAAATAGCCCTTAAAACGTCGTTTTAGTCTGTTAGCGATTCAAGAATTTTTGTAACTTTATCAGACAGTGGTGCAATTCTATAAACACCATCTGTAATTTGAGATAAGACAGGAATAACCGATTCGCCATCGGTGGCAAGTGCTTGAATAATCATAGCCTGATCATTATTCAAATCATTTGATTTAAAGTCAATTAGCCACCATTTATAGCATTCAGAACCTAACCTAGTTTGTTGAACCTTTTTAATTCTCATTTTTTTACCCTTTCTTTTTGGTTGCGGCATGATTGCCTTTTTTACGTTTTTATTCGACAAAATTTTTCAATTTTTCAATTTCATCAATTGTTCCTACTACCCTGTAAATTTCGGTATCAAAATTACTATATTTTTTTTGCCCGCTTTCGGGTTTTGGCAAAATTGACATTACCTGATAAATATCGTCAGTTTGGAATAATGCAATCAATTTGCCGGTTTCTTCATAGTTGCGGGTTTCTTGGTTTAGTTTTGTTTGTGGTGTCATTCTAATAAATTTATACATTTTTTACCCTTTCTTTTTGGTTGCGGCATGATTGCCTTTTTTACTATTCAAAAAAACCTTTAAAATTTAAAAACTTTTTAAAACAGTAAAAAAGCTAGGGCAAAACTTCTACCCTAGCCTTTTCAGGTTTACAAGCTGGCTTTATAGGTCAGTCTTGCATATGATTTGAAAGTACAATTATCAGTAACGTCAAGCCCTTGT
>Ga0164315_10002920_pt1 | contig 13196 bp, 11 predicted proteins | sample GuaBasSedimGuay6_FD_113737 | JGI IMG/M metagenome (GOLD analysis project Ga0164315, IMG submission 113737) | Subseafloor sediment microbial communities from Guaymas Basin, Gulf of California, Mexico - Guay6, Core 4569-2, 0-3 cm | ecosystem: Environmental > Aquatic > Marine > Hydrothermal vents... | reverse complement strand
TGGGGGTTGCGCCCCCGTAGGGGGCTTACGGTGCTGCAAAAGCCGCTGAACTTCACAGGAAGGGATAAAGGCAAAGCCTTTCCTTTACCGCCACCAGAGGAGGCGGCTTCCGCTTTAGTGAAAGGAATCTGATGGCCACAACATTCCTGAGCGGAGCCTGCAGTGCAGCGGCGATTGCCTATGAACGACTGAAGAGGGCCATATCAGGACTGCCAGTGACATTAAACCTCATCAATGCTTCACTTCCTGATAATCTGGAAGAATGGGGACTGGCCGATGTTATAATCATCGGGAAAAGAAAAGTGAATATCGGCCCGCCGCCTTCAGAATCCAAACTCTCCCGCATTGTCAGAAAAGAATTAAAGAAACTGAGAACATCCCGGTTTTACTGCTGTTGATATTTTTATTTATATCATAAAAAACTATTCATTATATTACAAATATAGTGGTAATATCCGTTATTCCGCTTGTAAGCAATTACAGACAAGGAATAATAAGTCCAAGGGCGTACAGTATGAAAAAAGCAACTATCCTGCTATCTCTGGTTCTGATTTTGTTTATCAGCTGCAACAATGAAACTGATAAGAAGGAAACATACGATTTTAATTACGCGGTGTTCTTTCCTGCCACTCATCTTCAGGCACAAACGGCAGAAGCCTGGGCACAGGAACTGGAAGAAAGAAGTGATGGACAGATTAAAATTACATTCTTTCCCGGAGGAACCCTGACAAAAGCCGCCCAGACCTACGAGGCTGTAGTCTCAGGTGTGGCTGATATCGGAATGAGTGTATTTGCATATTCCAAGGGCCGTTTCCCCCTCCTTGAAGGATTGGATCTCCCGGTTGGTTATCCTGACGGAACAACCGCAACGAGGATTGCCAATGAAATGGTAAAAAAATATAAACCCGAAGAACTTTCAGATGTTCATGTTCTGTATCTTCATGCACATGGACCGGGAATCCTGGCCAGTAAGAAAAGCGTTACCGGACCTTCTGATATCGCCTCCATGAAAATCCGGGCCACAGGGCTGTCTGCAAGTATAGTCAGTGCTTTAGGCGGTACTCCTCTATCAATGAGTCAGGGAGATACTTATGAGGCCCTTCAGAAAGGTGTCGTTGATGCCACTCTATGCCCTATTGAAACATTGAAAGGTTGGAAGCAGGGTGAGGTTATCGATTATGTGATTGATACAAAATCCATAGGTTATACCACAACTATGTTTGTTATCATGAATAAAGCCAAATGGAACTCCCTGCCGGATAATCTTCAGACAATTATGAGTGAAGTCAGTGATGAATGGATTCTCAAACAGGGTGAAGCCTGGGACGAAAGTGACCGGCAGGGTGAAGCCTTCGTTAAAGAACTGGGAAAAACCTTTATTTCCTTCGACGATGCTGATAACAGCCAGCTGGTTTCTGCCATGAAACCCATTTTTGAAGAATATGTAAAAGCAACGAAGGAAAAAGGATTACCCGGGGATCAATTTCTCAGTGATATCAGAGAATTATTAAAGTAGTTTTGAAGATCTTCACGTTCATAAGCCGTCTTATAGTTGCATTCGCCTATATTGCTGGTATTTCCATTTTAATGATGATGATGATTACTGTTGTGGATGTCATTCTCCGTGTTTTTAATGTAGGAATTACCGGTGCATACGATCTTGTCAGAGCATGTGGAGTCATCGCCGTTGCCTTTGCTCTTCCCTATGTAACTGCGGTAAAAGGTCATATAGCTATCGAGTTTTTTTATCATAAATGCGACAGAAAGGGTCGTATTCTCCTGGATATTATTTTCCGGTTATCTTCCATTTTCATTTTCGGCGGACTTACATTCTATACATTCCGTTATGGACTGTCCCTCTATTTTAGCGGAGAGGTTTTCCCGAATCTGGGACTGCCTGTCTTCTGGATCCCTTTCGTTATCAGCCTCAACAGCCTGTTAATGATGTTTGTTTTTGCCTATCACCTATACCATCCGGGAAAGGAATATATTAAACTGTGAGTCCCGTACAAATCGGAATTATCGGCAGTTTAGCCCTCTTCGGACTTCTTCTCACCAGCATGCCGGTTGCATTCGCAATGATAGCCTCGGGGGTTCTGGGTTTTGCTCTGATTATCAGTCCCCAGGCTGCATTCAGCATGGTAACATCTGAACTGTATGAGATATTCAGTTCCTACAATCTTTCTGTGATTCCTCTCTTTGTGATGATGGGGCAGGTGGCATTTCATGCCGGTATCAGTACGAGGCTCTACCGCAGCGCTTATGTCTGGGTTGGACATTTCAAAGGCGGACTGGCTATGGCTACAGTGGGAGCCTGTGCAGGATTCGGTGCCATCAGCGGGTCAGGCCCCGCCACAGCTGCGACAATGGCCGCAGTGGCTCTTCCTGAAATGAAACGTTACGGTTATGCAGACTCTCTGGCATCGGGAACAGTTGCCGCCGGAGGATCCCTTGGAATGCTCATTCCCCCCAGTGTGGTATTCATTGTATACGCTTTGATGACAGAACAGTCTATTGGAGACCTTTTCCTGGCCGGTATCGTACCGGGAATACTGATTGCCCTGTTATTCGGTCTGAATATCTATTTCCGATGCTCAAGGGATGAGACTCTGGGACCCGCCGGCCCCAGACACAGCTGGAAAGAGCGCTTTCTTTCCCTTAATGGGGTTATTGAAACAGTACTTCTGTTTCTCGTAGTAATGGGTGGAATGTTCCTCGGGTTTTTCACACCTATAGAAGCTGCTGCAATCGGAGCCGCAGGAAGCTTTGTTATCGCTCTGATTCAAAAAGAACTAACCTTTCCTAAGCTTAAAAAGATCCTGCTGGAAACAGTGAGAACTTCCAGTATGGTTTTTTTCCTCGTTGCCGGAGCCGTTATATTCGGCCGATTTCTCGCTGTTTCCCGTATCCCTTTTGCCGTGGCTGATTTTTTTGTATCCCTCCCCTTTCCCGGGGAGGTAATCATGATGCTGATCATTTTTTTCTTTCTGGTTGCAGGCTGCTTTATTGATGCCCTTGCCCTCGTTCTCCTGACAATACCCATATTTTTTCCGGTTGTTACCGAGCTGGGTTTCGACCCAGTCTGGTTCGGCGTCATTGTCGTTGTCATTACTCAGATGGGAGTTATTACCCCTCCAGTCGGTGTAAATGTTTATGTTGTCAGCGGAATTGAACGGGATATTCCCCTTTCGGTAATTTTCAAGGGAGCCCTGCCCTTTCTGGGGATGCTTATATTGGCGGCCTTTATCCTGATTCTATTTCCGCAAATATGTCTCTTTCTACCGAATCTAGTTCATTAATACCGGGAGAGCTACATGCCTTACAGAAATATGTTTAAAAAGATTCTTTTCTGCACAGATTTTGATACCGATGCAATGAAGGCCTTTCATTATGCGCTGAATATTGCTGAAGGAAACCCGGGAAGTGAGATTATGATACTTCATGTAATCCCGGAACCCGATGCACAATTCTGGAAGTCATATATTTATGAAGTTGATGATGTGGACAACAAAGCCAGACACGATATTGATTCCAAAATCTCCGATGAATACCTCAAGATGATTCCGGACAGCATCCCGTACTCCCTGCACACTGTCATTGGTAATGTGGGAGAACAGATTCTCAAGCTTTCGCAGGATGAAACAGTTAACCTCATCATCATTGGAAGAGGCCGGGGTTCCAATATCATCAATCGCCTTCTGGGAGATTTCACGAAAAAACTGATCCACAAGACAACTTGCCCGGTTCTGGTTGTTCCTGAAGGGTGAGCCAGATATTATTAATAAAAGCCGCAGCGGAATTCCGACTGCGGCTTTTTTTATACCTGTTTTTTAATTGACCTTGAGCCTAAACGGAGTAAGTGGAGGCGCTCACATCTCCACCGGTTCCCGTCCAGTTGGTATGAAAGAATTCTCCACGTGGAGAATCAAGGCGTTCATACGTATGGGCTCCGAAATAATCCCGCTGGGCCTGGAGAAGATTTGCCGGGAGCCGCTCAGAACGGTAGCCGTCGTAGAAGGCCAGGGCCGTGGACATTGCAGGTACCGGAATACCCAGCTCTACCGCTTTGGCAATAACACGGCGCCATCCGGCCTGGGCTTTTTCCACAGCCGTTTTGAAGTAGTCGGCCAGAAGCAGATTGTTCAGCCCGGGATTGATATCGTAGGCCTTCTTGATTTCTCCCAGGAATACCGAGCGGATAATACATCCCCCCCGCCACATCAGGGCAATGCCGCCGTAGTTCAGGTTCCAGCCGTGCTCACTGGCCGCTTCTCTCATCAGCATATAGCCCTGAGCGTAACTGACAATTTTGCTGGCTAAAATAGCATGCTCGTGGTCGTCTATAAAGGCCGCTTTATCCCCATCAAATTTTGTACCAGGGCCTTTCAGCACTTTGGAGGCGGCAACTCTTTCGTCTTTCAGAGCACTCAGGCAACGGGCGAAAACAGCCTCGCCTATCAGGGTTACCGGAACTCCCAGATCCAGAGCGCTCACACCGGTCCATTTACCGGTACCCTTCTGCCCGGCGGTGTCCAGAATTTTCTCTACAAGAGCTTCACCCTTATCGTCTTTAAATGCCAGAATGTCCCGGGTAATTTCTATCAGATAGGAATCCAGTACGCCTTCGTTCCATTTGGCAAAAACCTGGTGCATTTCATCGGGGTTCATCCCAAGGCCCTGCTTCATCAGCTGATAAGCCTCGGTAATCATCTGCATATCACCGTACTCGATTCCGTTATGAACCATCTTCACATAGTGACCGGCACCGCCCTCACCTACCCAATCGCAGCAGGGCTCTCCGTCATCTGTTTTAGCCGAGATATCCTGAAAAATGGATTTCACAAGTGGCCAGGCCTCAGGATCTCCACCGGGCATGATGGAGGGTCCCATACGGGCACCTTCTTCTCCGCCTGAGACACCGGTACCGATAAAACGCAAACCCAGGCCTTTGAGCTTTTCATGTCGCCTGATGGTATCGGGAAAGTGGGAATTCCCACCATCGATAATAACATCACCCTTATCCAGAAGGGGTATCAGCTTGTCGATCCAGAGGTCGACAACATCTCCGGCCTTCACCATCAGCATCACTTTCCGGGGAGAAGCAATCTTCCCGACAAACTCTTCCAGGCTCTCAGAGCCCAGGATGGTATCCCGACCCCTGGCCGGCCCGGCCAGAAAATCCGTAGTTTTGGAATACGTCCGGTTGAACACCGCCACCGTATAACCGTGGTCGTTCATATTCAGAACCAGATTCTGACCCATTACCGCCAGACCGATCAGCCCGATATTTGCTTTCATAATTTATTCTCCTATAAACAGGTGTATTTGATTAATAACCGCAGGAATTATAGAAATGATGAAAACGAGCTTGCGAGTGTAAATCGTTTCATGTAATTCCTCAGACGGTTATATCAAATAGACCCCATTACCCGAAGCAATATAAATTTTACTACGGGTCTAAAAATTCCCCTAATTCCTAATTCCTAAATCCCTAATTCTCAAACCTGTCCGCATGAGCCCAGAGCCCAAGTGCGGGATTGGCCACAAAGAATATCTCTTCGCCGCCCACTTTATTCCACCCGGTCTTCAATATTGAAGGATCGTACTTTTCAAGTAAGGGTTCCAGTTCCGCGTAATTAAAGCCCACACCTTCCACTTCTTCCCGGCTTAAATGCCCAGGGGCGTAGGTAATGGAAAACCGGCCCTCTGAGGAGCCGTGAATCAGATGGGCCGCTGCGCTGAGATTGGCTCCGAGGTCTTCATTCTCCTTCACCGATGCGAGGGTTTTCGGAGTACCGAAATATCCATACTTACGGATAAGTTTATCGATTTCTCCATCCTCACCGAACTCTTTAACTCCGGGAGCCAGAACGATGAGTTCGCCGCCATCGGCCATGGCCATACGGGTGCGGTATACGGATTTATTCCCTAGCCAGGTGCTGCGGAACTCTTCGGGATCCAGGTATACCACACACTTTTTGATGGGCTTATCCACCAAGGTGAAGTTCACTTTCACCGCCAGAGCCGAGGCCTTCTCAAAACATTCCCGGCCATCACCGATGTAGAGACCCCGGACTACCAGAGCCCCTGAGTCATCAGGCCCGAGAACAGTCTGGGCGTAGAGAATCTGAGGCAGTTTCTCTGAAAAATCCCTCGCCGCGTAGTCCAGTACTGCCCGAACCGGATTATCAATTCGGCCCATAATGCGTTCCATTCCGTGTACCGCACCCAGGAAATGACTCTTATGAATCCCGCCTTCCCCGCCGACTCCCACGAAGATATTCTTGGAGTGATTGGCCATTCCAACCACTTCATGAGGAACCACCTGCCCTGGAGAAAAGATAAGATCGAATCCGCCTTCAACCAGAAGAGTGTTCACCTGTGCCGGCCAGTCGTAGTCCAACTTGCCCCCGGAGATTTCGGAAATATACGATCCCGGAACGGTTCCCAGTGTGGCCAGATCGCTGCGCCATTTATGCTCACGGAAGAGTTCATGGGGTACTCCGGGAAACATCTTATCCATCTCCCCAGGCGTCATGGGAACATGAGTGCCCAGGGCCGGCAGAATGTCGGTAAGAGTCTCACCATAATAATCGTAGGCAAAGCGGGTAAGATCTCCGGCTTTTGAATGGAAGCGGGTGATATCCGGAGGCACCGCCAGAACCTTTTTACACTTACCGATTTTATCAAGAGCCTCGTTCAATCCGGCTCTCATGTCTTCGTCGGTAAGAATCTCATCCTCACCGCCGCGTTCGTAATACAGCATTATTTATTCACCTCCCAGGGGGCTTTCTCGGGGAGGGCTGCATCGAAGGCCGCCAGGAGGTCATTCTGAAAATTCCCGGCATAAGTCCCTGAAAAAAACCGCTCCAAACCCTCATCCCGAAACCGGTCCCAGCTCTGCTCTTCGGAACCGGGAATAATGGGGAAGAAAAGAACACCATTGGCCTGAGCCGCCTTCAAATCCCCTGGGGCATCTCCGATCATGAGAATCTTCTCTTTATCGTACTTCCCCACCGCGGCAAATGCCAGATGCTCACTCTTGGTACCCCGTTCCTGACCGGCAATGATGCGGACAAAATCGGCAATACCATGCTCAGCCCACTCCCGTTCCAGATCGGCTGTGGGAGTCTGGCTCACTACCATCAGATCGGCCCTGCTTACAGCGGTTTTAAGAATACCGGAAACCTGAGGATAGGGGGGAAGGTTCCGTACGATCTTCTTTATCGCAGCGGTAACATCCTTAGACCATCCAAGAGCTCTCTGGAGATCCGGATCGGGATTATTTTCCACCTCGGGAACCAGGGTAGCCTCACCAAGCTTGGTTTCCCTCTCAGTCCAGGCTTTCAGGCCCGCGACTGAAGGAACGGCGATATTCCGATCTATCACTTCATGACGTTCTTTGAGGAGATCGACGGCCCGGAGAACGGCGAGAAATCGATTTACCCCTCGGGTTTTGGAATAAAGGTTAACAAACTCCCATACTTCCCGGGTGGCCTTGGCTGCACCCTGCATATCGAAATTATTCACAAATGCCGGGCAGAAGCATTCTTTCTGCTTGATTTCCATGCTGTCGAAGACACAGCCGTCGGAGTCGAAGCCGATGAAGAATTCTTTTTCGGCTTTCAGATCTTTGAGTTCCTGGACGAGTTGGCTCATTTCGTTTCCTTGCGCTTTTTGATAGTTATCGAAACTCTAATCAAATCCCGAATATGCGTCAAGGGGCCGGATGCGCAGATTACACGTACTGTCCGGCACACCAGCCCGACGACCAGGCCCATTGCAGGTTGTAGCCGCCAAGCCAACCGGTAACATCCAGAACTTCCCCTATGAAATACAATCCCGGAACCTCCCGGGCTTCAAAGGTTTTTGATGAGATTGCCGAAGTGGATACCCCGCCCCGGGTAACTTCGGCGGTCCGGTAACCCTCGGTTCCACTGGGTTTGATCGTAGACCTGTGAATATGGTCTGAAAGACTGCGGGTACGGGCTGCATTCAGGGTTTTGACCGGCTTATCGGCTATTTCCCGGGGAATCAATTCCGCCGCCAGCCGCCTGGGCAGATGACTGGAGAGCAGTCCCCGGACTGTAATCTTTGTCCCGGCGGCTGATGCATTTTCAATGAGGGTATCCAGATTATTCCCCGGTAAGAAATTGATGAGTAGTTCCTGTCCGGAACGCCAGTAATTGGAAATCTGCAGAATTACCGGACCGCTCAGTCCCCGGTGGGTGAAGAGTAGATTTTCCCGGAAGCTCATTCCTCCGGTGGAAACCTCGGCATCAACGGCAATCCCGGCGAGGGCGGAAAAACGCCGTTTCTCTTCGTTTTGGAGGGTAAAGGGGACGAGTCCCGGCACCAGTTTTGTAACAGGGAGGCCAAACTGTTCTGCAATTTTATAGCCTAGAGGGCCGGCTCCTGCCATGGGCAGAGACAGACCGCCGGTTGCGACAACCAGAGACTGGGCGGAATGCTCCCCCCTGCTGCTGTGCACAGTAAACCTCCCGGAAGAAAGCCTCTCGATTGTGTTAATATCCACCCCGGTCTTCAGAACAGCTCCGGCAGAACGGGACCTCTCCATGAGCATTTTCTGAATCTCCCGGGCTGAGTTTGTGGTAAAGAGCTGACCGTGGTCCCGCTCTTCCATGGATATTCCCCGTTCCTCCAGGGCGGCAATAAAATCCCACTGGGTAAAACGGCTCAGGGCGGATTTACAAAAATGGGGATTTTCCGAGATATAGTTTTCCGGTTGAATATCGAGATTGGTGAAGTTGCATTTACCGCCGCCGGAAATAAGAACTTTCTCCGCAGCTTTATCGCTGTGGTCGAGAAGCAGGGTATTCCGGCTCCGGCGGGCAGATTCGGCAGCACAGAACAGGCCTGAGGCTCCGGCACCGATAATAATAACATCCAGGGTTTTATTCACCATTGAAATCTACTACAGAAGCCGGGGATTCGCCACCGGATTTACCAAAGGGTTTAGTTCAATATTTATTTAGCTATTAAAAGAGTTGGGCACTATTACAAAACGCTCCAAAATGTCAAAATAGAATGAAAGGAGTTTTTATGCCCCGAGATCCGAGCATCTACGATAAATGCCATGCGTACGACCATCCGGAGAGGGCCAGGGAAGAAGGCTGGTATCCCTACTTCCGCCCTATTGAAAAAGCCGAAGGCTCCTATGTCATTATTGAGGGTAGGGAACTTCTGATGTTCGGTTCCAACAACTATCTCGGCCTTGCCCTGGATGAGCGCGTAAAAGAAGCTGCGGCAAAGGCAATCCGGGACTATGGAACCAGCTGTTCGGGCTCCCGGTTCATGAACGGTACTCTGGACCTTCATGAGGAGCTTGAAGAGAAGCTGGTGGCTTTTTCAGGAAAGGAAGCCGCCCTCTGCTTTACAACCGGCTATCAGGCCAACCTGGGAGCTATCAGTGCAATGGTGGGCCGGGGGGATCATGTAATTTCTGATAAATATAACCATGCCTCTATTATGGATGGTATTTTCATGGCCAAGGGTTTTGCCGGGGATGTGAAATTCCACCGCTACAAGCATAACAACATGGAAGAGCTGGAAGCCCGGCTCAGGGGAATTCCCGCAGGAGAGCCCATTCTCATCGTAACCGACGGAGTATTCTCTATGGAGGGGGATATTGTCCGCCTTCCGGAGGCAAAAGCCCTGGCGGACAAATACGGTGCCGCCCTCTATCTGGACGAGGCCCATGCTATCGGGGTTCTCGGGGAAACCGGCCGTGGAACCACTGAACATTTCGGCAATCCCGCTCTGGCAGATCTTGTTATGTGTACTTTCAGCAAATCCTTCGGTTCCATCGGCGGATACGTTGCCGGTCCGGCCAGGGTGATTGATTATATCAAGCACTTTGCCCGCTCACTGATGTTCAGCGCATCCATGCCCCCGGCCAATGTGGCCAGTACCCTGGCATCAATGCAGATAATGGAAGAGGAACCCTGGCGGGTTCAGCGTCTTCAGGAAATTGCCCGGTATATGATAAAGGGATTCTCCGAGAGGGGATTCGATATCGGTACTACCGAAACACCCATCATTCCCCTGATTACCGGTACCCTGGAAAAAACCATCGCCCTGTGGACGGCCCTGTTCAACAAGGGGTTCTACACCAACCCGGTAATTCCCCCGGGAGTGGCACCCAACCGCTGCCTCATCAGAACCAGCTATATGGCTACCCACAAAGACGAAGAGCTTGATACATTTCTGGATGTGACGGCCCGGGAAGCTGAAAAATTGGGGCTTATATAACGACTATGTTCAAACTTGCACTTCTTACTGGCGGTTCCAGCGGTATTGGTTTTGCCGTAGCCCGGGCATTGGTAATAAAAGGAAGCTCGGTAATACTTATTGCCCGCAGGACCGGACCCCTGGCTGAAGCAAAAACCGCTTTGGAACAGCTTGCTTCAGAAGCCGGTTTTGAGTCTGTAAAAATCAAAACGCTGGCTCTGGATGTTTCTGATTCTGAGGCTGTGAACCGGACACTACTCCCTTTTCTGGAAGAAACCGGTACACCCGATCTCCTGTTTAACGGAGCCGGGATGGCTTACCCCGATCATTTTGAATCCATCCCCCTGGAAATTTTCCAAAAAACCATGAATATAAATCTCGGGGGAACCTGGAACATCCTCAACGTCATCATCCCCCGGATGAAGACAGCAGGCGGCGGGACGGTGGTGAATGTATCATCCGTGGGGGGGTTTCTCGGAATCTACGGTTACACAGCCTATTCGGCTTCCAAATTTGCCCTGATGGGGCTGTCGCAAAGCCTGAGAAATGAAATGAAACCCGATGGTATTGATGTCCGGGTTCTCTGCCCGCCGGATACTGATACGCCACAACTGGCAGAGGAAGAGAAAACCAAACCCGCTGAAACCCGAAAAATCAGCGGTAATGCCGGGGTAATGGCCCCCGAAGTGGTTGCCCGGGTTCTGCTTAAGGAACTGAAGGGCCGGAAGTTTTTAATAATTCCAGGATTCATGGGAAAACTCACCTGGTTTCTCTACCGCATGTTTCCTTCTCTGGTTCATTTCTTTATCGACAGCGATGTCCGCTCTGTCCGCAATAAATGAATGATTCTGTAATGAGCTCAAGCCATCGGATATTCCAGCATTGATAGAGGCCGATCTCATTGTTTTTGCCGGTTATGAGGCCATGATGGACCGAATCCGAAAATGCTGCAGATTATTACCGCCTTTGCCGAAGCCCGCCGGATGGCCGCTGAAGCGGGTCTGGCCGGGGCGGCAGAGGTCAATCTTAAAGAAGACCCAGACGCAGTCCTATTGAAGCTGTAAAGTACGGCGTAGTATTTACATCCGAGGAGAAGAACCAGAGCTGCCCCTCAACATAAGGTGCAATATAGGTGATAAACTTCCGGTCGGGGAAATCAATCTTGGGTATCTCCATCTGGACCACAACCGAGGACATCATACCGCCCCCATTCTCCCCGAAATTCGTGAAGTAGGTGAAATTCGCTCCGACGGCAAGGGAAAATGAGAGATTGTCCCATTTGGGTCCCCAGTAATATCCCAGGGGCAGATACACCATATTGGCCAGGAGTTTGGCTCCCACAGCCGTACCGTAAACCCGGGCCGGTACCTTTTCACCATCAACTATCACCTCTTGCGGAGCGTAACCCACAGACACCTGAAGTTTTACGTTATCATCAAAGAACGTGACTCCCAGACCGGCATTGAACCAGGTGGCACCCAGGGCCGACACATCAAAGTACATCCCTTGAATAAAGGAAGGTACTTCATAGCGGGTCTGACTCCCGGAACGAACAGAAACTGAAACTTCCTCCAGATTCTCATCGTCGGAGGCTGTACCTGTGAGCAGAAGTTCTCCGTTGAAACTGCCGTCGGCTACCGACTCGTTTAATTTCAGATCCGGCAGAGTTTTATCCAGACGCAGAAGGGTTCGTGAATACACCCATCCATCGGGGAAACGGGCCCGGACAAGGAGCGGCAGATCGCCTTCTCCCATTCGGCTTGTTTCAATGATGAATTCCCACTCTTCGGTTCCTTTGGCTTTGGTAAAACTCAAACCACCGTCCAGGCTCACTTCCACCCGGTCGGGACGGTTATCCCTGAGAAGCTTCTGATAATCCTTGGCAGCCTGTTTTTCTTCTTTCCCCGGATTTTCCATGTTAACGGTCTGCGGTTCTTCCAGATAATAACCCGAACGGCCTGTGAGCAGGGGCCGTTCACCGACGGCCATTCCCGGGGGAAACCCTTCAATGGTTACCCAGGATCCTGAAGGTCTGTAGGAAAAACTGCGGGGAACACCTTCGGTCCGCTCTCCGCTTCCTGAAACTACATCGATTTGAAAAGTATGAATTCCTTCAGCAAGGTTTTCCGGTGTGAAAGCCCTTACAAATCGGCCGTGGGAATCCAGCTCCAGAGCTGCCGTTTCTACTCCGTCCAACAGAAAGTAGGCCGTATCAGTTTCCAGGGCGTTGTTAACAAATCCGTTCAGTGAGAAGTACGGTCCTTCCTGACCGCCCTCAACAGGAAGTGTAATTTCACCAAGGACAGTACGCCGGCCCGGTTCAACAATGAAACTACGGCTCACCGAAGAGATGTTTCCCGCAGTATCTACGGCCTCCACTCTGAGCAGAACTTCTCCGGCTTCCAGACTTGAGAAATCAAATGGGATGTGAAAAACTCCATCGGCAGGTTCATGATTTTCCAGCAGAACTTCACCATCCCTCAAAATATCCACATTGAAGCTTTCCAGACCGCTGCCGTCCATAACCCGGCCTTCCAGGGTGATGGATCCTGTCTGAATACTACCCTCTTCGGGGTTGCCTACAGCAAGGAACGGAGCACTGTTGTCCACCTCCAGCAGTCCGGCCAGAAGAGCCTCATCACCGGCGCCGTCCACCACTTTAATGAGCAGGGTATGAACCCCGTCATTGAGAACTCCGGTGTCCATGGCGTAATGCCACTGGACGGGTTCATCCCTGATGATGGGTGTGATGATGGGAGCTGCCGCTTCGGGAGTTGCACCATCGGGGTTTCCTTCGGCGTTTCCTTCGATATTTTCAATATCGGCAACATCCGCTTCAAGCTCCCCTGGCATCGAAAAATCAGAAGATCCCTCTGCCAGGAAGAAGGTATGGCCGTTATCAAAGGATATCCAGACTTCAGCTATTCCATTGGCATCAACTGCAG
>Ga0164315_10002919_pt1 | contig 13198 bp, 8 predicted proteins | sample GuaBasSedimGuay6_FD_113737 | JGI IMG/M metagenome (GOLD analysis project Ga0164315, IMG submission 113737) | Subseafloor sediment microbial communities from Guaymas Basin, Gulf of California, Mexico - Guay6, Core 4569-2, 0-3 cm | ecosystem: Environmental > Aquatic > Marine > Hydrothermal vents >... | reverse complement strand
GAACTCACGCTCGCCCCGCTGAATCAAGAGCATCGTGCCCTCGTCCACCTCTTCGTCGTCAATGGTCCGCCATTCGTTATTCACGGACATACTTCTACCCTTTCTCGGAGAAGAATGCACCTTTTGGGTGGCTGCAGGTGGCTTTACTGTCGAGGCACCGGGTCCTCTTCGGGTCGGTGACCGCGAGGTCAACGAGGTCATGGTCCGAATCAGACCGTCTCCCTCCGAGCCATGGGCGGGCCGGCCGAGATCGAATGTACCACTGGCGATTTGTTTTAATTTTTAATATTGCGCCTGAGTCTCTTGACAAGGTAGACAATTCTCCTATAGAATCTTTATCAAGAGCCACGAAAAGAAAAATTTAGCAGCCCGGACGTAGGCGACGACATTTTATTGTGCACCGGCAGTTGTCGCCCACAACTGAAGTCGTCTTGTACGAACGCCGTAATCGCGGCAGAAGGAGTTGAAAGAAATGTACGCCTGTAAAGACCTCTCACCGATCAAGCGCCATGTTCGGAAGGTGTATTCGCACGCATTCCGGGCAACGCAGATACTGTTACATGACCACGGACGATTCAAGAAGATCCTTCCATTCTTCGCCTTGGGTTTCATGATCGTCCTTGTGTCTGTAGCAGCCTCAACCCTCGGGGCGGACGACGGCATTCCGGTCCTCACCGGTCGGGACGCAACCTCGGCCTTCGTGGTCGATGTCGAGGGTCGATGCAGCGAGCTGCACCTCGGTGTGCCCGAGGCGTTGTTAACCTGGCGCATCGATACAGTCGAAGCCAAAAGTAGTGCCTACCTTGCGGACCTCGTCTCCAGTGATGAGTTCCGAATTGACCTCAGTAAGTTCCCGGAGGGTCTGGAACGAAACCAATACCAATCGCTGAACATCTCTCGCACCGAGGCGATGCGTGTGCTTGAGACCCCTGAGTCCGGCAAGAGCGACGGCCCGGAATCACTGGCCATTGTCCTGCCCAACCTCGCACCCGGAGTCTATTACCGTACGCGGGTCCTTGCCCTCACGCCGGACGGTTGGGTCGCGAGCCCCAAGGTCCATTTCATGTCACCGATATGTGCTGTCGACGGCCTTGATGAGATCGAGGAAGGTCAGAGATGAAAACCCGTCGCCATCTTCTTGTTGTATCCCCCTTCGATCATCAACCGACGAGGACCATAGAAAGATTGCGCTCGGTGATGCCGGTCGCCCTCGTCGTGGCCCTGTCCCTGTTCACGTTAATAGGCGTTTCCCCAGTATCGGCACAGTTTGACTGGACCGATGTCAATCCCAACAATTCCAACTTCGACAGCACCGATCCCGACGGCGCCACCGGCGGCCGGGTCAATGGAATAGGAGTGGACCCCGTTGACAATCAGGTGTATTACGCTGCCACCGAGTGGGGCGGCATCTATAAAACAACCGACGGCGGGCTCACATGGGGCCGCCTCAATGCACATAATCCCAACGCAACATGGAATGTCAAAGTGGACCCGAACAATTCCAATCGGGTCTATGCCACCTCGTCCTTTGACGGACGGGTCAACAGCCTGGCCGGTATCAATATCAGCACCAACGGCGGCGCCAGCTGGACGCACCCGAATATCCCTGATCCCTCGGGGCTCTGCAGCTCAACCAGCCTGGCCGAGCATTCGGCCTTCGGAGTGGCAATTGATCCGGATACTCCGTCAGACGTCTACATCGGCACCAGGTGTGGAGTGGCTGTCAGTACGGACAGTGGCGCCACATGGACCCGCGTTGAGGCCGATGCTACCCAGGACGGCAGCGATGGAACAGTATGGGACGTCGTCGTGCACGATAACGGCACTATCGACGTCTGCGGCAACAACGGCCATTTCAGGTCCACCAACGGCGGAGGGAGTTGGACCACGGGGTCAGGCCTTCCCACGGGTGTTTGCTCCATAGCAGTTTCACCTGACGAAGCCAACGTTCTCTTCGTGACCGTGGGCGCGAATATCTACGAGTCGGATGATGGCGGCACCACCTGGACAAACCTCGGCACTCCGGATTCCCGCCGGCAGGGCCGTATCCCTTTCGTGGCCACAAACCAGCGCTCCGACGACGGAGACGATGACCGTTTCGACCTTTGGTTCGGTGATGTCCATCTGTATCGGGGAAAATGTATCAGCAATCCCGACGGCGGAGGACTCCGTTGCCCGCAGGCGGTCACCGGCCCCCCAGGCAACTCCCCACCGACAGATTGGGCCGGACCGTACACCCGATCCAACGGCGGTCACGACGATGTCGGCGACATTGTCTTTGACAGTGCCACCTCCGTGGACGCCTGCCCCACGATATTCTCCTGTGACGGAGGTGTCTACTACAACACCAAAGGAGCCAGTCCCGGCTGCCAAACACCGGCTTGGGAGCAACCCAATACGACGCCACATGCCCTCTGGTTGTGGGCACTTGCCGGGAACGATAATGCTACCGCCACGTCGGAAGACCTCTACTTCGGCGTTCAGGACAACGGCACTTTCGGCGCAACCGACGGCGGCGCATCTCCACCCACGTGGAACAACAGCATGTGCTGCGACGGCTTTGATTTTGCGGCTGACAACTCCAACGCACTCTATACGATGTGTTGCGGCGGCGGCCGAAGGAATAATCTGTACCTCGGAAACCCGGGGTTGGTATCCAGCCCTCAGGTCAACACCTACCCGACAGACGGTCTATTGCCCGGCTTTATCTTTCCAGACATCATCGACAACTTTGGGCAGGACCAATTCGTGGTCATCACCCGTAACTGCACGACCTTTCCCAACGGTATCGACGATGACGGGGACGGCCAGATTGACGAAGCTGATGAAGTCCGAGGGTGTTCCGGAGTGAACGGCGGAGACGGCGGTATTTACATCACCACCGATGTCACCGCCAACCCCATCGTGTGGACGGAACTCGGAAATGCTACCGAACCCCCAACAGGGGGTGGGGGCACTGGAGCGTGTGCGGTGAAGGCGTCCCTGGACGGAGCCACACCGACGTTCTATGTCCAGGCAGGAACGTGCGACGGCCGGGGGCAGGATCGCTTGTGGCGCTTCGACGGCACCAACCCCGGCGGTTCCTGGACCCAGGTCAACCTGCCCGCAGGGAGGGCCGGAATCTTCGACGTGGATCCAAATGACCCGGAGAGACTGTTCATCGCGGCCAACAGCAATCCGCCGCGGATGATGGTGTCCCCCAACGGCGGCGCCACGTGGGACAATCTCCCGGAACTCGATGATTTGATGACCGGGAGCGGTGATTACCTCTACCTCAACTCTTTTGGTCCCACCAGCTCAACGAACTTTTCGGGCTATCCCCAGCCCAGTCTGGTGGCCTTCGATGCCGAGGATCCCAACATCATGGCCGCCGGCGGCAGGGACTCGGGAGTATTTCTGTCAACCGACAACGGTGATGACTGGGTCGCCATTTCCAATCCCGACAGCACCGGGGGCAGCACACCCCACCTGCCGCAACCCTGGTACGCCTATTTTGATCATGAGTCGCCCGGCGGTCGTGACATCAGCCTCTACGTCGGCACCCGCGGTCGTGGGGTCTGGCGAGTGGAGTTCGACCAGCCCCCGGCAGCCGATGCCGGAGGCCCTTATGAAACCGACGAGGGCGTCGATCAAATCCTCGACGGCTCCGGGTCGTCTGCGCCCAGTGGCAATATCAGCTACGCATGGGACCTGGACGACGATGGACAGTTCGACGATTCCACCGACGTCAATCCGACGTTTGTTTTCGTGGGCCAGGATGGCGTTTACACGGTGAAACTCAAGGTCACCGACGGTGATTCCGGCCTGACCGACATCGACGAGACAACCGTCACCGTTTATAACGTGGCGCCGACTGTGGTCTTTGATCCACAGGACCCGGAAGATGAAGGGGCGCCCCTGGTGGTTACGGGAACCGTGACCGATCCAGGATGGCTCGAGGATCTGACGGGCACCATCAACTGGGGTGATGGGTCGCCAACCGAGGACGTCGGCGGTGTGCTCGAAAACGTGCGGCCGGACGCGACGCTCACCTTCAAAGTAAACCACTGTTATGGGGACAACGGCGTCTACGCTGTTGAAGTCTGCGGATTCGACGACGATACCTCGACCTGCGAATCCACGAAGGTGACGATCAACAACGTGGCGCCCACAGTGGCCGTTGACGCCGGCCAGGTCAAAGAGATCAACGAGGGTGACATCATCAACGTGCTCGCAAACTTCTCGGATCCGGGCTGGTTGGATACCTACAATTCCACAATCGATTGGGGTTATGCCCTCTGGCCTCCCGAGGCAGGTTTACTGAATGTGACGGTCCAGGGATCCGATTGTAACGATCCGGATATCGGCACAGTCACCGGGTCGAAACAGTTCGGTGACAATGACGACGGTGGTGGATTCACGATCGCCATCTCGGTCACCGATGACGACGGCGGAGTGGGTATGGACTGGTTCAGCCTCACCGTCAACAACCTCGATCCGACCGCTGTCATCGACGAGACGGATGCGATCGATGTCTGTGGGGCGCCGTTCTTCATCGCCCATGCCGGCGAAGACGTGGATTTCTCGGCACAATCGACAGACCCGGGCAGCGACGATCTGTTTTTGAGCTGGGACTGGGATGACGGTCCACCGTCACCGGACGTGACCACCGATTACCTGGTTGGTGTTCCTATCCCCGGCAATCCGGACCCGTTGCCCAGCCCCGAGGTCTCGCCGCGTGACGTCACCGACATGAAAACGCACGCCTTCGCTGATGCGTGTTTCTACAACGTGGTCTTTTCGGCTCTGGATGATGACTTGGGCACGGCTTCCGACGACACCGACGTGGTCATCACGGGCAATGCGAGAATCGTACGATCGGCAGGGTACTGGTCTCACAACTACCGGCGGAAAGGCCGGCGCTTTTTCGATGATGAACAGCTGCAATGCTACCTGGACATCGTCGATCACATGAGTTCTATCTTCTCCGAAGAAACCGACGCCGACTCGCTCGATGATGCCGAGGAAGTGCTGGATCCGTCCCACTCCAACGGTGACATTCGAATCCAATTCGACCGTCAGTTGCTGGCCGTTTGGCTCAACTTCGCCAACGGTGCGATCGAACATGACGAGCTGGTAGACACCGATTTCGATGACGTCCCGGACACGGCACTGCTTGAGGTGCTCTGTGCCGCCGAGGCCGTCCGGCCGAACCCGGCGACCCCGGACTCTGAACTGGAGAACTGGAAGAATGTCCTCGAGGCCATCAACCTGATGGACTCTTCAGGGAACTCATCCTGACACCAGCGATGAGCAACTGCGAGGCCGGGTTTCCCGGCCTCGTTTTTTTATCTCTTGTGTCAATCCCGACTGCATCGAGGTCAGCGACCGATAGTCACCACTGGAACACCTGCCGTTGAATCCAACTTCCGAGGGTGGGGCAAGGCCCCTACGCCTTCCTAGCTCAAGCCCAACAACTTCATGTGATACAGCAAGGTCTGACGGCTCAGACCCAGTTCGCGAGCCGTGGCGGCGCGGTTCCCGTCGTTTCGCTCGAGACTGGAGCGGATCAACTCGATCCTCAAATCTCGGTGAGCCTCCTCCCAGCGCCTGATAGGCGAGACCCTGGTCGTGGCGAGGCTGGCCGGCAGATGCTTCGGTTCGACCAAATTACCGCCGGCCTCGACCAGGGCGGTTTCAACTGCCCGGCGCAGTTCCCGGACGTTGCCCGGCCAATGGTAGGCCAACAACGCGGCATCGGTCTCCCGGCTCCATTTGGCAGGCAACAACTTTGCCTCTTGGACCGCCCGGCGGGCAAAGAGATCCCTGAGAATCAGGATGTCCCCGCCTCGGTCCCTCAGGGGGGGGACTACGATCTTGGCCGAGCCCATCCGGTAGTAGAGGTCCTGCCGGAAAGTTCCCTCCGCTACCATGGCCTCCAGGTCACGGTGGGTCGCCGCCACGATTCGGACATCGACCTGGCGGGTGCGACTCGACCCAACACGGCGAACCTCACCCGAGTCTAAAAAGCGCAGCAATTTGACCTGGAGGGAGAGGTCCAGATCACCGATTTCGTCCAGAAACAAAGTGCCGCCGTCGGCATCTTCGGCCAGACCGGTCCGATCCCGATCGGCGCCTGTGTACGCACCCTTGACCGCGCCGTAGATCTCCGCTTCAAACAGGGACCCCGTGACCGCGGCAACGTTTACGGTAAGGAAGGCCCCCTTGCGGCCGGACGCATGGTGAAGAGCCTCAGCCGCAAGGCCCTTACCAACACCGGTCTCACCGGCCAGCAAGACAGTCAGGCCGGAAGGGGCGAATCGTTTGAGTGCCTGGCGCAGGTTTTGAATCGACTCCCCTACCCCAACGATACCCATGGTTTCGCCGGATTCATCACCTTCGATTTCACCGGCGGACGACGCCAGGTTCCCGATCAGGCTCTCCAATAGTCTCCAGGCACCCTCTGAGGTCGGCCGCCCCCCAAGTGGAATGGCCCTGACGCCGCCGGGCCGTCCTGCATCGGAGGGTTCCCCGTGCCCCCATCGCCAGAGAACCGTCTCGTTGGCCCCACTCCTGACCTCCAAGCCGCTGAGTCCCAGGCTCCCGCAGATCGCGACCCAATCGGACTCGGCCAGGGTTCGCAACGACCCCGCCTCAGCAAGCCGGCCTGCCGCCGCAGAAAACACCTCAAAATCGACACGTCCCTGGCCCCTGATCCGATCAGCCCAACCCTCCATGCCGGCTGCGGCAAGGCGTAGGGCAACGAGCTCTCGTTCGGGCGCTGGCAGCCATTTATTGTGTGACAGAACCGCGTCCGCCAGCGCACAGGCCAAGGCTGTTCCCACCGTAACCTTGCCGTCCTCGAAGAGATCCGGTGGGGCACCCGAGTCCCGAGCCCTCTCTACCATGGTGGCAGCAGCTCCAATCCCCCATGGATCCTCCTGCAGGATGACGCCAAGGTCCCTACCCTCGGCAGCATTCAGGAGGCGCACCCAGGGCAGGCTTTCGACGCCACCATCTTCAAGAGACGTTCGTGCCGAGTGGAAACGACCCTCGAACAACGCATCGAGCCCGCGGAGCATCTGACAGCCCTCCCGGACTCTCATCTCGGCCACATCGTCCGGCAAACCGCGAACAACTGCCGACAGTCCGTCCAGATCTCCCTTGGCTATGGTCAGCAGGCCCTTTCCGATCGAATGCATCACATCATTTTCGCGGGCGCAGGCCTTGAGTCGGGTCTCGGCCCGATCAAGACGCAATCGTTCGAGATCGACCATAGCCAGATTGAACAACACCGTCCGGGTCTTGTAGTGAAATCCAGCAGCCTCCAGCAAACGATGGGATCTCAAGATGCAGGCAATTTCTTCGCCCTGGTCAGTCGTGACATTTCCGAGATCGATGAAGATCCATCCCAGTCGACCCGGAGAACGAACGACATCGACGAGGCCAAGGAGGATTTCACGCGCTTCGGCCCAGGCACCCCTCCCAGTTAAGATCAGCGCCCTCTTGTGAGCCGCCAGTCGAGTCAACCGCTGTGAACCTCCAGCAAGAGTCTCCACAGTTGAGGTACTGTCAAAGGTCTCCGGCCTCAGAACTGCTTCACGGAGTATTGAATACCAGTTCACCAGTTCGCCGCCGAGCCGAGCGATTGCCCGATCAAGGAGATCCTCGGCGTCAAAAGCCTCCGCTATTTCGGATTTCTTTCGAACCCGCAAGGAATGAACGGCCAACTCTGCGGCGATTCTCGGGAATTTCGTGAGCAATCCCTCAATCTCAAAATCAACTGGGCGCCATTCGTCGTCGTGATCCTCCAGATCGACCCACAGCCGTCAGGGATCACTGACGGGGCCGTCCATGGCTGCAATGGTCCGACGGGCGCCGCTGAGATCCAGGCCCGCGAGGCTGGCCTCGGCTTTCAGTTCTTCGATCTCGATTCCAAGGGCGCCGCTTTGCATTGGACCCAGCACCTCCCGAACCGTCTCGGACCGCAGGCTGTCCAGCTGAGACCGAGCCCAACGAATCAACCCTCCGACCCCTTCGCCGGCCAGGGCTTGATGCACCAGCCGCTGCGGGTCTTCCTCCTTCATCGTCTCTGCGATCCGGGCATGAAGCGGATCCGGCGTCAGTTGCGGCGCCGTCGGAAGCCGCCATCGCTCTCCATCGATGACAACCATACCTTCGGCCGCCCGGCAACCCAAGGCGGCATCATCAGCACCGGACAGAGCGATCAAGGTTGTCCGATCCAGACCGTCGCTCCGCAAAGACAAGGCCCTGAAAACCGGGTCGACCGCGCGGGAACCCGACCCCTGTGCTGAAGAAGGCCGCTGTTCGAACAACTGGCAGGCGGCATCGGTCAGGGCTCGACGGTCGGCCTCGTTCCAGGGATTGAAACGTCCTTTTCGTTCTTCCGCGACCCGCAGGGCTGTATCCAGTGGGACTCCGGTAATCGCCAACGGCCTCCCGGAGGTCCGAGAGCCACCAATCGTCGGTGTCGGTGGATCCCAACCCGGCGGAAATTCACCGATGACCACCGCGGCTCGGCCCTGGCGCCCGGCCCATGCGTCAACTCCAGCCAACACCTCGTCCGAGTGCCGGCCCATCAAGATCAAGACCCTTTCGGTACCGTCGGTCCTGATCGATGCGCCACCATGAACAAGAAGTGCCGATCGGCCTTCCCGCTGGAGAGCTGCCCACAGGGCGCCACCAAGGCGACGGGCCAACCAAGGGTCGGCCACCTTCCAAAAAACGATCTCGCCTTCGTCGGGCAAACTCGGGCAATTCCATTGGTATGCCCAAAGGCAACGGGCAATCATCGGGTCCACGGGTCTCTCCCGCAAGACAGTCGACTGTCTCAGGGCGCCCTCGAGGAAAAAACCCAAGTCCTCGTTCGGGCGGAGTTCGTCGGCCCGGAGCCCACACACTTGGGCAACTGAGTCGAGGACCGCATTCCGAGTAGTCTCCAAGGCGGCATCTCCACCCCCCAGACGAGCGTGGACCACCGTCAAAGGCCTCGGGAACGCCCCGAAGATCCCCTGGGCGCCTCCTGAGGATCGCCGGGCCCGTGCGGCCCTCAATCCTAATCGACCAGGCCAAAGGTCAAACTCCGCAGCCAACGCTGCCCCCGCCATCAGTTGCACAGCGACTCGGCGCCGTTCCACGAGGGCCAGGGACCTAATACTGACTGTGCCTTCCAGATCACATTCGATGCCGTGCGCAGAACTGCAGGCAACCGGAAAAACCGGGTTGTCCACCAGCAGACCGCGAGGCTCCAACATCAGTCCGAGGACGCCTCCCCACGCAGGAGGGCGTTCCACCGGCTCCAGAAATCGGGAAACGACTTGGCGACGCTGGAAGGCTCATCCAAATCCAACGGACCGGCTTCGAGCGCCGTTACCGCCATCGCCATAGCGATCCGGTGATCATCGGCTGCTTGAACCGTCCTGAGAAGGTCATTCTTCCGGTCGACCGTTTTCTCAACCTCGAAGGTCTCATCGCCGACCACAATCCTGGCACCGAGAGCCCTCAGGTTTGAAGCCATTACCTGCAAACGACTGCTCTCCTTGTGCAAGAGATTCCCCAGGCCACACAGCTTCGATCCCGGAACTCGGCAAGCGGCAACCGCCGCCAGGGCCGGAAAGGTGTCGGGACTGGCCCCAAGGTCGGCAAAGATCGGCTTGGTGACTGGCCCCTTGGCGACCAGACGATCCCCAAACCATTCGAAGATCATCCCTGCATCGGCCAGAATGTCGCAAATGATTCGGTCTCCTTGTGCACTGGCCCGATCGAGACCGGGCACTTCGACCCAGCCACCGGCCACCGCAGCCGCAGCTATGGGGAATGCTGCCGCCGACCAATCACCCTCGACGCACCATCTGATTTGTTTCAACCCTCCCCCACCGACCCGCCACTGCCTGTTGTCGGAGGATCGTTCAACCTCAGCACCAAAATCACTCAGAACCCTGTGTGTCAATTCGAGATAGGGCTCGGAGGGCAGCGGACCGACTATCTGGAGTTCCAGACCATCAAGAAAAAGCGGCGCTGCCATCAATAGTGCCGTAACAAATTGGGAAGAAACACCGGGCCGGATGTCCGTCTGGCCACCACGAAGCCTCTGACCCTCAACCGAAACAGGCAACATCCGGTTGTTCGAGGCTTCCATCCTGGCGCCCAGGGCACTCAGAGCCTTGATCAGCGGTTCCATCGGCCTCTGGCGCAGTCTGGGGCTGCCATCAACGATAAAATGACCGGGAACCGAAGCCAGGAGAGCCAACAACAAACGAGCGCCGGTTCCCGAGTTGCCCAGGCTGACCGTGACCAGCGACTCCACCGGCGTCATCGGGCCTATGGTAATCACCTGCTCGCTCCATCTTACTCTCCAACCGGCGGTCTGCAGGGCGGCCGCCAACAGCCTCGTATCCTCGCAGTCCAGTGGATCCACTATCAAACCTCCGCCCGCGACGGCAGCAGCAATCAGGGCTCGATTTGTCAGACTCTTCGAAGGCGGCACCGGCAAACGACCAGCCAAAAAACCATTCGGCCCCGAGAGGCGGGTCCCGAGCTCAGTCACCGGCCACCTCAGCCTCGATGAATTCGACCGGCCGAAGAACCTCATCGACACCATGCCACCGGCCACTTTCATTCACGATTATTGACTGACGGGTCTCCAACCATGCCGGAATGACCATTGCAGTTCTCTCCATTTCGCTCATCGTCCACAGCGTATGAAAGTGGCCGAAAAACTGGACATCAACCCCTCTCCGGAAGGACCGTAGAGCCTCATCCCGGAGGGCATCAACGGGCTTTTCATAGCGAAACTTCCGATTGGTTTTGGCAAGGCGGGCCTCCATAGTTCGAACGATTGCGACAGCGAGGCGCCGGGGCAACCAGCGGGCCCACACCCTGGCAGGAAGGCATTTAGAGAGCCGTGACCAGAAGAGATACTGCCAATCCCTCTGGTTAACCTTATCGCCATGCACCAGGCGAAAAGTGACGTCGCCGGCCGTAAACTCGAGAGCCAGCGCACTCTGATCGACCCGGCAGGCCAAGTCTTCTTCGTCGAGGAAGAAATCTCGATTGCCCTCGATTAACCTGATGGTTCCGCCACGAGACCTGAAGCCATCCCAAGCCTCGAGAACCACTTCGACGCTGGTGGTCCAGAATTTCGACATTCCAATCAAGTACACAAAAGTGTCCCCAAGATAGAGAATCTCTCGGATGCCGGCCCGCTCGGCGTGCTCCACGAGGGCGACCATCGCTCGGGCATCTCCATCGCGGGTTCCGACGTGAGGATCGGCGATGATCAGACGTTTCACGGTCGCTCCGAGCTCATCCTATTCCAGCTCGAAATCGTCCGGGACATCAATCTCCATCAGTAACAAACCCAGTCCGTGGGTCTTGCCCTGGGCATCGGTGATCACCGACTCGGTGCCGCCTCCACCGAGGCTGTCATGCAAGATGAAGTTCAAGGCTCGGAGGTTGGGCACCTCATAGCGGTCAACCGCTCCCTTACAGATCGCCGAAAAGTGCGCCTTGACGGCCTCGGGGGTGATGATTTCTCGAATAAGCGCATAGCCCTCGTCGGTGTAGGCGATCAAGCCGATGTTGGAACCGTCGCCCTTGTCTCCCGACCGAGCGTGGGCCAATCTCGATAATTTGACCCTCATGACCCCACCTCCACAACCGAGACGTCGGCGGTCACCTTGTTCCGATCAATCAATGCCGGCCAATAGGCGACGATCTCCTGGGCTTTCGGCCGCCCACCGGCAAAACCGGTCACGCCTGGAGGACCCGAAGTCACCAGTGGTGCGATCTCTTTCCCAAAACGATCAACCTTGGCGCGGTCGGCATCCTTGACGCCGAGACGCAACACTACTTCCGGCGCATGCTCCGCCGCCGGTACGATACCCTCGTGGACCACGCCGACTCCGAGGTACTCCTCGTGAGTATCGTCGAATTGACAACCGGCCATCGCCAACCTGTCCCAAACGACCCGAGCACAGAGTTGGGCTTTGGCAAGCGCATCGGGACCCGAAACCACCAACTGGCCTGTGGCCTTGTACCCCGCAAGGTACGAGATCGAAACCTTGAGTGTTGGGGTGGGCGCCATCCCTTTGACATCTGTCACGGCAACCCGATCAACTCCCTCCTGGGAGATGTTGATCGACGTAAAATCGACAATACAATCTGGGGTGATGTAGTGGTCCGGCCTGCCCATCTCATACAAGAGCTGTTCGGCGACAGTGTCAACCGTCACCATGCCGCCGGTCCCATCGTGTTTGGTGATCACCAGTCCGCCGTCATCACTGACCTCGGCGATTGGGTAGCCGATCCCGGCCATGTCAGGGACCTCCCACCAACGCGTAAAGTTGCCGCCGGTGCTCTGGGCGCCACACTCCAAGATGTGACCCGCAACGGTTCCCCGAGCAATACCGTCCCAGTCGGTCCATTTGAATTCGTGCAACACCGGCGCCAATACCAAACCCGGGTCAGTGCACCGCCCGGTAATCACGATATCCGCTCCCTGATCGAGGGCACGGACCATCGGTTCGGTCGGCAAATAAACGTTGGCCGCCAGAATTTCACGATCCGCGTCAAAGAGGCCCTCTCCGGTCTCCATGTGGGCAAGGGACTCGCCGGAATCACGAAGCTGCTCCAGGCGTCCCAGAATGTCGTCGCCCGAGACCGTTGCCACCCTCAAACCACTGACATTCTGCCGTTTCGCGCTCTCCATGATGGTTGCGCGGCAGGCCTCGGTGTTGACACCACCGGCATTAGCCACAATGCGAACGCCGCGCTTCTTGAGCTCTGGAAGTACCTGGTCGACAAACCTCACGAAATCCGTTGCGTAACCGCGTTCGGGGTTTCGCAGCTTCTGACGTTGCATGATGGACATCGTCACTTCGGCGAGGTAATCCATCGTCAGGTAATCGATCGGCCCCCCCTCGAAGAGTCTGAGAGGAGCGTCAACGCTGTCACCCCAAAAACCCTGGCCGTTCCCAATTCGAACCGATCGATTCATAAAAACTCCCCGGAAATCACGCTTAGGACTGAAGCATTATTACAATATTGGGGCTCTTTCGCCCACTATTCACGTTGACCGGTCGATGTCTGATCCAACCGCCGATCCTCTATCACGGCAGCCAGGATGATCAGAAGGTTCCAGACATTCCACCAGATGATCGTATTCCAATTCGGTCGGAAGATAACCACCAGGTAGTTC
>Ga0164315_10002918_pt1 | contig 13212 bp, 12 predicted proteins | sample GuaBasSedimGuay6_FD_113737 | JGI IMG/M metagenome (GOLD analysis project Ga0164315, IMG submission 113737) | Subseafloor sediment microbial communities from Guaymas Basin, Gulf of California, Mexico - Guay6, Core 4569-2, 0-3 cm | ecosystem: Environmental > Aquatic > Marine > Hydrothermal vents... | reverse complement strand
TGTGCAAACCTTATCCATCATATCAGAAACGTTCGAAAAGCAGGAATTTCTCCTGTTGTATGTATTAATGCGTTCTATAATGATACAGATGCAGAAATTGCAAAAGTTCGTGAACTTAGTGAAGCAGAAGGTGCAAGAGTTGCTCTTTCCCGTCATTGGGAACATGGCGGTGACGGTGCCATCGAATTTGCAGAAGCGGTTGTTGCGGCCTGTGAAGAAAAAACAGAGTTCAAATTCCTTTATGAGCTTGATATGCCGGTTAAAGAGAGAATTGATCTGATTGCAAAAGAAGTTTACGGTGCAGACGGTGTTGACTATTCTGCTGAAGCGGATGCTGCCCTTGCAAGAATTCAGGCTGATCCTGAACTTGCCGGTCTTGGTCTCTGCATGGTTAAAACCCATCTGTCCCTGTCTGACAATCCCGCACTTAAGGGTGTTCCAACAGGTTGGAGACTGAACATAAGAGAAGTCCTCACTTACGGTGGTGCAGGATTCATCGTTCCGGTTGCAGGCGCTATCAGTCTGATGCCGGGTACCGGATCTAACCCTGCTTTTAAACGGGTTGATGTTGATGTTGAGACCGGTAAGGTACAGGGCGTATTCTAGTCGAAAATTATTAATTTTCAATAAAAATAATGAGTAGGAGAAAAAAATATGACGGCTAAAATTATTAGCGGAACAGAGATAAGAAAGGATATCCTCGCAGAAATCAAAGAGGAAGTCGATCAGATGAAAGAAAAACATGGCAAGGTGCCGGGACTTGTAACTATTCTTGTAGGATCAAGCCCTGCTTCCATCAGCTATGTTACTTTAAAGGTGAAAACAGCCATCAGTCTAGGTTTTCATGAAATACAGGATGATCAGCCAGAAGATCTTCCAGAAGCAGATCTTTTGGCATTGATTGATAAATATAACAATGATCCTGATATCCACGGTATCCTTGTGCAACTGCCTTTACCCAAACATATTGATGATAAAAAGGTATTGACTGCCATCAATCCGGATAAGGATGTTGATGCGTTTCATCCCGTCAATGTCGGACGGTTGATGATCGGTGGTGATGAAGCAAGATTCCTTCCCTGTACGCCTGCCGGTATTCAGGAAATGATCATAAGATCAGGCACTGAAACTTCAGGTGCGGAAGTTGTCGTTGTGGGAAGATCCAACATAGTTGGGAAACCCATTGCAATGATGATGGCACAAAAGGGTGTGGGTGCCAACAGTACCGTGACAATCGTTCATACACGCACCAAAGATCTTGCGTTTCATTGCAAACGGGCTGATATCCTGATCGTTGCGGCCGGTGTGCCTGATCTTGTAAAACCCGAATGGATTAAACCGGGTGCCACTGTAATAGATGTTGGTGTTAACAGGGTGGGCATGAATGAGAAAACAGGTAAAGCAATTCTTAAAGGTGATGTAGATTTTGAAGCAGCCAAAGAGATTGCAGGAGCCATAACACCTGTTCCGGGTGGTGTAGGTCCCATGACCATTGCCATGCTCATGAAAAATACATTAAAATCAGCACAATTAAGTCTTTAATATTTTTAATGACTTAGATTTTTTGTAAGAGTATTATAAAAACAGCCGGGATCAACAATAGTTGGTCCCGGTTTTTTTTATTCATTTTATTTGTTTTGAGTCACAACATATTATATGCTGAATTTCATAAGGGGAGAAAAATAATGCCTTCTGAAGAAATTTTAAGACATATTAATGAATTGCTGGATCAGAATCAAAAAGAAAAAGCGGTAAAATTTATTTTTGAAATGATCGTTAAATCTGCCAATGCAAAACAATTCAATAGAGCTGAAAAGCTCAGAGAGAAGTTGATTGAAGTTGATTCAATGGCTTTAAACGAGATTATCAATTCAGCAGAAATAATTGAGGCTGAAAAGTCAAAAGTAATTGACCTTGACCATAAAAAAAGATGGGCTGCCTTATATGATCAATTAACGAATGAAGAGGCCAATGCCTTTTATTTTGCTTTAAAAAAAGTCAGAATAATGCCGGATAAAAAGGTGATTCAACAGGGTAAACTGAATAATAAACTTTTTTTTATTGATCAGGGGATATTGAAGATTATTTATTCCAAGGACGGTCATGAATTATTTTTAAAGAATATTGCAAAAGGTGAAATATCAGGTCGGCGCACTTTTTTTTCAATTACTGTGGCCACAGCTTCAGTGATAACCACAGAGCAGGTTAAGTTACATTTTCTTGAAAGAGAAAAATATTCCAGACTCGTAGAAAATTTTGCAGGTTTTGATGGGAAATTAGAGCATTTTTGTAAAAAACTTGTTAACCAGGATATTGAAGATATTCTTAAAAAGAAACAAATTGAACGACGGGATCATATTCGTTATGAAGCCTCAGGAAAAGTTGCCATTTATATGTTGGATGTCAAAGGGAAACCAGCTAAAACTCCTTTTTATGGCATACTTGAGAATGTATCAGAAGGAGGACTTTCTTTTAGTCTTACAGGCTTAAACAGTGAAACCGCACGATCATATCTTGGCAGGTCTGTATTATTGAAGATGATTTCTAATAAAACAGAATTGAAAGTGGTTGAAAAAGGGATAACTCTAAGTGTTTACAATGAATTGTTTAATAATTATTCAATCAGTATAAAATTTTTAAAGCCTGTTCCCTTAATAAAAATTCAAGAATTTATAGAAGCTGATTAAATGTTTTTATATGACCTAAGGAGGAAGAATGGATAAACTGGATGCAATATTTGCACCTGAAACCATAGCTGTTATTGGAGCATCAACTCAAAAAGGAAAGGTGGGGCATGATATATTTGCCAATATCCTGGCCGGAGGGTTTACAGGAACCCTTTATCCGGTTAATCCAAAAGCAAAATCCGTATTAAGCGTAAAGTGTTATACCAGTATTGCAACTATTCCTGATCCCATTGACCTGGGTATGATTATTCTTCCCCCAAAACTTGCTTTGCAGGCGGTAAAGGATTGTATTGCAAAGGGTGTCAAAGGGATAGTGATTGTCTCTGCCGGTTTTAAAGAGGTGGGAGGTGTCGGGGCTCAGATTGAAATAGAGATAAAGGCACTTTGTGCCGATGCCGGTGTCAGGTTGGTTGGACCCAATTGTCTGGGCGTGATCAACCCATCTCCAAAAGTATCGTTGAATGCTTCTTTTTCAGCACGAATGCCTACTCCTGGAAATGTTTCATTTATTTCTCAAAGTGGCGCACTGTGTACCGCAGTGCTTGATTATGCGGCAGACAAAGGATTTGGTTTTTCAAAATTTATTTCAATCGGGAACAAGGCAGATGTGGATGAACTGGACTTATTAAGGTATTATCACAATGACCCTGATACAGACGTGGTCATGATATATATGGAAGAGCTTTCCCGGGGCGCAGAAGAATTTATTACAGAAGTCAGAGAAATGACGTCAGGAACCAATCCTACTCATGTGATTGTTATAAAATCTGGTTCTTCAGATGCCGGTGCAAAGGCTGCCGCTTCTCACACAGGCGCCCTTGCAGGCTCTGATGCATTATACGATGCCATTTTTACCATGTCGGGTATCTTGCGGTGTGTATCGGTTAATCAATTGTTTGATTATGCTCAGGCATTTGCAGCCAACAAATATCCCACCGGGGATAAGATTGCCATTATTACAAATGCAGGCGGACCCGGTATTATTGCAACTGACATGAGTGAACAATCCGGGTTGAAACTTGCCCAATTTTCAGAAGATACCATCAAAGAATTAAAAAAATATCTGCCGGCCACTGCTAATTTTCATAACCCCGTGGATGTGATCGGGGATGCGGCTAAAGACCGGTATGAAAATACGTTGACCACTGTGCTAGGTGACCGTGGAGTAGATGCAGTTTTGATTATTTTAACACCGCAATCCATGACCGATGCCATTGGCACGGCCGAAGCTATTGTTCATATTGCCAGGAACAGTATAAAACCGATTGTCTGCTCGTTTATGGGGGTTGTGGATGTATCGGATGGTGTTAAGCTTTTGCAGAAACATAAAATTCCTGTTTATCAATTTCCCGAGAGTGCTGCCAGATCTTTAGGTGCGCTGAGACAAGGAATGAAGTGGCTTTTCAGAAAAATTTTGCCACAGTTTAGATTGGAGTATGACGCGGTTAGAGCAAAGCAGATTATTGATAGATATTTGAAAGAAGGCAGGCTGGTCCTGGGTGAACTGGATGGAAATGAAATTCTCAGGTGTTATGGATTTAATACCTTGCCCATGGCCTTGTCTAAGAATAAGACAGAGGCCTGCAAAATTGCAGATGAAATTGGATACCCGGTTGTCATGAAGATTGTCTCTCCTGATATCCTGCATAAAACAGATGCCGGCGGTGTTGTTGTGGGGCTTGAAGACAGTGAAGGCGTAGAAGAGGCGTTTGAGACAATCATGAAAAAAGCCAAAGCCTATAACCCTGACGCACAAATAGAGGGTGTTCTGATTCAGAAACTGGCTCCAAAAGGCAAGGAAGTTATTTTGGGATTATCAAAAGATCCGGTCTTCGGACATGCCGTCATGTTTGGATTGGGTGGCATCTTTGTCGAGGTCTATAAAGATGTTGTTTTCAGATTGTCCCCCATGGGCAGAAATGTTGCCAGAAGAATGATTAAAAGTATCAAAGGGTATCCGATTTTTAAAGGTATGCGGGGAGAGAAGCCGTCGGATATCGAAACTGTAGAAAAACATATTGTTTCTTTAAAAGTCATGGCAGATAACCACCCCATGATAAAGGAGCTGGATATTAATCCCTTGTTTGTACACGAACAAGGAGAAGGTACAACGGTTGCAGATATTATTATTCAACTGGAAAAACAGGAGAGCTGATTATTTTTTTATATCCGGTTATTACAAAGGTGCCTGAAACGATTAAAGTGTTGAAGAGCAAAGATAAAGTTGTTGCCATGAGTCAGTTTGCCAGGAAAAGTGCAAAGGCCTCCTCCTTAAAATCAAAGCTTTATCCGGATATATTTGAAAAAGATGCCTCAGGAGTCCCTTTAGCTTCAAAAGGCATCTGCTGGTCTGTCAGTCATAAGCTTGATTTTGTGGCAGGGGTTGTTTCAAAAGAAAACATCGGTATTGATCTGGAGAAGATTAAGGATGTCTCTGAGGCCTTGTATAATAGGATTGTTGATCCTGATGAAAGGTTACATTTCGGGGGGCAGGACAAAGTAATTGTTTTTTTCAGGGTTTTTACAGCAAAAGAAGCTGTATTAAAAAAAATAACAATTGGGATGCTGGGTCTGTCAAAAGCAAAGATTGAAACGGTTATTGATAATAATAATTTAATTGTTCAGTATCTAGATAAAAAATATTTGGTTGAAAACTTTTACTTTGACGGATACCTTGCATCTATAACAAAAGATCACTTTGATATTCAATGGACGATCGGATAATTAATTCAAGGAGAGAGAAAATGGCCAAGGGAAACGGTTTTACAATGAAAGATGACCCAACAGGCACCAAAGATCCGGTAAAAATTGATTTTTCAAGCTTTATTTTGTCTTTATACTCATCAGGACTTGTACAGCTTGGCAAGGTTGAAGATCCTTCAAACGGAAAAAAATCTATCAATCTTGAACTGGCAAAGCACACCATTGAGATGATTGCCATGCTGGAAGAAAAGACCAGAGGCAATTTGACCAATGACGAAAAGAACCTTCTTGCTGCATTGCTCACTGAAATCAGGATGGCATATGTTGAGGCAAAAACTTGATAAAAAAGGTTAAAGCCTTTGCAAAGATAAACCTGTTTTTGTATGTGACCTCCAAACGGGAAGATGGGTATCATAACCTTTATTCTCTGATGACACAGATTAATCTGTGGGATGATATTTATATTGATTTTTCACAAAAAGAATTGTCAATTGTCTGTGATCATCCTGGTGTGCCAAGCGATGAATCCAATCTTGCTTATAAAGCAGTGGTATTATTTTATCAGTCATTAAAAATAAATTATGGTAAAGAAAAAAAAGGTCTTTTCATTAAAATCAAGAAAAGAATTCCTCCGGGAGGGGGATTGGGTGGCGGGAGCAGTAACGCAGCGGCTATCCTGTGTGTGTTAAATAATTATTATAAAAACTTTTTTTCAAAAACAGAGCTGATGAAGATGGGATTGAGTCTGGGTGCAGATGTCCCCTTTTTTATTTTTGGAAGTCCGGCCATTGCAAAAGGTGTTGGTGAAAGGCTTGAAAAAGTACCTAATTTAAAGCCATATCATCTTGTTTTGTGTGACCCCGGGATTGCCGCTTCAACAGTAAATGTGTATAAAAATATTGATTTTAGATTGACATTAAACCAAAAATATAATATGAATACTGGTTTGAATGTGCTGTCAGGGGAACAGGAATTTGATAGCAGGGAGCAGATGCACAATGACCTTGAAGAATCAGCGTGTCGGCTTTATCCTGAGATCAAAGAAACAAAAGAAGAGATGGAGCTTTTGTTGAATCGCAGAGTGGTTATGACAGGAAGCGGTTCATCTCTTTTTGCTCTTTTCTCGGCTCGTGAAAATGCTGACAAGGGCTATGAAAAGCTTTTGAAAAAATGGGCCAAGGGTAATAGAAAGGTGTTTCTTTCCTCGTTTAGTTAAAGATTGTAATGTGCTTGTTTAATGTTTTGGGGCGTCGTCAAGTGGTAAGACACAGGGTTTTGATCCCTGCATTCAGAGGTTCGAGTCCTCTCGCCCCAGCCATATTTTAATAACCTGGTTTTATACCTGATTTTATACCGGATTTTAAAAATGAGGGGGGAAAAAGAGATTTGATATGAATGGCTTGTCAATTTTTGCGGGTAATTCGAATCCTGTTCTTGCAGACAAGATTTCGGAATACCTTGCCAAACCGTTAGGAAGATTGAAAGTTAACCGTTTCAGTGATGGAGAGATCCAGGTTGAAATCCAGGAGAATGTCAGGAAACAGGAAATTTTTGTGATCCAGTCCACCTGTAATCCTGTGAATGAAAACCTTGTTGAGTTATTACTTTTAATCGATGCTTTTAAGCGGTCTTCTGCCAGTAGAATTACATCGGTTATTCCTTATTTCGGATATTCACGGCAGGATAAAAAAGTATCTCCCAGGGTTCCCATCAGTGCCAAATTAATGGCTGACCTTCTTGAGAATACGGGTGTGAACAGGGTGATAACAATGGATCTGCATGCTGGACAGATTCAAGGATTTTTTAATTGTCCGGTGGATAACCTTTATGCTGCTCCGATCATAATTGATGATATTAAAACCCGCCATCCAGAACATCTGGTCGTTGTATCACCTGATGCCGGTGGTGTTGAAAGGGCAAGGGCATATGCCAAGCGACTCAATGCCAGCCTTGCCATTATTGATAAAAGAAGAAGTGCGCCCAATAAAGCAAAAGCCATGGCCATTATCGGGGATGTTAAGGATCAAACAGCGATTATCCTTGATGACATGGTTGATACGGCAGGAACATTGACAGAGGCTGCGAGTGTTATTGTGGACAAGGGTGCAAAAGCAGTTCATGCGTATTGCACACATCCCGTGCTTTCAGGGCCGGCTATTGATCGAATCAACAAATCATCTTTAAGTTCGCTTGTTGTAACAGATACCATTCCTCTGTCCAAGGAAGCAGAACAATGCGACAAAATTGAGACGCTGTCTATTGCCAAACTGGTTGGTGAAGCAATTATGCGTAGTTACAGAGGTGATTCTGTAAATTCTCTATTTGTATAAAATAATTGATATATTAGTTTTTAAGCATGCATGCATGCAGTTACGGAGGAAAGAACATTGGAATTAATTGAGTTAAATGCAAAATCAAGAGAAAATAAGGGGAAAGGCGCTGCCAGGAGATTAAGGGCAGGCAATGCCATCCCTGCAATTGTATATGGAGCAAAAACAGATCCTGCAATGCTGTCCATAGAAACCATCGACTTTGTTAAGATTATCAGAGAATATGGATCGACCGGCCTTTTTTTTAATCTCAAAGTTGAAGGGTATTCTGGAAAAAACAAGACGGTCATGCTAAAAGATGTGCAGATGGATACTTTTGGATTAAATTATCTGCATATTGATTTGCATGAGATTGATATGGATACAAATGTTACCGTCAGTGTCCCGGTTGAAACCATTGGTGAAAGTATTGGCGTTAAAGAGGGTGGCCTTCTTCAGACTATCAGGCGTGAACTTGATGTGGTCTGTAAACCGGCTGACACACCCTCCAGTATCCAGATTGATATCAGTGATCTTGATGTGGGTGATTCTATTCATATTGAAGACATTGATCTGGGTGAGAACATTGAAATTCCGCATGAAGTTAACTTTACGGTTATTACAATTGGAGCACCGGCAGTCGAAGAAGAAGAAGAGATTGATGAAGATGAAGAACTCCTTGAAGAGGGAGAAACTGAAGCTGTCCCTGCTGATGAAGAGACTTCCGAAGAGTAATCTCTTTTGTAGATGTCGGATTCGAAATTTAAAATTATTGCGGGTCTGGGCAATCCAGGCAAAAATTATGCCCGGACCCGTCATAATATCGGCTTTTTAGTCGTTGAAGCCCTGGCTTCAAAATCCTGCCTTACGATCGATAAATCTCGTTTTGATTCTGAGTATGTGAAAGCAAGAATTAAAGGCCGAGACGTTTTTCTTGTAAAGCCCTTAACCTATATGAACAGAAGTGGGTTTCCCATCCAGAAATTTGCCTCATATTACAAAGTCGGTATGGAAGATATCATTATTGTTCATGATGATATGGATCTTTCTTTTGGAAAAATTAAAATTGTTAAAAGCCGCGGCCATGGCGGACATAACGGTGTGCGTTCCATCATTGATGCTTTCGGTAAAAAGGATTGTATCCGAATCCGGGTAGGGGTCGGTCATCCCGGATCAGGAAGAGATGTGACAGGCCATGTGCTTGGCAGTTTTTCCCCTGATGAACTGAAAATACTGGATCAGTGTATCGATACTGCGTCCGATGCCTGCCTTTGCATCCTTGAAAACAGTGTGACGGCTGCAATGAATTTTTTTAATGCCAAACAATAGCTTTCTAAGCTGTCATAAATTATTTTATTGACAATATTGTTAAAATATGGTCTTCTGTCTGATGATGGGCTAATTGTTTCTATAAATAAAAAGGTGGCAATTTATGGTTGGGAAATCCAAAAAAACCAAGGCAAAAAAAGTAACATCATCAAAAAAAGAATTTTCCGAAGGCGATCTGGCTGTTTATCCTGCACACGGTGTTGGCTACATTGAGTCAATAGAGAGCAAGGAGATAAATGGTGATACCCTGAATTTTTACATGATGAAGATCGTAGAAAATGGTATGGTGATTATGATTCCGACTTCAAACGTGGAATCAGTGGGCTTAAGGGAGGTTATCCCTGAGACAGAAGTTCCTGAGGTCTACAAGGTTATGCAGGCAAAAGCACAAGGTGCTGATAATCAAACATGGAATCGGAGATACAGGGAATATATGGATAAAATTAAAACCGGTTCTATTTATGATGTTGCTGAAGTCTTCAGAGATCTTTTCCAGTTAAAGCTTGAAAAAGATCTTTCCTTTGGTGAACGCAAACTTCTTGATACGGCTCAGAATTTATTGGTTCAGGAGTTGTCTACAGCTAAGGATATAGATGAAAAACTTATGATGCAGGAGATTGAGAGCCTTTTTAACTAACACTCTTTAGTATCAAACAAATTTGAAAACCGGCGGGCAGAATAGTTCGCCGGTTTTTTTATCATGAAAGTAAATATTAACATATCTGAAGATCAAATAGACACCCGTCTTGATATACTGATCTCTAATCTTACCAGGACCTGTTCCAGAAGCCGGGCCGCACTTCTGATAAATAACAGCGATATTCTTGTTAATAATAAAAAAAAGAAACCGGGATTCAGGGTAAAACCAGGCGATATCATTAAAGGAATTATTCCTGACAATAGCATTGATGCTATGGTTTTACCTGAAAAACTTCATCTGGATATTGAATTTGAAGATGATTATATTATTATTATTAATAAAAAATCAGGTATGGTAGTGCATCCCGCACCGGGAAATCTGACCGGAACCCTTGTAAACGCATTATTATTTCATGACTCCAAAATAAAAAATGTTGGAGAAAATAAATTCAGATCCGGTATCGTCCACAGGCTGGATAAAGATACCAGCGGTTTAATGGTCGTCGCTAAAACTCAAAAGACATTACATTTTTTGCAAAAAGAATTCAAACAGCGACGGGTGAAAAAAAGGTATCTTGCCCTGGTGTCTGGAAAATTCTCTCATGACCAGGGAGAAATAAATCTTCCCATTGGCAGACATCCTGTGAAAAGAAAAATAATGGCCGTAAACTATGAAAATGGAAAACCCGCCAGAACAATCTGGAAAATAAAAAAACGATTTAAGACAGCCTGTTTTGTTGAGGCGCTGTTAAAAACAGGAAGGACCCATCAAATTAGAGTGCATTTTTATGCTATTAATCATCCGTTGATCGGAGACCGGATATATCAACACAGAAGATACCGAAAAAAAAAGAGCATAGCCCCCCGGCAGATGCTTCACTCCTGGCAGCTTGCTTTCAGGCATCCTTATTCAGGCAGGAGAATATTTTTTAAAGCTGAACCGCCGGAAGATTTTTTGCAGACACAGGCTTTGCTGGAATCATTTTCGTGAAGAAAAGATAAAATATGTTAAGAAATTTATGATCCCGGAATGCACTCAGCCGGGCATCTGCTGAACCAGACAATGGTGAGTAAATTTGGATATAACAGTATTAACAGCAAGGGGCACAAATGGAGTTAGAGCAACTGCAAAAAGAGATTACAGCTCTCAGGCGTGAAAAAAAAATTCATGATGCCCAGAATAAATTGTTTGAAATATTTATCAATATGGCACGATCTTCAAAAGAAGAGCAGATGCTGAATGTAACCATGCAAAATGCTCTGAATATTGCAGCGCAGCTTTCAGGTGCACAAAAGGGCAGTCTGTTTTTGTTGGATAAGAATGGTGTGGTAACCGATAGTATTCTTACCCAGGACCAGATAAGTGGAGAAAAGCGATCCACTCTGATCGGCAAAGTTATAGATAAAGGGCTTGCAGGATGGGTAAAAAAGAATCTTGCACCCGGACTTGTAACCGATACAAAGACAGATGACAGATGGCTTACGCTTCCCGGCCAATCCTATAACGTCCGTTCAGCCTTAACCGTCCCAGTTCTCAGGCATAACACGCTATTTGGTATTATGACCTTGATGCATTCTTCCCCTTCACATTTTGACAGGATCTCTGTGGATATTGCCCAGCAGGCTGCGAATCAGATGGCGATAGCCATCGAAAATGTCAAGTTATATAAAAAACTTGAACAATCAAAAATTTCACTTGAAAATGCAAAACAATCTATAGAGAGATATTCTAAGGCACTTAATGATGAACTCAAGAAAGGTAAAAAAATTCAAAAAGATTTTTTACCTCATTTTTTACCGGAAGTTAAAAATTGTGATATCTCATCATATTTTCATTCTGCTTTGCAATTGTCCGGTGATTTTTATGATATGTTTGAATTACCGGATGATCATATCGGATTTGTTATCGGTGATGTCAGTGGTAAAGGGGTCGGATCTGCACTTTTTATGGCATTGACCCGGAGTCTCTTACGTATTTTTTCAGGATCTTTTGCCACCGGAGATAATATGAATTTGGGCAGTATCAATGAAAAATTTTTTCCCAAAGATGCCTTGGAAGCAGTTTCTCTAACCAACGAATATCTGGCAAAAGAACATTGCGAAGAGGGCATGTTTGTGACATTATTTTTTGGTATCATTAATCCAATAACCGGCAGGGTGTTTTATATCAATGGTGGACATGAGCCGGTTATAGTTATCGGCAAAAATGGTATAAAGCAGTCTCTTAAGGCTACCGGGCCAGTCTTAGGACCGATCCAGGGAGCTATATATGAGGTTGAAACCATCCAGCTTGAAACAGGGGATATTTTTTTTGGCTTTACAGACGGGGTGACGGAAGCACGATCAGAGACAAGAGATTTCTATACACGAGCCAGATTGGAAAATAAAATTAATATGGACTTTTATAGTTCTGCAGAGGCTTTTTTGGAGATGATTAAAACAGATTTGTTTGAATTTATTGGAGATGCTCCCCAGAGTGATGATATCACAATGCTGGCAGTAAAATGGTATCCGGAGAAATAGGACTCTTAAATATCGGTTTTAATAATTTCTTCAACAAAATCATCAACCATATCTTCTGTGTCACAGAGTAACAGATCAATCTGCTTGATATTTTTAGTATACTGCAATTGTTTTTTTGCACTCCTTAATGCATATAAATATTTATTGCGTAGATTCTGATCAGAGTTGTGATAGTCAAAAAGGTTAACCAGTTTTTTAATCATTGAATTTGTCTTTGATATGGCCTTCATCCGATGGGCTTTAGTTAGTCTTTGCACAATCAGATCATTATAATTTTGAACCGTTTTCAATAGCTTGTCTGCTTTAGTGATCAAATTGTAAGGAGACGGTGATGCTAAAATTTGGGTTAACTGGTTGAAATCTGAAAACACTTCCGAATTTTTCTTTATCTCAGTTAAGTTACTTCCAAATTTTTCAATTGATTTAATCAACAATTCCCAAAATTTAACCTGGCGGGGATAAAAGGTCGAAAGGTTTTCTACATCATCAGCTATCGTAACGATTTCTTCTTTATTATTATAACAAGTATAAATTATGGAATAAGAGTCTTGCCTGGTCAACATTATTTTTAATGATTGCAAATGCTCATTAATTTCTTTGCTGCCCGGATAAAATGGTCTTTGAGCAATGGGTCTGAATGATTTAAGGCTTATTTCCCAGTTTTTTAAATTTGATAGTAAAGAACAGGCAAAATCATACTGGTCAAAAAAATTATTATGATTTGCCCCTAGGGATAATTTTTGATAAAAATGTATTACCTCCTGAAATATTGAAATCTCCACAACTTTATTTGTAATTATTTCCACACATTTTTCTGGAGATTTAAGTAAGATTCGTTTGGCTTTAAAAGGTACAATATCCTTACCATCCACTCTAAAATGGATTTTTAATTCATGTGCAGACCAGAAAATATATTGGAGCGCATCAAATTCATTTAAATCGCACTGCTCCTTTACATGGGTAATAAATTTATCCAATATTACCTGCCCATGGGTTTCAAATTGTTCGATGATACAGGAGAC
>Ga0164315_10002916_pt1 | contig 13216 bp, 11 predicted proteins | sample GuaBasSedimGuay6_FD_113737 | JGI IMG/M metagenome (GOLD analysis project Ga0164315, IMG submission 113737) | Subseafloor sediment microbial communities from Guaymas Basin, Gulf of California, Mexico - Guay6, Core 4569-2, 0-3 cm | ecosystem: Environmental > Aquatic > Marine > Hydrothermal vents... | reverse complement strand
TACTGGTCCAACCGGCCCTACTGGTCCTACTGGAGCTGATGGTGTTGATGGTATTGATGGTGCAATTGGTCCAACTGGTCCTACAGGACCCACAGGAATTGATGGTGATACTGGTCCAACTGGCCCTACAGGTCCTACCGGAGCTGATGGTATTGACGGTGCCATTGGTCCAACTGGTCCAACGGGTCCTACAGGAATTGATGGTGATACCGGTCCAACTGGCCCTACAGGTCCTACCGGAGCTGATGGTGTTGATGGTATTGACGGAGCCATTGGTCCCACAGGACCCACAGGCCCCACAGGAATTGATGGTGCAACTGGCCCTACAGGTCCAACTGGAGCTAATGGTATAGATGGTCCTACTGGTGATACGGGTCCTAAAGGTGTAGCAGGCGATACAGGACCAACAGGTCCTGCTGGAATCAATGGTATTGATGGAGCTACAGGTCCAACTGGTGCAACCGGTGATACTGGTCCTACTGGTGCTAACGGAATTGACGGTGCTGATGGTGTTACAGGTGCAACCGGACCAACAGGTCCTACAGGTCCAACTGGTGCAACTGGTGATACTGGTCCTACTGGTGCAACCGGTGATACCGGTGCAACTGGTGATACCGGCCCTACTGGTGCAAATGGTATTGACGGCGCTACTGGTTCAACAGGACCAACTGGTGATACTGGTCCTAAAGGAGTTGCAGGTGATACGGGACCTACTGGTCCTACTGGAACTAATGGTGTTGATGGTGCTACTGGTGCTACTGGTGCTACTGGTGCTACAGGTCCTACGGGACCTACTGGTCCTGCTGGAGCAATTGGCCCCCAAGGTATTCAAGGTAATACAGGAGCAAATGGTGTAGATGGTGCAGATGGCGCTACAGGCCCTACAGGTTCTACAGGAACTAATGGTATTGATGGAGTAACAGGAGCTACTGGAGCTACAGGAATTACTGGTGTAACTGGTATTACAGGAGCAAATGGTGTAGATGGTGCAGACGGCGCTACAGGCCCTACAGGTTCTACAGGAACTAATGGTATTGATGGGGTAACAGGAGCTACTGGGTCTACTGGTGCTACAGGAATTACTGGTGCAACTGGTATTACAGGTGCAACAGGCGATACTGGAGCAAAAGGGGTTGCTGGTGATACAGGGCCAACTGGTCCAACTTTAACTGAAGTTTCTGATTCAATTATTGCAATTGATCATGACGTTTATGGTAATATCTATTTAGATTTTGATTCTGACCCAAATATACAAAGTAGTGTTGCCGCATTTTTAAATGGTGGTAACCAATCTCTTGCATCAATGGTATTAGGAACTAAAAATGCTAATCATTTAGCAATTAGAACTAATAATAATAATCGAATCTTTATTGAATCTGGTGGAAACGTTGGTGTTAATACTGCTACTCCAAAATCTGGAATAGAGATGAATACCTCGGTAGCATATGCTGTAAATTCTATCAGTGCTAATTACAGTTTGACCACTACAGATAAAGTAGTTATTGCAACATCCGCAATTACAGCCAGCTTACCAAGTGCTGTAGGAATAAAAGGGCGTGTTTATACGATTAAAAACGCTTCTAGTGGATCTGTTACTGTGAATTCTTCTGGAGGAAATATAGATGGTTCAGCATCAGTAAGTATTGCTGCCAGTAAATATATTGAAGTGATTTCAGATGGTACAAATTGGTATATTATAGGGAGTAATTAGTAATATAAAGTATTTCTAATCAGCTTTCCAAATTATCTAGTGATTGAGATTTTTGGTGTTTTGTAAAAGACATCAAAAATCTTTTTTTTATACAATATATTTATTAATTTACAGTAAGGAAGTAAATTCTTCTGTGAATAAGTGCAAAAAAATATTAAGGACTATTTCTTCACTCCATTACTAACCTCCTCTATCTTTGACAACATCGTCTCCCAAGAGTATTTAGTCTTTTCCTGCCTACAATTCTCAATCATTTCTAATTCGCGATTATTATCGTAAAAGTCCATAATAGCATCAGCTATTTTCATTGGATCAACATCAACAACATAACCTGTTTTTAAATGTGGCACGATCTCAGGCAAGCCTCCAACATTGGTAACCAACATAGGCTTTTCAAAATGATAAGCAATTTGTGTAACCCCACTTTGAGTAGCCTCTTTATAGGGCTGTACTACCATATCAACTGCGTTGAAATAATCACCTACTTTACTATCTGGAATAAAATCGGTCGCTAATACTAATTGATTTTCAAGCTGATACTTTTCAATTATTTCATAATATGGTTTCGCATCAGTATAAAACTCTCCTGCTATAATCAGTTTCAAATCCAAATCTTTTATTCTTTGATCTGCCATAGCACGAAGTAATAAGTCCAGTCCTTTATAATCACGTATAAAACCGAAGAAAAGAATGTACTTATGTTGGGGATTTAATTCCAGTTTTCTTAGTGCAAATAGTTTATCAACTGGTTGACCAAAATTATCATAAACTGGGTGTGGTGTAAATATCTTGGGTTTCTTTTGATCAAAAGTTTTCAAGTCGTCTAAAACAGATTGCGACATACTTATAAATCCATCTACCCCTCCAACAAAATAATTTGCCAAAATGCGGTCTCCAAGTCGTTTTTCGTGGGGAATAATATTATCAATAATAGTTATTACTTTAGTCTTCCTATTGCGTTTGGCAATACGTGCTACAGTCCCCAAACATGGCCCCATAAAAGGAATCCAGAATTTAATTATTAGAAGGTCTGGTGCTATTTTCTTTATTTTTCTCCCGAGTGCAATCCATGAAATTGGATTCACTGAGTTCAAACTAACTTCTATATCCAAATCATCAGGTTTGGATTCGTCAGAATACTGTGTTTTTCCTGGAAAAAGAAAATTAGGATATTGCAAACTGAAAGTAAAAATTTTCACTTCATTACCTTGTTCTTGATATGCACGTGCTAAACGTTCATTATAGTTAGCCAAGCCACCACGCAATGGATGGGCGGATCCCACTATAACTATCGACTTTGGTTTAGAGATCATCCTTATTGACACCTAATGTTTTATCAATAATATAATCGTTACGAATAGATGAGTTCCGTACTATTAATTCACCAAGGAAACCTGATACAAAAAGTGTGGATCCTATAATCATCATCAGAATCGAAAGGAAGAATAGTGGCCGATCAGTCATATGAAACTGCTGAAAATAAAACTTAGCAAAAACTAACCAACCAATAAATCCAAAACCTAGAATAAATAAGGTAGTTCCTAATAAGCCAAAAAGATGCATTGGCCTTTTACCAAACTTCTCTATAAAAGTAACCGTCAGCAAATCGAGGAAGCCATTTATAAATCGCTCCATACCAAACTTCGATGATCCATAAGGACGCTTGCGATGCTCTACAACCTTCTCTCCTATATTTCGAAAACCAGCCCATTTGGCCATAGCTGGAATATAGCGATGCATTTCACCATAAACCTCTACTGTTTTTATCACATCTTTACGATATGATTTCAAACCACAATTCATATCATGAAGCTTAGTACCTGTCATCTTTCGAGTAGCAGAATTATACAATTTTGTAGGAATAGTCTTTGATATAGGGTCATGGCGTTTTTTCTTCCAACCACTAACCAAATCAAAACCATCTTCCGCTATCATTCGATATAATTCAGGAATCTCATCAGGACTATCTTGCAAATCAGCATCCATTGTTATTACCACATCACCTTCTACTGCAGCAAACGCACGGTTCAGTGCAGCAGACTTACCATAATTCCTGCGAAACTTTATTCCCTTCACATTTGGATTCTTATCTGAGAAGTTCTCAATCAAGCTCCAAGAAGAATCTGTACTGCCATCATCTACAAAAAGTATCTCATAGGTAAAATCATTCTCATTCATCACGCGAACAATCCAATCCTTGAGCTCTAAAAGAGACTCCTCCTCATTATATAATGCTATTATTACTGATATTTGCATACTACTATTCGTTTATATCTTTCTTAACGATTAAAGCCATAATTAATGCTATTACCACGGGACCAATCCACGCCTTTAATAGTATTGCTCCCAAATTTTTCATGTCATGAACACTTTCCTCCATCTTGCTACTCATTTCATATAACTGATCCTCTGAAACATATTCTGACATATTTTCCATAAATTGCTCGACCTGTAAATCTAAATAAGTCGGATCTATAAGGGAATATAGGACATAATTGAAGATGCTACTTATAAGTGCAGCTACAATGAGTAATACAAATCCATAAACCAATAATTGAAGAAAGCTAATTTTACCACCAATGCTATTTCGGAATTTCTTCTCCATGATTAGCGTATACGCTATTTCACCACCAAACACAACTACCATAATAAAGATTGAAGCAAAACCGAATAAAGCAATACCCGATACATATATTAAAGTTGTAAATACTATTAGAGCCAGGCCTAGAATTAGTCCTTTTTGAGCGCTGTCACTAATTATTTTATTTAAATGTTCCATATCATATATTTTTTAATGTTAAAAGAGAAGCAAAGATAAAAAAAAAGGCTTTGCCAATAGATAGATAATTATTGGGGCATCTTCAAAAATCTAATATTTGATTAAAAAAATCAAACAAAAAAATATGCAAAATAATTGTTGAAAGCTTAATTCTTATTTTTACTTTTGCCGCTCGGGTAAGTCTTATACGACCAGCTCCCGCTGAACTCCCCCAGGACCGGAAGGTAGCAAGGGTAAGTGGTTGTAGCGGTGCGATGTAAGTAGCTTACCCGTTTTTTGTACCCTACTTTTTAATCGATACTTTTTCACTTGATATAACTAGTGTCTGCAAGAAAACTCTGCAAAATTAGAAATGTATCTTTTGGCGATATTTGAATATTTCTCAACTCACTGATGCAAAGGCATCACTTCGTCTCAAAAAAAATAAAATCTCATCCAAAATCTATCATTTCGTAAAATTAGACAATTTTCTTACAGACACTAACTATACAAAAAAAACACTTCAAGGATTTGAAGTGTTCTAAAAGTAATATAAAAGGTGGGATTGTAAATTAAGAAATTGTTATAGGTTTATAATCTATTAGCAGCTTATACTTCACTAGCGAAATTGCTTTTTGCAAATTCAAATGAGCTTTTTCAGTCATAGCCTCCATAAAATCCCATTGATAACCTTTTATCTGCACTAGATAGGCTTCAGGGGAATTTGGATACATCTTTTTGCATAAATCGACCACAAAAGCGGGAGAAACTGCATGCATACTAAATTCCACCTTGGCGTCTGACGGTTCTACTTTCGTAAATGTAACATCCTCAATACTAGCCATGGATGCATCAACAAAGAAAACCTTATCATAATGTGAAATTAATTCTGAATCTTCTATATTGAGCTGATAATTGCTGTCACAATCAACACCTTGTATATTATTATCATCAATCCAAAGTTGTATTGCCTCAACTAATTCGTTGCCCAGAGCATCATCTTGACGCCCCGGGTTTCCGAATGCATATATTAGGGTTTTTCTCATTTTAAAACATTAAACCATCTTCTCATCAATCAACTCATCTTTATGATTGTATAGCTTAACTTCAAGTGGCATTTTTCCCATTGCATGAGTTGCACAACTTAAGCATGGATCATAAGCACGAATGGCAACTTCGCAAGCATTCATCATGCCTTCTGTAATCTCTGACTGCCCATTCATCAACTTCTTAGCCACAAAATTAACCGAATTATTCATTGGCTTATTATTGTTAGTTGTTGATACAATGAGATTTGCCATTTTAATAGTATCATCCTCATTTATTGAATAATGATGAAACAGTGTACCTCTAGGAGCTTCAATTATCCCTACTCCTTCATTTCCTTTTACGCCTTTTGCTAATAAATCATCTTTTTGCAAATCAGGATCCAATAGCAATTCTTTCATCAATTCAGCACAATGCAAAATTTCGATTAAACGAGCCCAATGTGTATGTAAACACATATTGTTTGGTTTACCATTGGTATAGGCTTTATAAATTTCAAATTCTTTCTGAGCTAAAGGCGTAGGAATAAAATCGCAAGTATTTAATCGTGCTAATGGTCCAACTCTATACCAACCTTTTTCTTTTCCTAAGTGCTTGAGATAAGGAAATTTCATATAAGACCAGTCCTTTACCTCTTCCTCGATATACTTATTGTAGTCTTGATTATCGATTTTATCTAAAACGATATTTCCTTCGCTATCAACACATCGAATCAATCCATCATATAAATCTAATGCACCATCTTCACGCACAATACTCAAGTGATTTGAAGGGAAGTGGGCAAAATTATCTATGAATTCGGCATGCTCAGCATGATAATCCTTAAACAATTGTACTGCTCCGACTGACCACTCAATCATTTTATCAATATTCATGGGATCAGGACCATTTAAAAAGCTATCACGCTCCTCTATGGTCAAGTTTTTATTAATTCCACCAGGAATTGCTCCTGTACCATGAACTTTCTTTCCGGCAGTAGCTTTAATTATTTCCTGACCAAATTTCCGCATCATCACACCTTGCACAGCTAATTCTGGAAATTCTTTTATGACACCAACTACATTCCGACTTGCTGGATCTGAATCATATCCAAAAAGCAAATCGGCAGCAGCCAAATGAAAAAAGTGGAGTGAATGCGATTGAAAAACCTGACCATAATGCATCAGGCGTCGCATCTTATCTCCTGTGGGTGTTAAGTCCTTAGGGCCTACTCCAACAATTACATCCAAAGCTTTTGCAGCAGCCAAGTGATGACTCACTGGACATATACCGCATAAACGTTGAACGAGTACAGGTGCCTCCCAATAGGGACGCCCCTGTACAAATCGTTCAAAACCCCTAAACTCAACAATATGTAGTCTCGATTGAGTTACATTATTGTTCTCATCTAAATGAATGGTAACTTTTCCATGTCCTTCGACGCGTGTTACCGGTTCTATGGTTATTTTCTTTCCCATTATTCTTTATTATTTATTGCTCAAAGAGCATTTCTATTTCTAATTCAATCCCCCCTACCTAGCACTAACCAACAATCCTCACTTATAAAAAGGAGGCAATGATAATTAATCATATTTAACTAGTTCATAAGGTAAATTAATTTCACGACCCTCTAGCAAAGCTGTTAATGCTTCCCAAATCAAATCGGCACGAGGTGCACACCCTGGTAAGAAATAATCAATTTTAACTATTTCGTGAGCAGGATATACTCGGTCCAAAACGATTGGCAATTCCTTATCATTTGGAATTATTTTTTCATCATTCAAACCTACTGTAGGCCCATCGCAATATGCTTCTTCAAATAACTCCTTCAAGGGAATCCCGTTTCGCATTGCAGGCAAACCACCCATTATGGCACATTCACCAAGGGAGATTAAAATTTTACAATGCTTACGAAAATCTTGTAAAACATGTACGTTCTCACTATTACAACATCCTCCTTCAATAATTCCAATATCATATTGCTGGGTAAATGTTTTAATATCTGTAATTGGTGATTTACCAAAATCAACCAACTCGACCAAACGTAATATGCGTTCGTCGATATCTAAAAATGACATATGGCAGCCAAAGCAACCCGCCAATGATGTCGTTGCTACTAATGGTTTGCTCATGATTGCTCCTCCATATTAACATGTTCAACACTATTTTCTATATCGCTACCAATTGGTGCTAAATCATATTTACGTTTTCCAATTGGAACACGATATGCATTTTCTTTTATTAGAATACTACCAACAGGGCAATTCACACTTGCTTTAATGGCTAATTCTAATGGCATATCGGCAGCCATTTTCTTATCAATACTAACTTCAATATGATTTCCACGATTCACAAAAGCAAAGTAAGACTTGCCATTTTCATCCTTAACACTTCGGATACAACGTTTGCAGCGAATGCAACGGTTATAATCTATAATTAGATGTGGACAATCTGTATTTACTTCACGATTTGGGAATAAATAAGGGAAACGTGGAACGAGCATTTTGAAACGATATCCTAAAGCTTGTAAATCACACTCACCACTACGTTCGCAAGTTGGACAGTAATGATTGCCTTCTGCAAAAAGTAATTCAATTAAGCTTTTTCGGATATCCATTATCTCATCCGTATTGCTTTCAATCTCCATTCCACATTCAATAGGAGTAGTACAAGCTGTTGTATAACGACCGTTTATTTTAACCGTACATACTCGACATGAACCACAAGGCTTTTCGTCTTGAAGGTGGCAAAGAGTGGGAATATAAATCCCATTTTCGCGAGCTGCATCAACCAGACTTTGTCCGTAGTCAGCCTCACATTGTTTATGATCTATTGTAAATTTAATTCTTTCCATAATATACTATTTAGCTTAATGAACGACAGCCTCACGACCAACTACTTTACAACTCTCTGCTATAGCAGCATCCATATCAAAGGAACTTACGAATTCCACATCAGTATTGATTAATTCATTATACAATTGTGGGAAGTTCTTCAAGCTCGAAACAATAGGATTAGCAGCAGTTTGACCTAAACCACAGCGACTTACTAAAGTAGTTTTAGCCCATGTCCTTAAATCATCCAAATCTGATTCAACACCATATCCATCAAATATTTTAACTAACTTCTTCTGCATTTGCTGAACCGTAGCACGACAACTCACACAAGAACCACAAGATTCGTCAATAAAGAAATCGGTAAAATTCAAAACAACATCCTTTAATAAATCTCTAGTGGAATTAAAAATCATCATTGATCCGCCCGTAGGCAAATCATTATAACATAGCTTATGATCAAAAAGATTTTCACTAATAAGTGTGCCAGATGGACCTCCAACTTGCACAGCAACTGTATCTTGAGCACCAATCATCCCAAGCATTTGTCGAATAGTAATACCCCATTCTACTTCATAAATACCTGGACGAGTGCAATCACCAGAAATACTTAATAGTTTGGTACCTACCGAATGACTATTTCCAAAACTGCGATACCATTCGCCGCCTCGTTCAATAATCTTACAAATCGTAACCAATGTCTCCACATTATTTACAGATGTTGGCATATTTTTATATCCACTTTGCACTGGGAATGGTGGTCTAAACCTTGGCTCTCCCCTCTTTCCTTCCATCGACTCAATCAATGCTGACTCTTCACCACAAATATAAGCTCCTGCTCCAAACTGAATTCGAATATCAAAATTAAAATTATCATTTTGAAGAATTGAATTTCCAAGCATATTATTCGAACGCGCTTCATCCAATTTCATATTAAGGAACTTCTCCATATAACGATACTCTTGACGTAGGTATATTATACCTTCCTGAGCACCTATTGAAAAAGCAGCTATACACATTCCTTCAATTAGCATCAAAGGATTCTCAGTAAGTAATACTCTATCTTTATAAGTACCTGGTTCTCCTTCATCTGCATTACATATAATATACTTTTTTTCTCCTTGTGAAGCACGACAAAATTCCCACTTCATACCAGTTGGAAAACCTGCTCCTCCTCTTCCTCTCAGACCAGAAGTACGAACAATTCCGATAACTTCCAATTCAGATTTGGCAACAGCTTTTTTCAAGGCAGTCCATGGCTTATAAAACTCGTCTAAAACTTTACCAGCTTTACGTACATTATTGTTTACCATAGAATTCAAAAGAGGATGAGAGTTATTTCCATCCCCTAGTTCCATATAAAACAGTTGTTCTACATTCTTCCCTTCGCGAAAGCCCTTAATAATAGCAATTGCTCTTTCAGCTGTTAGATTTGGGAAAACAACATCATCAATTAATGCAGCTGGCTCCTGATCATTCATCCCCATTCCTGCCGTACGGCGTAAGGCGATTCCATCATCACTTATTTGCTCAACCGAAATTCCTAACTCCTTTTCAAAAGCTTCTAGTACTTCTTGGCGACCTTTCATTTGAGCAATAACACTATCGTTTAAATAAATGCGATGTGTTGTTGGTTTCGTTTCAAAAAGATGGTAAAACGAAGCGCATTGACGAATATCAATCTCGGACAATTCGAGTGCATCTGAAAGCTCTGAAATATGCTCATCTTTGATATAACCAAATTCTTTTTGTATCTCATGCAAAATATCCATTAAGCGGCTTGCATCAGATTCAAAAGCTTTTAATATATCAACTACTGTGCTCTTCATATATTAAGTTTTAAGTTTAGTGTTATTTATTTAACAGGGCAAAAGTATGAAGTTTTTTGTTATTCAAATAACAATAAGGCAGTTTATAATATTTCTAAATAGTGATTAGTTAATTTGCTTACAAGAAAGATTTTTTAATGTTAAAATTGCGTATATAATACGGACTATTGTGAACTAATTTATGTTGTGTGTTCTTTATAACCAAAGAGTTTATTTTCCTTAATAAACTTCACTGTATATTTAGGCATAGTTTCTTCCCAAGAAATATCTCCTGATTGTATTTTCTTCAAAACCTCATGGGCAAATATTCCCTGCCAACGTCTATTCGCATTCTCCAGGTCAACTATTTTATTATTAGCTAATAAATGTTGATATAAATAAAAAATACTCTTTTCCACCTTTAAAAAACGACCAGTATGAATCTTCTTATGCTCAATCAATGGATAAACATAGAGCTTAACATTCTCTGCAAACAATTGACCAAATGCTTCCATCAAGCCACCTTTAAGATCCTTATAATACTTCTTTTGCACCAAATTGCGCAAGGTTGGCACACCTACTACAACACGCAGATTACCAATGGTAAAACTATTAAAATAGTTTATCAAACGATAGAAATACATATAATTGGATACCATCACATTCTGATTCATTCCATTCAGTATATCCACACGGGCTAAGAAATCTCGTTCATCAAATTCACCACTTGCCAACAAATTACGCATAGTAATCTCGCAAATAGTAATGGTATTATCTTTATTGTATATACCTTCTGACTTAAGCATCTCGGTGCTTGTTTCAATCATATCAAAACCCACATGAGTAATCGGGCGAAAGCTACCTCGAATGGCGATGATATCCTTTTTATAAAGCATCTCCGCGGGCTGTTGCACATTCCCCTCTTTGTCAAACATCACAGCATGAGTCATTCCATTCTTCACCAGTTGGACACCCAATAATCGATTATCGATATAATCCAAATCAGGACCTGTCATGCTTATCATATTAATGTCAATACGAAACGAGTCCAGATTATCCATTAGTGATTGTAGAAATGTATTGGGGGCTTCACTATAATGAAAACAAGCGTAAATAAGGTTAACTCCTAATGTGCCCAATGTATATTGCTGAAGCAAGGCATCATTCTCTAAGAGTCGAAAGTGAATTACAACCTCATTGGGGTTCTTGCGATCCGATTTCTGGAATCGTACTCCCATCCAACCTTGACCTTGATTAGTTTTCTTATAGTTTATCGTCTCAACTGTATCAGCAAATGAAAAGAAGTCTGTTTTTGCTTCGCGATGACTCGAAATAATATTCAAAAGGTCATCATACTCATTTTTAAGCATTTTTATCAAGCGATCCTCTGAAACATATCGACCTACCTTATTATTATTGTATAAAGCATCAGAGAATGTCTTGTCGTAAGCAGATATACTCTTAGCTAGTGTACCTGATGCGCCACCAGCCTGAAAAAATGCTCGAGCAACCTCCTGCCCTCCTCCAATTTCAGCAAGAGTACCATATACATCTGACTCAATATTTATCTTTAATGCTTTTTGTTTGGTTGAAAGAATCTCTCTACTCATGAGTATTTGAATTATTTAAGCACGAAGTTAAACTATAATCTAACAGCTATCTATAAAAACCTAATTATAAATCTTTAATACGTTTTCGCTCTACCCTTCCCGTAATTATTATACTTATTTCGTAGAGGGAAATTAGTGGAATTGCTACTAAAAATTGACTAATCATATCGGGAGGTGTTATCACTGCTGATAGAACAAAGAATCCTACAATGGCGTGTTTGCGATATTCTTTTAATAATGATTTGGTAACTATGCCTGCTTTTGCAAGAAAATAAATAACCACAGGCAATTCAAAAACGATACCTGCCGATAAACTAGTCATTACAACCGTTCGAATATAGGAACCCAAGCGAATTGTATTTTGAATTTCGGGGCTAATAGTCCAACTGAATAAGAAGTTGACCGCCAATGGTGTAACCACAAAATAACCGAATGAAATACCAATTAAAAACAAAACAGTGGTCACAAAAACAAAACCTCTTGTTCCTTTACGCTCTTTAATTGTAAGAGCAGGCCGGATAAACATCCAAAGTTCAGTTAAGATATAAGGCATTGCCATAATTAGTCCTGTAACAAAAACAATCAACAAATTACTTGTAAACTGACCTGCCATTTCAAAATTATTAAGCGGAAACTCTTTTTGATTGATACATAATGAGGCAATATTTACTTTTTGGCTTAACTGACAAAGTATTTGATTGGAAACAAAATTAGGGTTTTTAGGCCCCATAATAACGGTATCATAAATAAAACCCGTATAATAGAAAGCCACAGCAGCAATAATTACTACAGCCACAAAAGAGCGCATCAAGGCAAATCTTAGAACATCAAGATGGTCCCAAAAAGATAATTCCTTTTTAGTATTTGGCAGTTGTTTGGCAGGTTTCTCGCTCATGCAATCTTATAATTTGCTATTTACGAAGTTCCTTAGTAGGATCTATATCTTTAATTTCCTCTTTGATATCATTGGTAGCATTTTTAAACTCTTTAACGCCTTTTCCCAATCCTCGCATCAACTCAGGAATTTTTCGACCTCCAAATAAAAGGAGAATAAGAGCTAAAACAATGATTACCTCATTGCCCCCTAGCATTCCTAATAATATTGTATCATTAATCATAGATTCAAATTTAATTGAAGTGCAAAGATAGGTTTTTCAGCATTAGATAAGTATATATATAAAGCTAATATTTAATTCAAATCTTTTAGAGTATAAAGCCATGCTCCTATTTACTAGTTTACTGAATTTCAAATACTAAAACTTAAAGCAAGGCTTCATACTTCCTCCATATTACTTATCCATATTATATTTGGGGGGAAATTCACTGTGATTTATGCACTTCATTTTTTTTCACTAACTTAGCAGCCAAATTGTGAATACTCGCATCTATTTAATAAGCCATTAAACAAGAAAGGAGGTTTCGCTCAAAATACTTTTATTGTGAGTTTTCAAATATAATTTTCTTATTTA
>Ga0164315_10002914_pt1 | contig 13218 bp, 6 predicted proteins | sample GuaBasSedimGuay6_FD_113737 | JGI IMG/M metagenome (GOLD analysis project Ga0164315, IMG submission 113737) | Subseafloor sediment microbial communities from Guaymas Basin, Gulf of California, Mexico - Guay6, Core 4569-2, 0-3 cm | ecosystem: Environmental > Aquatic > Marine > Hydrothermal vents >... | reverse complement strand
ATATAATGAAATAAATGTTTATAAATTTCATAAAGGGTTTTCAATAACAGCATATCCTCATAACAAATTGGGCACTTATCAGATCCAAACGGATAAAGAAATTGATTATGACAGGCAACTTGTGAAACTAACCGTAAAGTTAAATGAAATTGAACTTTACCCACCAATATATATATCGCTTGAGAGCTTTAACAATAACGCATTCCATGAGTATTTTAAAACAGAATTGCTAAAGAAATGTAGGGAACTTATGGGAGATGAAGATCGTGAACAAAGTGAAGGCCTTATCCCTGAGATAATTATCAAATTACCTAAAATTGCATTACCAAGATCTATACGTAGATTTATGGGTAATAAGGCAGGGAGATTGAATCTTAACGGAAGTCAGAGATTAACATTTGCTGGGAGAAGTACTCGTCGTAGTGATCCAGGAGATGAAAGAGATAATAGTACCAAATTTACTCCAGAAATGCGACAAGATCTCAGCTTACGTCTCCGAGGAACAATAGGTGAAAAAATTCATGTAAATGTGAATCATCAATCTACTTCAGATCCCGATGTAATGCCAACTCCATCAGAGATTAATATTAATTATGAAGGCAATGAAGATGAAATTGTAAGAGCAGTTGATGGTGGTAATATTTCACTTGCTTTATCTGGTTCAAAATTTATAAGCTATAGTGCTTCATCAGAAGGTCTTTTTGGTATAAAAACCCAATTTCAAGCTGGGAATTTAAACGTTACAACGATTATGGGTAAAGATGAAGCACAAAAGAATACTCAAACATGGAAAGGTGATTCTCAAGCAGATTCAACTGTTATCAGAAGTAATGCTTTCGTTCCTAAAACTCATTATTTTATCGATCAACCTTCTGCATTATATTCACTTTATGATGACACAGATGGTATAGAAGGTACCGACTATCCAATGGGTTGGAAAAATAATGCAATTAAACTAGATGAACTTACTGGTAAATGGCTACTTTCAGAAAGTGGTTGGTACTTACGTCCTGATCCTGATGAGGAACTCAATGTCTATCTTGATGATGGATCTGCTAGTAATAATACAATGACAATTGATGGAGTGAATTATATAAATCCTGAGGAAACATACAATTTTGATATTCTGTTAGAAGGAACTGATTACCTTATTGATTGGGATGCTGGTATAATTACTATGACTTTACCTCAAGGAATAAATAGAATTTATTCTATTGGGATCATATATACTCGTAGGGATGGCGAAAAAATTGGAGATGAAACCTCTTCCCCTATAGAAGTTAAAATGCTGCGAATCAGAAATCAGGATTCAAGTGATGAAAATTATTGGAATTTACAAGTTAGGAATATTTATAATCTTGGAATGCAGAATATAAAGAGTGAAGACTTCGAGATGAGCGTATATACAATGCCTGCCGCAAGTACAATTCCAGATTACAATGCACCAGAAGAAGTTACAACAGGTGATGTCCAAACACTTAATGAATATTTGAGATTGGACAGTAATAATGATCTCAAGATCAATGGTGAAGATGCAGCAATTAATCTTGAATTTGGTTATGTAAATTTCCCATTTATAAGACCATTCTATTCATTACATGATTCAATAATTTATCTGGAAGATAGTGTCCCATCAAATGAAATTAATAATTACATTTTTGTTAAAGGTAAAATTGGCAGAGAACAAGTTTCGCTGGGTAGGATGAACATTCTACCTGGAAGTATTATTATTAAGATAGGACCAGATAAAAGAAAACTGATAGAAAATATTGACTATATTGCAGATTATGATTTTGGACTGATCACATTTCTTACAAGTGAGGCAAAGGATCCTGAAATCGAGATTTTGATTGATTACCAGTTCAAACCTATTTTTGCTATGGATAATAAAACTATTCTTGGAATGCGCGCAGATATGGAATTCAATGAGAATATTAAACTTGGTGGAACTTTCGTTTATCAATCTGAGGAAGTAAGAGAAGATAGACCCAAAATCGGTAATGAAAATAGAAGTATTATTCTCGCTGATATTGATGGAGAAATTGATTATGAATTACCGTTTATGACTAAATTCATAGATTGGCTTCCACTAATAAAAACTGATTCCAGATCATCCGTAACCCTAACGGGTGAAGTCGCGATGAGCCTTCCACGCATTTATGGGAGTGATAAACAACATGATAAGAAAGAAGCATATCTTGATGATATGGAAAGCACTATGGAAATGTATCCTCTTGGAATTACCAGAGGTACTTGGTCATTTGCAAGCAGACCGGCTGAAGAACCAGCTGGGAACCTAATTGATTTTGGTAAAGCACATATTAATTACTACAATCCCAATGATGTGTATGCAAGAGATGTTTATGATCCAAATTCTTTAACCGAAAAAGAGGAAAAAGAAAAAGTAACTTTATTAGCATGTAAAATCAATCCTCCCAATATTGGAATGCCTGGAACGAATATGAAATATTGGGCAGGTGTAATGAAATATATTGGCAATGAAGTAGATTTTTCCACCAAGAAATATATAGAAATCCTTGCGAAAGTAGAGACACTTAATTCTAATCAGGAAGACAATCCCGTGATTATGCATATTGATCTGGGGAAAATGAGTGAGGACTTTTATCGCCCTGGAGAAAATCCAACACCTGATAAAGAAGATGGATTAGTAGAAGCTGATGGTATTCTGGACGGTGGCGAAGATATCGGTTTAGATAATATTAGAACCGGATATCCTGGTGATGACTATGATGATAATTTTGATAATGAGAAAATAACAGTAAACGGTGCTGAAGAATATCCTTATATTAATGGAACCGAAGGTAATAATAAACTCGATTCTGAGGATTTGAACGATAATGGTCTTCTGGATGAGGATAATATTTATTTTGAATATTCTGTTAGTTTAAACAATAATGAAGAATTTATGGAAAGTGAATTTAATGGTTGGAAATTATTTCGGATTCCTTTACATAATACTGATAATTATAGAATAATAACAGATAATGCTAATAAAATTCCAAATATTAAAAAAATTAATTTCTCTCGTATCTGGTTTGAAGTTGAAGACAGTGTAAGAATTCGAATTGTGAACCTTGATATTGTTGGAAATAAATGGGAAGAAGGATTTATTAAAAACAAGGATGGTACGGTTGCTACTAACGATAGTGAAATCATGCAAGTTGGTATAGCAGATAATCAATCGGGGCAACATTATATACCAGCTCCACATACTGTCATTGAAGAGAATGGTGAAACTACACTTGAGCAATCATTGACGATAGATTACAAAAATCTGGAAAATACAAAACATGGTTTAGTAACTCAGGAATTCATGGATTCATACAATCTTCTTGCATATAATAAAATTAGATTTTGGGTATATGCTGAGAAACCGGTCGAAGGTTATTCGCCACTAGAGCAGGATTCTTTAATAATTCGCATTGGTGCTGATTCATTAAATTATTATGAAATAAAACAACCAATGGACCTGCAAGAATATAATGCTATTATGAATGAAGATGGCTGGAGAGAGATAGAAATATCATTTTCTGAATTTACTCAATTAAAAAATCTGAATACTAACGATGATGTAAGCTATTATCTTGGAGATATTAAACTTTCTAAAGTTGGGAATCCGAGTCTTTCAGATATTAGAGAAATGTCACTAGGTACCGAAGCTTCAAATCAATTCTCAGGAAGAATTTACTTTGATGATATCAGAGTAGCAGATCCATATGAAGATTTAGGATTTGCAACCAGTGTCAATTTTACAACCAATTTTGCAGATCTATCTACATTTTTTGTCGGTCTCGATTTTAGATCAGAGAATTTTCAATCTTCAGCTAGAAGAACAACCAATGTAACATATATTGAACAAACAAGCCTGGATATTACGAACAGAATAAATTTGAATAAATTTCTACCTGCAGATTGGGGATTTAAGATTCCCCTTAATTTATCCAGAACTCAATCAATTGGAATACCAAGATTTAAATCAGGTTCCGATATTTTAAGGAATAATCTTCTGACTGAAGATAAAGATCGTGAGACAAATAAAAACCTGTCATATCGTGCAGAAATGACATTAAGCCAAACCAATATACCAAAAAGTAAAATATTAGCATATACAATAAAGAACACTACGATTAGTGGTAATATTCAGAAAACACTATTAACAAACGCAACTCGAGCAGACACCACAATATCATATTCACTTAAGCATATTTATAATTTTACAATTCCCAAAGATAAAATTAATATTGGATTATTCTCAAATTATAAATTCCAATTCTTCCCGCATTCGATATCAAACACCTTAACCTTTCGGAATGCTGAACCATCAGCATGGCGTTGGGATACTTACACCGATTCTATCCCACACTGGGTTCCCAATACAAATTCATTTAAAACCCGTACATTTGATACATCATCCGCTGTTGATTATAATATTTTTAGTGATATTTTACTTTCATATAATCTTACAACTAAACGTGATCTTATTTTAAAAAATTATTGGAAAGGATATAATATTGGGCAAGAGAAAGAAAGAACTCAAAAAGTTTCTTCCGATTTTAATCCAATATATTTTGATAAAGTATTCAGTTTTAATGCGAATGGATCAGTTACTTACGATGAGGATCATATAAAATCAGGCATACAAGACACACTGTATTATAAAGGTAGTATTAATAGGCAAATTAGCGGAAATTTTGTTTTTAAGAATCAAAATCTATTAAATAGTTTTGCTAATTGGCTTGATCAAAAATTTACCCAATCTTCAATTAAAAAAGAAAAAACTGAGCAGGAAAATGATTTACCTGAACAAGAGAATGAAGATAATGCAATTGAAGATGAAGAGTTACAGAAAGAACCTGATGAATCAGAGATTGGCGGAAAAGATGATTCTGGTGAGCCAGAAAAAGAAAATGAAAAAAATCAAGGTGAGCTTAAGAAAGAACCTGACCAATCGGACACACCAGAGAAAAAAAGAAATATTTTTTCTTCAATGATAGGTTATATTAGCGGATTGAGCAATATAAGTGTTTCTTATAATAATTCTTATCGTACAACATTTGAAGATAGATCAGAACGTCCTGACTTTCTTTATCAGTTAGGTTTGCCTAATATTCTTGATGAGGAGGGAGATGATAAAGAGATAATTTTAAAAACAGTTACTGATAAATATTCAACTTCGGCTAGTTTTCCTATCATAAGAAATCTAACAACAAACTTTGGTTATTCAAGAGAGACCACAAAAACATTCAGTAATACGGATAAACTAAGAATATCTACAATTTTTCCAAATGTATCTCTAACTCTTACTGAATTTGAGAAGCTCATCCACGTAAGTAAAATACTTACCAGCTCTCGTCTTACAAGTAGTTATGTTTATTCTAAAGTTCAGAGTGGCGACATCGATTTCAAACAAGCTGATACTGAACAAAACCGTATAAATTTCACACCATTGCTTTCATGGAATGGGAATTGGGTTTATAATGTTACAACCAGTCTCTCTATAAATTACTCGGATTTAAAAGATATTAGCCATCGTGTTAACTATGATGATATCCGCCATACTATTACTCAATCTATGAATGGTAATTTATCTTGGTCATTTTCGAATCCAAAAGGTGTAAAAATATTATTTTTCAAACGTACAAATATGAAAAATGAGTTTACAACTGATGTAAGTTTTAATATAGGAACGGAAAAAGCAACAAGGAAAGGACAAGAAGACGAAATTGATGAAATTGATAAAACGTCATATGGTGTTATACCTGGTGCATCTTATAAATTTAGTAAAAGTATTACAGCAGGACTTACCAGCGAATATGAGTGGTCGGAAGATAAAAAACGAAAAACAAGTTCTTCAATGTTCCGGCTTAGTATCTGGATCGAAATTATATTCTAACAACTATTACCGAATTAGCGGTAAGCATTTTACTTGACATCAAGTTATTCCATTCCTTAAAAAGTATATCTAAATAAGGAGAATCCGATGGTAACTAAAGCGCAAAAATTCAGATTAGGCATTTTTATTACCGTAATATCTGTTTTAATGATTATGTTCCTAATTATGGTAGCCGGTACAAAGGTCATGGAAAAACGTGATATATATTATATTCGATATCAAAATACATCGGTTACGGGACTTCAAATTGGCGGACCTGTTAAATATCGCGGTATTGGAATAGGAAGAGTTGACGAAATCTTTATTGATCCTGAGAATATTACTGACATTATTGTAACAGCAAGTGTAGAATCGGGAACCCCAATAAAGAGTGATATGAAAGCTTCCCTGATTCCAATCGGAATTACGGGCTTGGTTCAAGTTGAAATAACAGGTGGAACTCAGGAAGCAGAGTTGTTAGAATCTGGTTCATTCCTTTCGGCGGGATTATCTACTTTTGATAGTATTTCCGGAAAGGCCGAGATACTTGCTAATAAGTTTGAAATACTCCTTAATAACTTAAACAACATTACAAATAAAGAGAATACAAACCGGCTAAACAATATTATTGCAAACGTAGATACAATAATCGATATGAATCAAAGTTCAATTTCAAATACTGTTTTAAGTTTAGAAACGATTACAGAAGATTTTGAGCAAATAGCCAAAGACACAAGAAGTCTTTTAAAGAAATTAGATAATATTATGAGTTCAGGTAAAGTTGAAAAGATTGTTGCAAACACCGAGGAGATTACTTCCAAACTTGCAAATTCTGATTTTAAACAACTCATGGCAGATATCAATAAACTCACAATTAATGCAAATAATGCAATTTCCCACATCGATGCAACTCATCTTGAAAGCCGGCAGGATCTACTCGATACGATTGAAAGCTTGAGAGAGACAATAGACTATTTAAACGATTTTTCCAGACAGATCAGTGAAGATCCATCATTGCTGCTTATAAGGTCAAAGAATTAAGAGGAGAATTTAATATGAAAAGAATAATTGTTCTTAGCTTATCGATCATTTTTTTATTTGGCTGCATGACAAGAAATGTAATTCCCAGAAATTACTACATTCTTGAATATTATTCTCATTCCGAAAAAGATGAACTTAAGCTGAATGAACCCTTCAATCAATCTGTTTACATCGAAGATACAAAAGTTCCTAAAACCTATAACAGAAAACAAATTGTAGTCCGTCATTTTGGTCCGCGCATAACTTATTCCGATAATAATCTTTGGGGCGTAAAACTTTCAAAGATAATTCCGGATCTGATTAAAAAACGATTTGACAGCTATAATATGTTCAAGAATACACAGAGAGAATTATTTAGTTCCACACCAGATTACATTATTGATACAAGCATAAATAATATTGAACTATATATTTCCGAAACGCTTTATCAGGCAAGGTTGAATATCGATTTCATATATAGGAAAAAAGATACAGAAAAGTCGTTAGTAACTCATTCTGCCAATATTGAAAAAGTGCTGCTTAAACAAGATTTTGATACTTTTGCTCAAACAATTAACGAAATACTTTTAGATGAGATAGATAAATTTTCAGCAAAAATAAATATTCTGAATACTTATGGTCAACAAGCACCTCTTACACAAGAAAATATCTCTTTAGAGATCGATCCTTTACTTGTTAAAATACTAGATTCTGAAGAAGATAATAGTGGTAAGGGATTACTTTTGGTACCAGCGATCACAGGAACAGAAAATGAACCTTATTATAAAGTTTATGATAAATATGGTTATGAAAGATCTGCCAAAATTGGGGAAGACTTACCATTGATGGAGGGTACTTATTCTATTGAATATGGATCAGGAAATCAAGATCAAAAAATGACCCAAAAGAATATTGAAATTCACCCGCGGTATAAAACAATTGTAGAACCGGATTGGGGTTGTTTGATAGTTGAAATTATCGATGAAAGAAGAAATTTTGCTAAAGTTATTTATGAGATATTTGGTTTAGAAGATGGAGAAAGTTTTGGTAATGAATTTCCAGCAGAAGTAGAACTTGGTGAACAGGAAAGAGTCTGGGTTTTGAAGCCTGGGTATTATAAAATAACCATAAATAATGAACCATTTAACACTTACACCGATTTCACAACAGTTCTTATAGAAGAAGGTCGTGTTCAGAAAATGACAATTGTTATGGAAACTGATGAAGACGGGAATCCAACCAATATGACAGGAGCAGGAATTTTAGAAGAGAGTTTTTTTGCGGCATCTTTAGAACCATTTAAGCTATCAAGTGCAATTCATATCAATGGGAATTTTAATAGCGACAATAAGTTAAATGAAAATGATCCTGAAGTTACAATAACCATGAATTCACAATTAGAAAACTACCTTATTTATGATTGTGATCCGATCTATTATAATATGAAAAGTATAATTGATCTGGGTGTATCAAAAATGACAGACGAAGATTTCAGACTTGCTTCAGATGAATTTGATCTTAAAAATACAGGAATATATTATTTCGTAAAGGATCTTGGTTTCTATGGAAGATTTGATGTAAACTCACATTTTTTTGATGAAACACAATATTGCTCTGAAAAATTCTATTACCAAAAATTTGATGAAAATGGTATTACAATTGGAGATAGTATTTTGTCCGATGAGATAAAAATTAGATCATCTTTTTTCCCAATAGAATTAAAGGAAGGAATTGGTATTAATTATAGAATCTTGAACCTGCCCAGAGCAGATTTAAGCTTTAGAGCTGGATTTGGAATCAGGCAGTTCTTCAATAGAGATGTTTTTGTTTATGATCCTTCAGGAACATTTGTTGATCATGATAACATTGAACATAGAAAGTACTTTGAATTAGCTTCAACAAATACAACTGGAACAGAATTATCACTGGTCGGTAATTTCCAGCTTCCTTTTAATCTAACCTATGCATCTGATGCAGATTTCTATTTCCCATTTAATAAAAATGATAAATATACATTCGAATGGGAAAATTCTTTTAACCTGAATTTATTAAAGCATATTTCACTCGATTACAAATTTAATTTGAAAAAATTAGGAAAAGATTCTGGAATTGATTATTTTGTTAGAGAGCATAGTTTGTTCTTAAGAGTAACTTATTTCTTGAGATAATATGGAACTTAGAGAACAGTCGTTATTCTTTGAAGAAGAACTCACAAAGTATACTGTACCTGCTTTGAATGATGAATTCCTAAAATACAGTGAGCAAATAATTTTAACACTTTATTTGCAAAAAGTCACAAAGATCGATAGTGCGGGCGTTGCTTTTATAGATGAGATGGTAACGAAATTAAAACTTGATCCAAACAATTCCTTATTGATGAATGAGATGGTAGAAATTGCTTATAATACTTTCACTTCAGCAGAAATACAATCCGTTAAAGCAGAGAATAAATTAGATTTCTTTACCCAAATTGGATCAAGTTCTGTTAATTTCATTAAATCTGTAAGGGATGGGATATACCTGATCGCAGATATTTCTTACTGGTCATTTGTGGGTATCTTTGATAAAAGAGGACAACGAAAAGGGTCAGTAATTCAACAAGCTCTGTTCATTGGTGTAGATGCACTTGGGATAATTGCCCTACTCTCAATGATATTGGGGTTAATACTGGCATTGCAATCCGCTGCACAATTACGACAATTTGGGGCAAACATATTTGTTGCTGATCTCATGGCGGTATCTATGGTCACAGAGATGGGACCCATACTTACAGCTATAATTCTAGCAGGCAGAAGCGGGTCTTCAATTGCTTCAGAGATAGCCACAATGCAGGTTACAGAAGAAATCGATGCTCTAAAAATGATGGCCATAAATCCGATAAGATATGTGGTGGTTCCAAAATTTCATGCCATTACGATCTGTATTCCACTTTTAGTAACAGCGTCAACCTTGATTGGAATTTTTGGCGGTCTTATTATAGCTGTAACATATCTTGATCTGAGTGCTACCGTTTTTATTGATCGAGTATTTGAAGTTCTTACCTTACGGGATGCTATAATTGGGTTGGGTAAGAGTTACTTTTTTGCTTGGGTTATTGTAATAATTGGAAGTTACTATGGATTTAATGTGAAAGGTGGCTCAGAAGGTGTAGGAAAAGTTACAACTCAGGCAGTTGTCGCCTCCATTTTCTGGGTAATAATACTGGATGCGATCAATAGCTTGATCTTCTATTTTAATGTATGAAAAAACCAATAATTTCAGTTAAGGATTTAGTTGCAAAATATGGTGAAAAGACTATATTAAAAAATATTTCTGTAGATATTTATCCTCAGGAAGTAACTGTTATCTTGGGTAGTAGCGGTTGTGGAAAAACCACATTGATTAAAAATATACTTAAACTTTATCAGCCTTTTTCCGGGTCAGTTAAGATATTCGACAAAGAAGTAACTTCAATGGATGAACAGGAATTTGATGATATCCTCAGTAAGATTGGAATGCTTTTTCAAAATGGTGCACTTCTTAATTCTTTAAGTATTTTTGATAACGTAGCAATTCCCTTAGAACAGCATACTAAACTTTCAAAAAGTGTAATTGAAAAAATGATAAAAGTCAAATTGGATCTGGTTAATCTTGGTCATGCTATCAATATGGTACCTTCAGAACTTTCAGGCGGAATGAAAAAGAGAGCTGCTTTAGCTCGTGCGATCGCTCTCGATCCTGATATACTTATCTGTGATGAACCCTCTGCAGGTCTTGATCCGTTAACAAGTGCATCTCTTGATGATCTCATACTGAAATTAAAAGATCTACTTAATATGACAATCTTAATTGTAACTCATGAACTTGCCAGCATTTATAGAATAGCTGATAGAATTATTTTTCTTGATAACGGGAGATTGTTATTTAATGGGACGTTAGAGGAAGTAAAACAAACAAATATTCCCGAAGTAAAAACATTCTTTGAAATAGGTAAATTTTAATATTTATGGCAGAGAATAAAAAAAAATTTCTGTTAGATGAAAATTTGGGTAAGCTGGCAAAATGGTTACGTATGCTGGGCTATGATGCCGCTGTTTACAAAAGTATCAGTATTGAAAAAAAAATATCTCTTTGCAAAAAAGAACGTAGAGTGTTCCTAACAAGAAGTAAAAAAATAGTTAGAAGAAAGGAAAATTTTTCCAGGATATTGATAAAAACAGAAAAATATGATGAACAATTGCGGGAAATTATACATTTAATTGAATTTGACAATGAAATGTTATCTTCACGATGTTTAGAATGCAACTATAAATTACAAGAGCTACAAGTAGAAAAAATTAAAGATATAATTCCTGAAAATGTAAAACACAATTTCTCAAATTTTAAAATATGCAGAAAATGCGGAAAGATTTTTTGGAAAGGCTCACATTATACTGCCATGAAAAGCAAACTTAAGAATTTATTGACAACATAAGTTCAAAGAATTATAAAATAATTAATATCTTGAAAAAAAATAAAGGGTAATTTTATGAATAAAGCTGATAATATAAAAATCTTTAAATTGAGGAATCATATCTTTGATTACGCATGGGGATCTAAGACATTTATCTCACATTTATTAGGAAGAGATGAGGCTTCTCAAGAACCGCAAGCAGAGCTGTGGATGGGGACTCACTCTGTCGCTACTTCGCGCATTATGATAAATGGTAAAGAAGAATCATTATTAGAGATCATTAATCAAGATCCTTATAAAATGCTGGGTAAAAAAATAGCCGATAAATTTAATAACAGTTTACCATTTTTGTTTAAAGTCCTTGCTGCTGCCAGTCCTCTTTCCATTCAGGCTCATCCCAGTAAAGATCAAGCAAGAAGAGGATTCGAACTTGAAAATAAAGAGAACATTCCACTGAATTCCCCCGAACGAAATTATAAAGATAATAACCATAAGCCCGAACTCATTTGTGCTCTGACAAATTTTGAAGTAATGTGTGGATTCCAACCTTTAAAAGAAATTGTAGATAGAGTTAAATATTTACAGTTGGAAGATCATATTGCCCGTATGAAAGAATTGGAGGCTGACCCTTGTGCCCGAAATTTAAAAAAAATGTTCTTAGAACTAATGAATAAACATAATGATAACCAAACTAAAAAAATTAGTATTTTAATAAACAAGATTACTGAATTTGAACCAAGAAATGAAAACGAAGTATTGATATTTAAATGGATAGCAAAACTGGCAGCAATCTATCCAAAAGATATGGGAGTTTTTTCTCCTCTCTTTTTTAATATTGTGACACTTAAACCGGGTGAAGCACTTTTCATAAATGCTGGTGTGCTACATGCCTATTTAAATGGCTGTGGAGTGGAGATCATGGCCAATTCGGACAATGTTTTACGCGGGGGATTGACCCCTAAGAAAGTTGATTTACCAGAATTGATAAAAATACTAAAATTTGATAATGATGGATTAAAAAAGATTCAACCAATAATTAATAAAAACGAATATATTTATCAAACTTCAGCTAAAGAATTTCAACTTTCTAAAATTAGATTAGATAATGATGAACCTTTTGTAAATGCTAATGTTTCAAGTGCTGAGATCATTTTGTGTACAGAAGGCACAGGATCAATAACGTGGTCAGATTCTTCACTTGAACTGAAAACAGGAGAATCTGTCTTTGTCCCCTATGCAATTACAGAATATGTCATAAATGGTTCAATTGAGTTGTTCCGAGCTGTTGTTCCAGTATGAAGAAATAAGAGAGCAATAATTGAAACTTAAAGAACTATTAAAATTAATGAAAATGCCAATCATTATTATCAGCATTGTGATCATCCTTTTCTCCATATTGTCATATTTCTTTGGTTTTCAGTTAACTTTAGCGAAAAATACGAGCCTCATCATGCGAATAATGTATGCTTTAATCTACCAGTTGGATATCACCCATCATTTCACATTTGCCACTCTTTTTACAAGCTTTGTGATTTTGCTCTGTGCAGCTGGTTTCTTACTTATCGGTTGGGGTAACAGAGAGAAATTGAAGATTAATTCTACCCGACAGGGAATTATCAAATTATTCAGCGTAATCATGTTCTTCTTTGCCAGCGGAGAAACCTTAAGATTAAGTGATCAGTTGGGTAGGAAACTTGAGTATGCAATGGGATTTTCTCGATTATTTATATATTTACCTCTGATCTTGACCGGGATTCTAATATTCATTTTACTATTCGGTCAATTGATCAAGAATATCAGGACAGTAAAGAAAAGAGCTCTAACTAATCATTATTTCAAATCAGTTATTTTATTAACTTTGGTTTACTTAATT
>Ga0164315_10002913_pt1 | contig 13219 bp, 10 predicted proteins | sample GuaBasSedimGuay6_FD_113737 | JGI IMG/M metagenome (GOLD analysis project Ga0164315, IMG submission 113737) | Subseafloor sediment microbial communities from Guaymas Basin, Gulf of California, Mexico - Guay6, Core 4569-2, 0-3 cm | ecosystem: Environmental > Aquatic > Marine > Hydrothermal vents... | reverse complement strand
TACGCACGCTTAACAGCAAACAACTGGATCTTAACATACGAATGCCATATTTGTACAAAGAGAAGGAATTGGAAATAAGAAGTCTTTTAGGAAAACAGTTAGTCAGAGGGAAAATTGATTTATCAATAAACATTGAGCAATCATCAGTTGATTCTGTTCCTGAGCTCAACAAAGATCTTGCAATTAAATATTTCGATCAATTTAAAGAACTTAGTAAGGAGTTAAATATTGAAGTTCCTGCTGACCCGTTTTCGATATTAATGAAAATGCCCGAAATACTAACTTCTTCAAAAGAAGAACTTAAAAAAGAGGAGTGGGAAGATCTTTTGCAAGGAATTAAAAATACTATTACAAAGGTTGATGAGTTCCGTTCCCAGGAAGGTTCTCATCTGAACATTGATTTTGTTCAACGAATAAATGAAATCCAAAATCTTTTAACTCAGGTTGAATCATTCGAGGAGGCAAGAGTTCCACGTATTAAAGAAAGAATTAATGCTAACCTTAAAACTTTCGTTGAAGATTTAAGTAATGATAAGAATCGTTTAGAACAGGAAATGATTTTTTATCTTGAGAAACTAGATGTGACAGAGGAAAAAGTAAGACTTGCAAAGCACTGCGATTATTTCCTAGAAACTCTAAATAATGAAGAAAATGCAGGTAAAAAACTTGGTTTTATTACTCAGGAAATAGGCCGTGAAATAAATACTCTCGGCTCCAAAGCCAACGATGCTGATATTCAGAAAATCGTTGTGCTGATGAAAGATAATCTTGAAAAAATTAAAGAACAACTTTTTAATATTTTATAAAGAGTGGGACATAATAAAAGAGGTAAACTTTTGATCTTTTCAGCACCTTCAGGAGCTGGAAAAACTACACTTGTAAGATATTTAATGAGCAAATTGCCTGACATGGAATTTTCTGTTTCTGCTTGTAGCAGGAAGGCCCGAAAAGGTGAAAGCAACGGAATTGACTATTACTTTCTTACAGCCTATGAGTTTAGAAAAAAAATAGATGGGAATGAATTTGTAGAGTGGGAAGAAGTTTATGAAGACCATTATTACGGTACACTTTTGTCGGAAGTTGAAAGGATCAGAAACCTCGGCAAGCATGTAGTTTTTGATGTGGATGTAAAAGGGGGAGTGAATATTAAAAAACAATTTGGAGATGAAGCATTGGCTGTCTTTGTAAAACCTCCCACAGTGGAAGCCTTGAAAGAAAGGCTATTAGACAGAAATACTGAGACTTCTGAAACATTGAAAAAAAGACTCGACAGGGCAGTATTTGAACTAGGTTTTGAAAATAGGTTTGATGTGATAATAGTAAATGATGATTTGGAAACAGCCAAGACTGAAACCTTAAAAGTGGTAAAAGATTTTGTTATAAACAAAGAAGGAATTATGTAACATAAAAAATTGATAATAATTATAGAAATTGTCAACAGTGCTAAACAAAAAGAAAGGATAAAAGATGAGAAAAGTTGCAGTTTTAGGAGCGGGATATGTAGTAAAGCCAATGATTGATTATTTTATTGACATTTGTAATTATGAAGTGATTGTAGCAACACGAACTGTTTCAAAGGCAGAGAAAGTAATTGCAGGCAGGTCACTTGGAACATCTGTTAGTTGGACAATTGATCAGGTTGATGCTTTGGAAGAAATAATTCGGGAGGTTGAGGTTGTTGTTGTAATGACACCCAGATCAACTCATGCAGTTGTTGCCAAATTATGTCTGCAACATAAAACACCAATGATAACAACAGACTTTAAACATCCTGGAATTGCCTGTTTTGACGATGAAGCAAAAAAACAAGAGACTCTTATTTTAACAGAACTTGGTGAGGATCCGGGGCTTGATAACATGGGATTAAAACAAATGATTGATGAAGTCCATTCAGAAGGTGGCAAAATAACAAGAATTGATTCTTATGGTGCTGGTATTCCTTCATTTGAGCATAACCGGAATCCCTGGGGCTACAAATTTTCATGGGATCCAAATGGACTTATGCGTTCAGCAGTATCACCGGCAACATATCAAATTGATGGAGAAATAATTGAAGTACCAGCAAAATTTGAGCATCATAGATTAGTTGATGTACATGGAATAGGGACATTTGAAACGTATCCAAGTAACGATAGTACTCGCTATTTGAAAGAATTTGGATTGGATGAAAATATTTCCATCTACAAAGGGTTGCTAAGATTTACTGGCTATTGTAATACCATGACAAATCTTCTGAAAATAAAATTAATTGAGAATACTCAGGAAAAGAATTTTGAAAACACAACCTACAGCCAATTTATTGCTGACCTAATTGGTTCTTCAAATACACAAAATATAAAAGTAAAATTTGCAAAATCATTAAGTATGGAGACAAATGATGATTTTGTTAAAAAATTAGATTGGCTCGGATTATTTGATGATAAACAGATATCACTGGGTAAAGGAACAAATTCAAACCTTCTGGTGGATTTAATGCTAAAAAAAATGGCATATGAACCTTATGAAAAAGATATGATAATTGTTCATAACGAAATGTATGTTGAATTTTCTGACAGGAAAGAGAAGCGAATTTCCAGTATGCTAAACGAAGGTATCCCTTTTGGCGATTCTGCTATGTCAAGTGCTGTTTCCTTACCACCAGCCATTGCAGCAAAACTAATTTTAGAGGGGGAAATAAAAAGTACTGGAGTCTGTATGCCATCAACAAAAGAAATGTACGAACCTATTTTGGCAGAAATGGAAATGCTAGGTTTCTTATTTAAGAAGGAAACAATTGTCTTGTAAAATTATTATAAATACAATAAGGTTCTATCTCAAAACGATAAATAAACAATGAAATCAGTAGTTTTACCTGCATATAATAAAAATGTACTTCGGGCTATGCTCAGCCTTGAGATAAAGGAAAGCCCAATGCCTGTACTTGAAGATGAAGAGGTTTTAATTAAAACCCACGCATCTGTTTGCAACCCCAGTGATATCGCTTTTATTCAGGGAGTTTACAATATTGTTAAACCAGTGCCAACAACTCCTGGCTTTGAAGGAGCAGGAGAAGTTGTGGATACTGGTAAAGATGCAGTTTCATTTTTAGGAAAAAAAGTAAGTGCCTTTGTTCAGAATGATAATTATGGAACCTGGTCGGAGTATTTTATAGCAAAAACCAGTGATATTATTGTTTTGAATGATGATATGAACATGGACGAGGGTGCATGTTTTACCGTCAATCCATTTACTGCTTACGGTTTGTTCGAAACAGTAAAATATACTCATGCAAAGGCAATTATTCAAAATGCTTCAGGAGGACAGGTTGCTGCATTCATGAGAAAAATGGCAGAAGATTTTGGATGTGAAGTTATTGATATTGTAAGAAAAAAAGAAACTGCAGAAATGCTGATTTCAGAAGGAGCAAAATATGTACTAGTAGAAACTGATGAAGATTTTGATAATCAGTTAACAGATATTTGCAATAAACTAAACCCCTCAGTGGGCTTCGATGCAGTTGGTGGATCACTTTCAGGAAAAATTTACAATGCGCTTGCGCCAAATTCAGACCTGGTTGTCTATGGTGGTTTATCCAACAAACCAATGAGTGATTTAAGTGTAATGGATGCTATTTTTAATGATAAAGTGATTTCTGGTTTTAACTTAATTGACTGGAAACAACAATTAGGAGAAGGTGAGTTTGATGAGATATCTCAGGACTTACAACAAAAATTTACTGATGGCACTTACAAGACTAAAATCAGTGATACCATAGAAATGAAAAATATCATCAGAGGACTAAAATCATATTTAAGTAATATGAGTGCAGGTAAAATTTTGATAAAGCCAATAATTTAATAAAACTGAAATCAGCAGAAACAAAAATTGCCCGCAGATAGCGCAGATTTTCGCAGATATCTACAACGTAAAAGTAAATTATGACGGAAAATGAAATCTCATATAAAATTAGAGGAGCAATATTTAACGTTTCCAATTTTCTTGGCCCAGGGTTGTTAGAATCAGTATATAGTTCAGCTTTAGCATTTGAACTAAAACATGAAGGATTAAAAGTAAAAAAGGAAGTACCTGTACCGGTTTATTACAAAGATGAATAATTAGATATTGGATTTAGATTAGATTTACTTATTGAGGATAAAGTCATTATTGAAATAAAATCTGTAGAAAATCTGGCTGATGTGCATCATAAACAAGTACTAACATATCTTAAAATAACAGAGTTAAAACTAGGAATATTAGTGAATTTCAATGTGGATAATATTAAATTAGGAATATACAGGAAAGTTAATGGATTGTAAAGAACTAGCAAAAATTCTGCGATAATCAGCGCTATCTGCGGAAAACAATAATTGGTCTCTGAGAAAAAGTGATAATAAACAAAGAGAGATTACTTTTGTACCTTAGCAGTTAAAGAAATAATAATGAAAAAAACAGGTTTGTTCTTCGGGTCATTCAACCCCATTCATAATGGTCATTTAATTTTGGCCAATTTTATGAATGAGTTTACTGATTTGGATGAAGTATGGTTTGTGGTTTCACCTCACAACCCTTTAAAAGAACAAAAAAGTTTGTTGCCTGATTATCATAGGCTTGCTCTTGTTAGAATTGCAATTGAAGACCATGCTAAACTTGGAGTTACTGACATAGAATTTAAAATGCCAAGGCCATCTTACACCATCGACACCTTAACATGGTTAAGTGAAAAGTACCCCGACAAACAGTTTGTTGTTATTTGTGGCACCGATGTATTTAGAGGATTTAAGAAATGGAAAAACTATCAGGAAATTCTTAATCAATATAATTTATACGTTTATCCACGTCCCAGATTTGGCTTAGGAGAATTTGAAAACCATCCAAGCATTCATATCCATAAGGCACCATTAATGGAAATTTCTTCAAGTTTCATCCGTGCAGGTATAAAAAAAGGTAAAGACATGAATTTCTGGATGCCGGAAAACGTCTACAAATACTTAACAGAGATGCATTTTTATGAGTAGTAAAAAGCAATATCCAACTAAGGCATATATGCGTTTTGTAGTTTATATTGTCATGAGTTGTTTTGCTTTCTTTTACCGAATAAAAAGAAAAATTCCAAAAGAGGTAAAAGAACTTAAACCTCCATACCTACTGCTTGGGAACCATGTTGGCTTTTGGGATCCATTTATCGTAGGTAACTTTTTACCACATTACACTCACTTTGTTTCATCTGATGCTGCCTTCAGAAATCCTATTTTCAATTTTTTCCTTACCCGCTTGGGAACAATTCCAAAGAAAAAAAATATGCGTGACTCTCAGGTAATAAGAGACATTGTTTCGGTTATTAGGCAAGGTGAGAATGTAGGAGTATTTCCTGAGGCAGTACGAAACTGGGATGGTAGCAGTTTTGCTCTTGACAAATCAATTATCAAACTAATAAAACTTCTCAAAGTACCAGTGATTGTTCCCATTCTCAAAGGCATGAATCTGTTCAACCCCAGATGGTCGCCACATTTACGACGAACCAAACTTCAAGTTGATTACACTTTACTTTTTACTAAAGACGAAATTTCAAATCTGAGTGAAGACCAACTATTTGAGAGATTAAGCAAGACATTAAAGCATGATGAAGTTGAGTACCAGAAGAAACATAAAAACCCTATTCGTTCTGAAAAGCGTGCCGAATTCATTAATCATGCACTTTACATCTGTCCTGAATGCAATGCCATTGATAGCTTTAAAGTGGAAGGAAATGATTTCAAATGTTCAAAATGTGAATATGAAATTCATATTAACAAATATGGTTTTTTTGAAGTTTTGTCTGACAATAAATTATATTTCGACAACATTCGTGACTGGAATAAATGGCAGGAGCCTTGGCTTTTAAAATATGTAAATGGTAAAGTAAAAAATGCATTTGAAGGGGTAATTTTCAAAGATGTTTTATCCAATGTGTATCATACTAAATCTAAAGGAAAACCAGATTTCATAGGCACAGCAAATATTGAATTGTATGTTGACAGGATAGAGATAAATTTTACTGCTAATATTGAAAACCTAATTATCAATTTCGATGATCTTCAGACAATTAACCCACAGGTGAGTGAGATGCTGGAAATTTTTTACAATGGAGAAGCCTACAGAATAATTGGCCATGAAAAAGGTGTTTCTGCATTAAAATGGGAAGTTGCTTTAAATGCCATATGGAGAATTCAGGATCAGGAAACTAAACTATCTCCATACATTGATAGTAGTTGGTTATTGGAATAATATAAAAAATATTACTTTTTTTTCGTGCCCATTTTAAAAAACCATGTCTTTAATTATTTTCTGCAACCCAATCATTGTTGTTAAGAAGTAAATTTTTTAAGCAATAAGTAGTATTTAATAAATAAACCCACTTATTATGAATAATAAAGTTACAATACCTGAAGAAGTAATATTATCTAAAATCTATTTGATCAGAGGTCTAAATGTAATGATAGATAGAGATTTAGCAAAACTTTATGGTGTAACAACAAAAGTACTAAAGCAAGCTGTTAGGCGTAATATTGAAAGATTTCCCAATGATTTTATGTTTGAAATGTCAAAAGAGGAATTAGAAATTTGGAGGTCACAGTTTGTGACCTCCAAATCTGATATGAAGGGTTTACGTCACACACCCTTCTGTTTTACAAACCTAGGAGTACCTCAACTATCAACTGTTTTAAAAAGCCCCAAAGCAATAATGATAAATCTCCAGATCATGCGTGTTTTTAACAAGATGCATGAAATGATATTAACACATAAAGATTTATTTATCAAATTAGAAGAAATTGAAAGGAAACTATCCTCACACGATGATAGTATTCTGCTAATCTTTGAATACATTAAACAATTTGAAGAAGTAAAACAACAAGAATTGGAATACAAAAACAGAAAACGAATTGGATTTAAAAAATCTGATGAACAATAATACCACTAGTCGTAATAATAAACCCTTTTAACTCTACGAGAAATACGACTTAGTATTTCGTAAGGAATTGTGTTCACTATCTCGGCAAGATCACAAACGGTGTGCTCAGCATCAAAAACTATTGCATCATCACCTTCCTTTGCTTCAATATTACTCAAATCAATCATGCACATATCCATACAAATATCGCCAACTATTGGAGCGGGTTTCCCTTTAATCCACAGAAATATGTCTGAATCACCAATGTTTCTTGCTAATCCATCAGCATAACCTATGGATACAACACCAATCCGCATGTCTTTTTTAGCAATAAAACTCCTGTTGTAACCAACAGATTCCCCCTTTTTAATATGGTTGATCTTGGAAACAACCGATCTCAATCGTGTTACACTTCTTAGTTTATCTTTATCTTCCTGAGCACCGGCAACACCATAAAGACCTATTCCAAGCCTTACCATATCAAAATGTGCTTGCGGAAACCTACTAATGCCTGCAGAATTTAGAATATGTTTGTAAACCTCGTTTGGCTGTTTACTGCTGATTTTGGTTGACATATTTTCAAATCGTTCAATTTGATTTGAAGTAAACTCATCAAATTCGGGTTTGTCACTGGCAGCAAGATGGGAAAATACTGATTGTACAAAAATCAGATCATTACTTTTAATTTTTTTAATCAGATCATCAATTTCCTCTTCTCTGAAACCCAATCTGTTCATTCCGGTTTCAAGTTTTATATGAACTTTAACAGGTTTATTTTGAGGAAGTGCATTTTCATTAATGGTTTTTTCCAATAGCCTTAATGCCCTAAAACCATAAATTTCAGGCTCCAGATTATGCTTGATCATAGTGTCGAAAGAATGTTCCTCGGGGCTCATAACCATTATTGGAGTCTTTATGCCTGCTTTCCTAAGTTCAACTCCTTCATCAGCATAAGCTACACCTAAATAATCAACATTATGAAACTCCAGCATATTGGCTATTTCAAAACCTCCACTTCCATAAGAAAAAGCCTTAACCATTCCCATTACTCTGGTACCTTTATTAAGTTTTGTCTTGAAATAATTTAGGTTCTCGATTAATGCTCCCAGGTTTATTTCCAGTACTGTCTCATGTAATTTTTGCTGTAGTTTACGACTTATGCGCTCAAATTCAAACACACGTGCACCCTTCAATAATACTAACTGATTGGCAAAGGTTGCAAAAGGATAATTACTTAAAAACTCATTTGTTGATCTAAAAAAGATAGCATCTCTTTTAAATTTATCAGCCTGCTTACTAATGGATTCACCAACTCCAATAAACTGATCAACACCCTTATTATTAATAAGTTCGGATACTGCCGAATATAATTCTACATCATTTTTACCACTTTGAAGAATATCAGATAGAACAACCACAGTTTTTTTACCCGATGCTTCAGGATTATTTTGCTGAATTAAAAAATCAAGAGCAATACTTAGTGAGTTGAAATCAGAATTATAAGTATCGTTTATTATTGTACAATTATTGGTGCCTTCCTTAAGTTCTAACCTCATGGCAATGGGATTCAACTTAAGCATTCTTTTTTTAATCAATTTATTGTCATAGCCTAAAAGCAACATTAAACTCCAACAATGAATTGTATTTTCAATGGAAGCATAATCAATAAATGGTATTGTAATTTCCAGTTCCTGTCCTTTGTAAATAGCATTAATGGTAGTGCTAGAATTCGATTTAACAGTTTTATTAATAATCAGATTGCAATCTTTATCCTTTCCCCAACTAAATGCTTTAATTCCACTTAAAATACCTGATTTAATAACAATTTCCTGAACATCTTTCTGGTCAGTATTGTAAATGAGTGTATCAACATGGGTAAACAATTTTAGTTTCTCACCAACCTTCTGTTTCAGATTGATAAAATTCTCAGCATGTGCCTGACCGATATTAGTAAAAATACCAATCTCCGGTTTTATTATTCTCTGTAGGTTTTGCATTTCTTCTGGCTCTGAAATACCAGCCTCAAAAACTGCAAAATCATGCGACTCATTCATTTGCCAAACAGACAAAGGCACACCAATTTGTGAGTTGTAACTTTTAGGACTTCTGACTATCTTCTTATCCTTGTACAGGAGTTGAAAAAGCCATTCCTTTACAACTGTTTTTCCGTTGCTCCCTGTTACCCCAACAATAGGAATATTGAAATTTTGTCGGTGAGTTGCTGAAATTTTCTGTAGTGCCTCCCTGCTATCATTAACAATAAAATAATTTGCCTCTGACAACTCAGTCATTATAAACTCCCTTTTAGAAATAACAAAATTCCTAATCCCTTTTTTGTAAAGCTCAAGTATGTATTTATGGCCGTCATTGTGTTTTGAAACAAGTGCAAAAAATAGGCATTTCTCAGCTGTAATAAGCCTCCTGCTATCTATTAAAATATCTTTTATTAATATCTTATCGGGATTCTCAGATAAAAGTTCTGCATCTAGAATTTCCTTAATCTGATAGCCTGTATATTCTTTATGAATCATTTAATGATCTTAAAAAGTACATAAAATACTCATTAGAAACTTGCACACAAAATTTTGCAATATTCAACTACGAATCACTATTCCTAGGACTATTTCTTTTGTCCTTTAATCCAAAAGGTAATGGATTAGAGTTTTCCTCATCATATTTCTGGCGAGCAAAATAAATATCCTTTGCCAGATAAATGGCATCCCTCATTGATAATGAAGATGATTTTCCACTACCTACAATATCATATGCTGTTCCATGTGCTGGTGATGTACGAACTATTGGCAAGCCTGCTGTAAAGTTAACACCTTGTCCAGCAGCTACAGTTTTAAATGGAACCAATCCCTGATCATGGTACATTGCCAAAATACCATCATATTTTTTAATATCAGCAGAACCAAAAAAACCATCTGCGGCAAAAGGTCCATAAACCAAAATACCTTGCTTTTTAGCATTTATTAGGGCGGGAACAATTATTTCTTCATCTTCGGAACCCAAAAGCCCATTGTCGCCGGCATGAGGGTTTAACCCCATTACAGCAATCTTAGGACGTGCAATTCCAAAGTCTCGGATAAGAGATTGATTAAGAACCTTAAGTTTCGATACTATCAAATCTTCGTTAAGCGCAGCCGAAACCTCACTCAATGGAATATGTCCGGTGACAGTTCCAACACGAAGTCCACCATGAACCATCAGCATTAAATAGTCACTCACATCAAACGAAGATGCCAAATACTCAGTATGTCCCGGAAATTGAAATTTATCAGATTGAATATTAGACTTATTTAAAGGAGCTGTTACCAATACATCTATCTTTTTCTCCTGAATGTCTTTTACTGCCTTTTCAAGGGCGAGGTAAGCCATTTCTCCAGCCTCCTTACTTGATTTGCCAGGTTCAATATTAACTTCATCATTCGACAGACTAATAATGTTCACCTTGCGCATATAAAGTTTAGAGGCATCATTGGTAATATTATAATTGAAATCTTTTAATTTTAATGCCTTTCTGTAATAAGCCAGAACCTTTGTCAAACCATAAATAACAGGCACAAACAACTCAACTAATCTATTATCTTTAAGTGAGTTAATCATTACTTCATAACTAACACCATTGAAATCGCCATGAGTAATACCAACCTTAAAATTACTGCCTTGCTTTTTATTTTTTTGTTCCATAGGACTCTTAAATGTAGGCAGCAAATGTAAGGTTTTTAGGCGAAGTTTTGTTTTCGGTCAGCAAAGGAAAATAGATAAAATTTAAATTAGTCGTTAGGACTAAAACCTCGATTCCGGTTTTACTATTTTTTGTAAATTGCAGTATTAATTTTACCAGATGAAAACTAAGTACCTAATTCAGGTTATTGTTAAGAATATAATAGTTGTTCTTGGTGCCTTTTTAGGAGGGTTCTATTTTACAAATATGTTTCACGAACCCACCTCACTAGTAGGCGGGTTATGGGCAACTATTTCAGCAATCATTGTTCTTGAAGTCTCACATTACAAGACTCTTTCTTCAGCAAAACTCAGACTCACAGGTTCATTTATTGGTGCAGTTTTAAGTGGTATTTACATGTTGCTTTTCCCTTTTTCCGTTATTGGTTTTGCTGCAACCATAGGCATAGGTGTATTAGTCTGTTTCTTACTTAAAGTTCCTGAGGCTATTAAGTTAACAGGAATTACAGTCTCTGTTATTATTATTGTTTCGACCATTTCTGAAGAATTACATCCAATTAAGAATGCCGGCCTTAGATTTATTGAATCTGCCATAGGAGCTGGAATTGCAGAACTTGTGGCTTATGTGAATTACAAACTTGGATATTTCCCTCATCATAAAAAAGATATTAAGAACAAGGCAATAGGTATGGAGTAAATAAGAATTTGAAATACTCTATGGCTTTAGATAAAAATCAGGTAAAAGCCAGATGATAAATATTATTCTAACTAGGTGGAAAGATACTTAATCAAACTCTCTTCAAGATCTTTAGGGGAAACAGGTTTAGCAATAAAACCCAACATGCCAGCCTTTAAAGCGTTATCACGAGATTCACCAAGCACGTTAGCGGTCATAGCTAATATTATTGGCGGCTCTTTATTTATAGATTTAAAATAAGCCAGAATCTTCTCTGTTGCCTCCAACCCATCCATCTCAGGCATTTGAATATCCATAAACACTAAATCGTAATCTTTCTCTTTACAGGCAGCAACGGCTTTTACACCATTATCAGCAATATCAGCTGTTATTTCAAGATTATTCAACAAACTGCTGGTAACCTTCTGGTTAATAAGATTATCTTCAACCACTAAAACTTTAGCATCCTTAAATGATATTTTCTTTATGCTATCTTTCTTCTTCTCAGCAACTTTCTTCTCATCAACACCAACTGCCTTTAGTATTCCTTGCCATAACTTAATCTCTCGTGCAGGTTTTAAAATATATGAGTCGAATAATTCCCTCTCGCCTTTTTTAAAATTCACTTTAATGGAGGATAACAAAATCGCTGGTAATTTTTCACCGTAAGGCAACTTTTGTATTTCACGAGTTACTTTTATTCCGTTGGTTCCCGGCATTTGCATATCTACTATGGCAAAGTCAAATTGTTCATCATTTACAAACTCCAATGCTTGTTCTGGTAAACTAGCCAAAGTTACTTTCATTCCCCACTTTTTTAGTTGGACTGATAAAATTTTCAGGTTTGTTTGATTATCATCTAGAATTAATGCCTTTTTTCCTTTTAAAACTTCACCATCTGGAAGTACTGTATTTTTCCCTAAACTAATATCTTCCTGAGCTTTAATGGTAAATGAAAATGTAGACCCTTGACTTTCTACCGACTCAGCCCAAATTTCACCTCCCATCAAATTTACTAACTGTTTCGAGATAGCTAAGCCAAGTCCAGTACCTTCAAATCGGCGGGCAATGGAAGAATCAATCTGGGTAAAAGATTGAAAAAGTGTATCCATTTTTTCTTTTGGAATACCAATTCCTGTATCCTTAACGCAAAACTGCAATTCAACATTATTAGTTTCTCTTTTTGCAATTTTGATATTTAATATTACCTCACCTACCATTGTAAACTTAATAGCATTGTTAATGAGGTTGATTAGTATTTGTTTCAAACGGCTTGGATCGTTAATAATAAACCGAGGAACGTCAGTATCTTTATTAAAGAGTAATTCAAGATTTTTTTTGCCAGCTACCGGACCAAGAATAGTAAATACTTCTTCAACAACATTTACCAAATCGAAACCATACATATCAAGTTCCATTTTCCCTTGTTCTATTTTAGAGAAATCCAGAATATCATTGATTACTGTTAGGAGGTTGTCGCCGCTAATACGTATTGTGTCAACATATTCAAACTGCTCTTTAGTTAACTTAGTTTGTTGCAGCAGACCAGTCATTCCAATCACCCCATTCATAGGAGTTCTTATCTCATGACTCATAGTTGCCATAAAATCTGCTTTTGCCTGGGCTCCCAATTCGGCTCTTACTTTAGCCCGTTTAAAATAATGTGCAAAACGATATGACAATATTAGTGATTGAAAGAAAAAGAAAAGCATATATCCGACAAAATACAAATAAGGGTACAGTGGCAAATAACCAAGATAGTTAAAGGTTTGCAGACTAATTACGATAAATAAAACTGCAAATCCTAATACTGCATACTGTGCACCTTCTCTTTTCTTTCTTACAGCATTAACAATTATAAAAGTGCCATAAACAACATATATTAATAAAACGACTAGAAATGGTTCAATGGTTAGCGTAAACCATGATGCTGGTCCGAACAAACT
>Ga0164315_10002912_pt1 | contig 13220 bp, 11 predicted proteins | sample GuaBasSedimGuay6_FD_113737 | JGI IMG/M metagenome (GOLD analysis project Ga0164315, IMG submission 113737) | Subseafloor sediment microbial communities from Guaymas Basin, Gulf of California, Mexico - Guay6, Core 4569-2, 0-3 cm | ecosystem: Environmental > Aquatic > Marine > Hydrothermal vents... | reverse complement strand
TAACCTCAAAAGGTGTTCGCATGGTCATGGATACGGCCATCGCCAAAGCAAAAGAATTTAACATAGCGGTCACCGTGGCCATTGTAGATGCCGGGGGGCACCTGTTGATGCTGGAAAGAATGGATGGGGGTCGTTTTCACACCGTCCATTCATCCACCACCAAAGCCGTCTGCGCGGCTTCCAATATGCGCCCCACCACCACCAAAGGGGCCCAGGCACAATCCCTCGATACCCTTCATGCTTTGGGTCTTGCCCTGGCAGCCGGTCCCGGGAACTGGACCGCCATGGAAGGCGGCTTTCCCATTTTCATGGATAACGAATGTATCGGCGGAATCGGTGTCAGCGGCGGTGACTGGGAGCAGGATGAATCCATTGCCAAGGTTTCACTGGCTGCTATAGCAGCCAAATTTGAATAGGATAAATGAAGTTATAGAGGAAAAATATGAAACGTTTTAAGACTGAAGAATACGTCCGGATGGAAAATCCTACGCCGGGAAAAGCTTTCCGACCTGAAATTCTAACGGCTGAGCATGGTGCCAAAGACCTGGGGGGCATGTTCGGTCTTCTCCCCCCCGGAACCCAGGTGCCCTATCACTACCACAACAAGCGCGAATCGGTGATAACGGTCATCAGCGGCGAAGGCATCGAAATAATGGATGGTGAAGAAATCCCCATCAGCGCCGGTGATGTCTTCTTTATTCCCGTAGGTGTTAAACATACGACAATCAACAACTCTGAAAAGGAACTTCGATACCTCGAGTTTTATACCCAGCCGCCTGTCGGGGCCGATTTTGTTGAAGTAATAAAATCGTAGGAACGATTTATTGATGAAAGGTTAATAAATGACTGATAAAAGCACCGTAAACCTGGCTCTCATCGGTACCGGGGCATGGTCCGGTTCCGTGGGCGATGCCATGATGAAAAGCGACAAGGTAAACCTGGTCACCTGCTTTGACCCCATACCGGAAAAAAGAGAGGCCTTCAGCGCCCGATTCGGCTGTGAACATGAAGAAAGCTACGAAGATGTTCTCAAGCGGGATGATATCGATGGACTCCACCTGGCCACACCCAACCATCTACATGCGCAACAAACACTGCTCGCCGCCGAACACGGTAAACATGTCTTTGTTGAAAAGCCCATCGCCAACACCATCGCTGATGGGAAAAAAATGATTGAGTCCTGTCTGAAAGCCGGCGTGGTTTTAATGGTGGGACAACATCTACGGCGGCTCACCGGAATCCGCAAGTTAAAAGAACTGATTGATGCCGGCACCATCGGAAGTCCGATTCAGATCGAAGGCAACTATTCACAAAACCTGGGGTTTGCGTTGACACCGGAAAGTTTCCGTTGGCGGGGGGATGATACCGGTTGTCCCGCCGGCTCCCTGATGACCATGGGTATCCATCACGCGGATGTGTTCAATTATTTGTTCGGCCCCATTAAGACCGTGTTCTCGTATTTCAACAAGCTTTACATCCCGGCCCCTGTCGAAGATGTGACCACAACCGTATTCCAGTATGAAACAGGTGTTCTGGGCTATCTGGGATCAAACTATGCGTCACCAAAGGCGGTCTGGTTTTATGTTTACGGCACCGAAGCAAATTTGCTGTGTACCATTACACCGCCTGAGCTGCCTTTTGAAGAATATCTTCTGTGGTGGCAGCAGGTGGACCAGGACACTGATGTTCAGATATTCGAAAAAGGAAAAACCGGATCCACAAAAGTACCCCTGACGTTGGGAAACCCCATTCTGGAAGAAATTGACGAATTTGCTGATTGCATCCTTACAGGCACCCCACCGGAAACCGACGGCGAAGGGGCTTTATCCGCCCTGTCATTCATTCGAGCCGCCATTGAATCGTCGCAAACCGGCAGGCAGGCAATGCTGGCAGTCTAAGCAACTGAAGTGAGAATAGAGACGTATGAAAAGAAGATTACTCATTGTGGGAGGTGTTGCCGGAGGCGCATCATGCGCCGCCAGATCCCGGCGTCTTTCCGAAGATACGGAAATTATCATTTTCGAACGCGGCCCGTTCGTCTCTTTTGCAAACTGCGGCCTACCCTATTTTGTCGGCAATGTGATTACAAAAGAAGAAGATCTCATTGTAGCCTCACCGGAACGCTTCAGAGATTACTTTAATATTGAGGTGCGGACCGGGCACAATGTCTGTCTGATCGACCGTGAAAAAAGAGAAATCGAAGTCGAAAATATGGCCACCGGCAACATCAGCCGAGAAAAATACGATAATCTCGTAATTTCCCCCGGTTCGGTTCCAATCTTCCCCCCGCTTGAGGGAATCGATCTGCCGGGAATATTTACCGTGAAAACCATACCGGACATGCGGGATATTATGGACTGGATTGAGCGCCAAAATGCCAAAAAAGCAGCCGTAATTGGGGGCGGATTTATCGGGTTGGAGATGGCCGAAAATCTGAAGAAAAGGAACCTTAGTGTCAGCATTGTCGAAATGCAAAAGCATGTGATGCCGGCAATCGACGAGGAAATGGCCGCGCCCATCCATGCGCACCTGAAATCCAGCGGGATATCTCTATGCCTGGGCAGTCCGGTCACGAGCTTCAAACAACTCGATGCCGGTAAAATTCTCATAACGCTTGAATCCGGAGAAACCCAACGGGTGGACATGGTGATTCTGTCCATCGGTGTTCGGCCCGAGATCGAATTGGCTCATACCGCCGGCCTGGAAATCGGGAGTCTTGGTGGAATCCAGGTCGATGAATTCATGCGAACCAGTGACCCGCATATCTGGGCTGTGGGGGATGCTGTAGAAGTAAAAGACTGCATCACCGGATCAAACAACATGATTCCCCTGGCAGGCCCTGCCAACCGGCAAGGCCGTATTGCGGCTCACGTAATTATGGGCCGTCGGGACATGGCTGGATTCAGGGGTGGACAGGCCACAGCGGTGTGCGGGGTGATGGGCCTGACCATCGCTTCCACCGGTGCCACCGAAAAAACCCTGAAAAATGCGCTGATCAACGGCAAACCCATGATATATGAAAAGATTTACGCCCATCCTGACCATATTGCAGGGTTTTACCCCGGGGCGCAGAAAATGATGATCAAATTGCTGTTTTCCCCTGAAGATGGTCGTATTTTTGGTGCTCAGGCAGTCGGCACCGAAGGAGTTGAAAAGCGCATCGATGTTATCGCCATGGCGATTCAGAAAGAGGGAACCGTATTTGATCTGGAAGAAGCGGAACTGTGCTATGCACCCCAGTACGGTGCCGCCAAAGACCCGGTGAACATCGTTGGAATGATTGCAGCCAATATTGTCCGTAATGAACATTCCATTGCACACTGGATGGACCTGGATAATGGCGATGTATACCTGCTCGATACCCGTAGGCCGGAAGAATATGAACGCGGTCACATCGATGCCGCGGTAAATATTCCACTGGAGAACCTGAGACAACGACTTTCCGAACTGCCCCGTGACCGGGAGATCTGGACATATTGCCTGGTTGGCCAACGGTCATACAACGCAGCAAGACTGCTGGCCAATGCGGGATTTAAGGTGCGGAATATCTGCGGTGGGTATATGATTCACCTTTGTATTGAAAAGATCCGCCAGCAGACCAAACCGAAACCGAATCCTTTCAAAATATAAACCTGAAATGTTCGGGCTATCTGACGGAGTCTGTTCGGCACTCATCGTCATCAACGGTCGTTTTTGCTCGTCGCCTGATAAGAGGTGACACAAAAGAGCCCACCGCGATGATGATAAATACCAAGCTGATGGGATGCGTAAAAAATATCATCGGGTCTCCCTGAGAAATGATGAGGGACATTCTTAGATGCTCTTCCAGTTGAGGGCCGAGAATAATGGCCAGAAGCATAGGGACGACGGGAAAACCGTATTTTTTCATAAAGTATGCCAGCAGCCCGAAACAGAGCATCACACCGGTATCGAAAAAAGTGTTTCTCAATGCAAATGTCCCCACAACACACAGGGTTAAAATAATGGGTAGCAACACCCGCTGGGGAACCTTGAGTACCCCGACCCACAATCTGATGGTTGCCAGCGTGAGACACAGGTTCATAAGGTTGGCCAGTAAAAAAGCCCAGAACACACTGTATACGAATTGAGAATTTTGAATAAACAGCATGGGACCCGGTATCAAACCCTGAATGATCAGTGCGCCGAGGAGGATGGCGGTTATGGGATCACCGGGGATTCCCAACGTCAGCATCGGTATTAAAGCGCCCCCGGCCACAGCATTGTTGGCCGCTTCCGGAGCGGCAACGCCCTCGAGCGTACCCTTGCCGAATTCTCTGGAATTCTTTGACGTCTTTCTGGCATAATCATAACTGAGAAAAACGGCAATCGGTCCGCCAGCCCCCGGAATAGAGCCAATCCCGGTACCAATACCCGCCCCGATCAGCATTGTCTTTATCAGCTTGACCAGATCCTTCATTCTTGGCAGGACACGATCTATTCTCGATCCATATTTTGGAATTACTTTAATCTTGTTAGAAATACCCAGTATGATCTGCGGGATGGCAAACAGACCAATCATGGCCGGTAAAAATGAGATGCCGGCCTGCAGATCAACCATGCCGAAGGTAAATCGCGGCGTTCCCATCATAGGGTCCAGCCCGGCCGTCATAACGATAAGCCCCAGAATTCCGGAAATGAGTGCTTTGACAATAGACACCTGGCCAAAACTGCAGATAAGGGTCAAGCCCAGAAGAACCAGTGCAAACAGTTCCGGTGCCCCAAACCGCAGGGCAAACTTGGCAATGACGGGAGAAGCCAGTGTCAGGCACGTCAAACCAAAAATCCCTCCGAAAAACGATGAAATCACAGCAATTCCCAAGGCCGGTCCCGCCTGCCCCTTTTGTGTCAAGGCATAGCCGTCAATGGCAGTGGCTGAAGCCGAAGGTGTTCCGGGTATGTTCAGAAGAATGGCGGATATGGAACCGCCTGTCATACCTGCGGCATAAAGACCCAGCAGTAAACAGACAGCAGTAACCGCAGGTAATTTAAACGTCAGGGGCAGAAGCAGAACCATGCCCAGCGATATGGTGAGTCCCGGTGTCGAGCCGATAAACAGCCCGAAGATAACGCCGAACATGACCGCAAAAATATTTTGGAATTGTAATACATCGAATAAAGCCGAAAGAATAGGTCCGGTCATATGCTATTTTCCCTGTTCAAAATATTTCCCCGGCTGGAAGGATTATCTGGAACACTTTCTGAAAAAAAAGATAGATACCAAATGTAACCAGGGTTGATGTCAAAACGACTTCCTTCCACTTTCCGGCACCGATGGTGAGCATTAAAACGGCTAAAAAAATCGGCGTAACCAACAAAAATCCCAAAAAAGCCATCGCCTTGATGTAGACGATAACGATAACGACCAGAAATAAAATACTGATCCCCTCTTTTTTTGATATGGCATAATCACATGTTTCAGACGATCCTTTAAAGACGGATTGCAACAATAACAGAATTGACAGTACATACAGGCAAATAACCAGTACCCATGGTACAAAAGAACTACCAAGTGTATTGGGTAAATTGCGATCCGGTAGATGCATCGTCAGATATGAATAAAAACAGCCAAAAAGTATCATGGTAATCGCTATTATGATATTTACAGCCCGCATGGATCCATCCCCAAATTTCGGGGGGCGATCATTCATCAATCAACCCCCCTCGTAATTTCCGCTTATTTTATTTTACCAAATTGCCGAGTTTTAAAGCTTTGGCAACAATATTGTTTTGTTCTTTCAGATACGCTTCAAACGCCTGGCTTCCCTGGAAGCTGATGTTGAATCCCTTTTTATTGGCAATCTTAATAAAATCTTTGTTCTGAGCCCCTTTCTCAAACGATTTTTCAAGCTTCTGGACAATCGCCTCGGGTGTACCTTTGGGGACGCTGATGCCACGGAACAGCTCCAAAACAACCGGGCAACCCGCTTCCTTCATGGTCGGTATCTCCGGGAATTTCGGATCCCTCTTTTCCGTGGGCACTGCCAGCAAGCGGATCAGTCCGGCCTGCACTTGGGGTGCCGCCTCAGGCAGCGGAACACAGATGGCCTCGACCTCTCCACCCAGCAAACTCGGGATCCGGCGTTTGCCACCCAGAGGCACATGGACAACTTGGATATCCATTTCTTTTTCAACAAGCACGGCCACCAAGTGAGTACCACTGCCGGTACCTGCGTTACCAATTTTAATCTTGTTGGGATTGCTCTTGGCATAACTTATGAATTCTTTAAACGTTTTCCATGGAGAATCGGCCTTTACAGCGATGGGCATGGATGTGAATCCGATCCGACACACATGCTCAAAGGCATCGTATTTAAACGGCACGTTGCCGATGTTGGTGGAGGTCAGAATAGAAGTAGAATTCCAGCCCACGGTATACCCGTCCGCTTTTGATGCTTTCAGTGCTGTATACATAATCCCACCGCCGGCACCCGGTCGGTTGATGGGCACGATGGGTTGGCCAAGAGACGGCTTTGCTCCCGTTGCCAGGACTCGTCCCATAAGATCCGCCGAGCCACCGACTCCAAAAGGAATCAGGAAGCTTACCGGTTTGGTGGGATATTCCGCCTTACTTACTTCCGGCATAAAAGCTAAGCTGAAAACGACCATCAGTGTTACAAGCAGCACATAAGTCAAATTTCTTTTTTTCATGATTACCCTCCTGTTAAAGCAGTTGTTAATAGTAGATACCCGGGTCCAAAGGGCCCGGCATTGATTCAGCCCTATAAGGGATTAATATTTTGCACATCCAGCGTGTGATAAATTCTAAATCCGAATATCGAAATACAAAACAAATACAAATATCAAATGCTCAAATGATTCAAACATAGTGCTTGATCTGGTATCTCCAAGGTCTTGTTTTGATCATTCGGTATTGCCCTTCGACCTTGCTCAGGGCGGTGAGCCTGTCGAACCGTTTAGGATTTCGAATTTTGTGCTTCGGATTTAAGTAACTACCGCCATCGGCATAGCCAAATATCTCTGACCTGGCCCAAAGGACCAGGTTTTAAATGACGAAATAAATGAATTCCTAACACGGATGTACGACGACTTTCAAAGCATCGTCATGCCTGCCGACAAACGTCTCCAGTGCTTCATTAATGTTTTCCAGAGGAAACGTATGTGTAATGAGTGCTTCTCCATTAATCTTGCCCTCTTCCATCAAGGACAAGGCCCGATGACAACTCATGCGCCCCTCGCCTCTGACGGTGTAGAGATTGATGCCGTTTTTCACTGCCAGTCCGATGTCGGTCATCACCGGTTTTTCAAAGTGGGCCAGCACCGTAATGTCACCGCCTTTGCGGGTCATCTCCAGCGCCTGCTGGAGGCTGGCCTCCTGCCCGGAAGCTACCAGTACAAAATCGGCTCCCACACCTCCTGTCAGTGCTTTTACCTTTTCCACCGGATCCGTTTTTTTGACGTTTATAACATGGTCCGCACCAAGCTTCCCGCCCAACGCCAGCCGGTTGTCTCTGGTACCGGTTAATATCACTTGCCCGGCCCCAAGCGCTTTACTGCACTGGATAGCCATCAGTCCGATGGACCCGGGTCCGAGCACGGCGACTGTGTCTCCGGGGATATAGCCTCCGGCTATGTCGATACCATATAGCGACGTTCCCGCAGTCGTAATCGTGGTGGCTTCGTCTATAGAAATCATGTCCGGTAGTTTGAGTAGTGTGTTGACGTGATTGACCGCATATTGGGCAAACCCGCCGTTGGTAGTAAATCCGTTGGCACGATGGCCCTTGGCTGAGTTTCCGTAATTCAGACAAACGGTGTATTTGCCCATAATACAATTTCTACAGCGCCCGCAACCTTTGTGTACCTCCACCGCGACCCGGTCCCCTACCTTATATTCATCCACAGTCTCCCCCAGAGAAACGATTGTACCGGCATATTCATGACCGATGATAAATTCTCCCATGGGCGGCTGCTTGGGCATCCCCTTTGTTATGATTTTAATATCCCCGGCACAAACGCCGCAGGCCTCTATTTTCACAAGCACTTCGCCGGGACCCGGTGTGGGAACCGGCCGATCAGTCATCCTGACATCATTGAAGTCAAAAAGAACTGCCGCTCTCATGGTCTCAGGTATATTCATGCGTCTTTCCCTTTCACCTTTTCTCGTCAGAAGGAAGTATTGGTTTTGATTTTTCAGCTAAAAAAGATTAGCCATCTTGACGGCATCCCGAACCGAAGCCTTCCCTTCTTCCGTTATGGGAAGCAGGGGCAGACGTGGATCCCCGCCATGATATCCACCCAATTCCATGGCATATTTAACACCGGCAACACCAAAGCTTCCTGAAACAGCCCGGTTGAGACGAAAGAGCCGGTAGTGTAAGTCCCGGGCCCCTTGCATGTCACCGGATTGATATTTTTCGAATAACCGGCAGCATGGTTCCGGAAAAGCATTTGCCAGAGAAACCACACCTCCGGTAGCCCCCAGAGCCATGGATTCAAACAGGGTGCTCACGGTGCCGGAAAGCACATCAAAGTCGTCATCGGCGGCTTCCAGGTAGCCGCTCATATTACCCTTGGATGTATCTTTCATTCCGGCAATATTGGGATGCTGGGAAATTTTCCCAATCACACCCACAGAAACGGTCATGCCGGTAAAACCAGGAGCATTGTAGACCACTACTGGAATCGGGAGTGCGTCGGCAACCTCTGTAAAGTATCGAACCATGGCTTCATCGGTCAGTCGTTTTTTAAAATAGGACGGTGTCACAATGGTGACGAAATCCGCCCCCAACCCCGCTACTTTTTTACTAAATTCTATGGTCTGCCGGGTCGATTCAAATCCTGCTCCAGCTAGGACTACCTGGTTTTCGGCCTTTTCACTGACCACCGTTTCAAGTAATTCCAGTTTTTCATTTTCGGTGAGGCTCTTGTTTTCACCATTACTTCCCAGTGCAAAATAGCCTGCAAGGGCCACAGTTCGATATTGGTGCATGTTCTCCCGCACCCTCTCGATGGACACCTCCTGATTGACAAACGGTGTACAAATCGGTGCCAGAATTCCCGATAATTTTTTAGCCATTATTATTTCCTCCGTAGAAAATTGTTAGAAGTTATTACTCCGGCGGATAAATACCCGCAGGTTGTCATTCCCGCGAAGGCGGGAATCCAGAAGAACACTGGATGCCGGATCAAGTCCGGCATGACGGAGTTGGCTATTTAATCGCCAGGTTAATACCTCATAAATGTCTTCTATGTTCACTTTTGTCCACAGATCTATTTATCAGCTACCGGTACCAGATGCTTCCATCTATCTGTAGCCAATACTTGCGGATTGGCCACATTCGGCGGTACCCTGCCGCTGAATACTGCCAGAGTACAGTTGACTGCCTCCACCGCCATCCGGATAACACATTCTTTTGTCAAGGCCGCCGAGTGGGGTGTCAAAATAATGTTGTCCAGACCCAGCAAAGGATTGTCACGGGCAACCGGCTCCTGTTCAAAAACATCCAGTCCTGCGCCGCCTATTTTTCGGTTTCGCAGCGCATGGAACAGGGCAGACTGGTCAATTATCGGACCCCGCGCCGTATTGATGATAATTGAGGACGGCTTCATAAGGGCCAGCGCCTGTTCCCCCACGGCATGATGGGTCGTTTCGGTCAGGGGAACATGAATCGATAGAACATCTGACCTGCCAAACAGTTCTTCACGCTCTACAAATTCAACCTGACCCTTGCAGACCGCCCTGGCCGGTTCGGGCACATACGGATCATGGCTGATCACCTGCATATTAAAAAGCTCGCGACAACTACGCCCGAGTTCTGAGCCGATGCGGCCAAATCCCAGAAGACCGAGAGTTTTTCCCCTTAAATCCCGTGGTAGACTTTTATAACGGATTTTAAATTCTTCGTCTCGAACCGCCCTGTCCATGGTCGGGATCTGTTTGACCAGAGCCAGCATCAAAGCCAGCGCATGCTCGACGACACTGCTTGTGTTTACTCCCAGATTTGAGGTAACGATAATATTTTTTTTCGTTGCGGCTTCCACCTCAACGTTGTCAAGCCCACCGCCGGTACGGGAAATTACCTGCAGATCGTGGGCCCGGTCCATCAGTTCCCCGGTAATTTTAATACCGGTTCGCAGTATCAAACCCTGCACGTCGCTTAACAGTGGACGCACCGTTTCAGGGCTCGGATCTTCAGCCAGTACCATACCAACACCGGCCTGTTCCAGAGCCTCCACAGCCTCAGCTTCAATGGGCTGAGGCAACAAAACACATTTTGAAGATTCCAACTTCAACTCCTTTATAAAAAAATTCTAAATACGAATATCTAAATACAAAATGGTTCGACAGGCTCACCACCCTGAGCAAGGTCGAAGGGCAAATCCAAATATCGAATGCTCAAATGTCCAAAATATAACCCCCGGGATCACCGCAGGTACCTGCCGCCGGAAACATCGATGGTGATTCCGGTTACATAGCTCGATTCATCACTAGCCAGGAACACAACCACAGAGGCAACCTCTTCTGGGGTGGACATCCGCCCCAACGGTATGGCCGACAGCACTTTTTTCTTTTCCTCTTCGCTCTTGCTTTCCCACAGGGATTCAACCCGATCCCCGGTCAGCGTTATGGTAGGGGCGACAGCATTGACACGTATGCCGCACTTTCCCCAGTCGTAGGCCAGCTGGCGGGTCAACCCTTCGACCCCGGCTTTGGCCGCCGTGTACTGGACACCCGCCAGGGACGCCCGCCAGTGTGCAGCAAGGGCGGAAATATTGACGATGGAACCCCTGCCCTGCTTTTCCATGGCAGGAATCATAGCCTGACAAAATAAAAAAGCACCTTTCAAGTTGACATCAACCACAAGGTTCCAGTCTTTCTCTTCGATTTCCGCCAGAATATGAGGGGTAAAAAGAGCCCCCCCTGCATTGTTCACCAGAATATCGATTCCTCCCCAGGCGGATGTCACTTCCCGGGTCAGATTTTGGACCTGCTCTTTGCTGGTCACATCGACCTTGCGCCCCATGACACGAGTGCTGTCCGGGTCCAGCGATATGGCAGCATGGATAACCGCTTCGGCATCGATGTCGACAACAACCACTCTGGCACCTTCATCATACAGCGCTTTTGCGATGGCATATCCCATCCCCCGCGCAGCCCCGGTAACAATTGAAACCCTGTTCTCCAGACGATTACCCATTTTCTACCCCTTAACATTAATCTAAGTTGCGTTCATCACAGAAAGAAATTCTTCTACAACCGGATCAATAAATTCCGGATCATTGATATGAGCGTCCAGTTCAACCAGCGGTATTTCAGGATTGAGATCTGCCTTTAGAGCGTCCACGAACACCTGATTCCCTTCAGGGTCCCAGTGCGGCAGGCTGTGTCGATCAGGAAATGAGTATCCCTGCAAAGGGATGAACACACGGGTGATCCCTCTGGCACGATTCAATTTTTCTGCAACCAGCTTGCCGACACCGCTCAGTTCTTCATGATTGAGGCGCACCAAAGTAAGATAGGAATTATGAACAATCAATTTTCGGGCCCGCATTTCCGGTGACAGTGATTCCAAAGGGCCGAGTACCATGTAATTGATGCTTCCCGGAGCAATGAACTGGGGAATACCCGTGTCTCCCGCGGCTTCCAGGCGATCTCCCCGAATAGCACCATGCAGACCCCCTACATATCGATCCCCTATTTCATGCAGATTCAAATCCAGAACACCTTTAAAATCAGCGCCACGGATCATGTCCTCCATGGCAATGCCCCCTGTTCCGTTTTGATGATAAGCCACCACTTCAAAACCGCTGTCTTCCAATATTGTCTTGGCACGCAAGGCGCCCGGTGTGGTCGTTCCAAGCATGGACAATGCCACGGGAATGCCCTGCGGTCCCGGGTCCGCCGTCCCGGCGCTCTGAACCATTCCACAGATAGCACCGGCGGCATTTTTCAGAATGCGCCGGGTTAAAAAATTCAACCCCTGCATATCCGCCACAGAGTGCATCATGGTGATGTCTTTGGTCCCCACAAAAGGACCAAATGTCGCCCGGCCGGAGGCCACGGTAGAAACCATTAATTTGGGAACACCGGTGGGCAAACAACGCATGGCGGCACATCCGATATCGGTCCCCTGACCACCGCCGATGGATATGACGCCGTGAAACCGCCCCTGCTCATAGAGTTCTGCCGTGAGAATCTCCGCCCCCCGGATCATGTTGAAAAGACAGGCGCTCTTGTCACCCGCAGCCAGAAGATCCTTGAGTGAATTGCCGCCGTGACGGGCTACCTGGTCCTGATCTACATCCACAGAGATGCCGGAGGGAGACAGGATTCCTGCATCCATGGTGAGAACCTCCACCCCCCGGGCCTGCAGGCACTTGATTAAAAACACGGCCTCCTGTTCTTTGGTATCAAAGGTTGCAATTAACAGAACCGTTCTATTCATAATCAAGACAAATTCCTTTTAGCTCTGTTCTTTTGCTTCAAAATGGCATACATTTCGCTCTCAATATCTTCGATATGATCGAACATAAGCTTTCCGGCCAGTTCGGGCTGTCCTTTTTGAATGGCTTTAAATATCTTAGTATGGAACATGAGAGACCGATGATGGATGCTGTCACTCTTACGGAGGACATACTCCTGGGTTTTTTTCAGTATATCCTGGATTCCACGGGTAATTTCAATTAAAATCTGGTTCCGGCTGGCCTGAGCAATGTGCAGGTGAAAATGGTAATCGTGCTCCAGAAAAGCATCCAAATTCTCTATCGATTCCTTCATGGCGCCAACATCCTGCAATATCAAATCCAGATCACCGGCATCATGCCGGGTTGCCGCCATAGCCGCGATATCCGGCTCAATGATTTTACGAACTTCTATCATTTCCAGAAGGTTTCGATTAGCCCTGAACCTCTCAATGATGTCCCGGGGGTTTATACCGCCGCCGAGGTGCTCTGAAACAACTGCCACCTTACCTTTTCTTTCAATGAACCCGAGATGGATCAACACCTTTAGGGCTTCCCTGATGGTGCTGCGACCCACATTCATTTGAGTTGCCAGATTTGTTTCCGATCCTAAACCATCTCCTGGTTTCAAGGTTCCATCCAGGATAAGATTTTTGAATTGTTCAATAATTTCATCAGAAACAAGCACTCTCCGCATGGGTTTAAGAGGCAATCTGTTGTCAGCCAAAATCTTTACCCTCCATGTTTGTGTTTGTTTGCCTTTCCCAATATGATTG
>Ga0164315_10002911_pt1 | contig 13223 bp, 27 predicted proteins | sample GuaBasSedimGuay6_FD_113737 | JGI IMG/M metagenome (GOLD analysis project Ga0164315, IMG submission 113737) | Subseafloor sediment microbial communities from Guaymas Basin, Gulf of California, Mexico - Guay6, Core 4569-2, 0-3 cm | ecosystem: Environmental > Aquatic > Marine > Hydrothermal vents... | reverse complement strand
TAATTTAAGCGGTACTGATTTAAGTGATGCTGATTTAAGAGGTGCTGATTTAAGGCGTGCTGATTTAAGGGGTGTCGATTTAATAGGTGCTGATTTAAGGAGTGCTGATTTAAGTTATGCTGATTTAAGGAGTGCTGATTTAAGTGATGCTAATTTAAGCGGTGCTGATTTAAGTGGTGCTGATTTAAGTGATGCTGATTTAAGATGGACTAATTTAAGAGGTGCTGATTTAAGATGGACTAATTTAAGGAGTGCTGATTTAAGTTATGCTGATTTAAGTGATGCTAATTTAAGGCGTGCTGATTTAAGTGATGCTGATTTAAGAAGTGCTAAAGGGGTCATATCATTCAACCTAGACAGGGAGGTATTGATTTATCATAAATTTGAAGAAACATGCTACATTAACATAGGTTGTGAGAGGCATACTTTAGAACACTGGTTGAAACATTATAAAGAAATTGGTAAAAAGAATAATTACAGTGATGATGAAATTGAAGTTTATGGAATGTTTATTAAACTTTGTAATAAATTGGAGATAAAATGATCAAGAATACACTTCTAATCCTAACATTCGGAGTACTAGGGACGTTAGCTGGAATAAATTACGGCGGGCATATCAAGGATATAGCCGCTAAACAGATTAAAAGGATATTAAAATGAAAATTAGAAAATATAAATCTAATCGTAAAATGTACGATATCGAGAAAAAAGAATACGTAAATCTTGATAAAATAAAGGATGCAATAAGAAATGATATCCTAGTTGAAATTAAAACATGTGAAAATCAGGATATCACAAAAGAAATACTTGTGAGAGTTCTCGCAACGTGTTACAATGTAGATAATGCGGATTTACTGCATTTAATTAGGGGGTAAAATGATTAGACTAGAACACTTAAATCGCCTAATTAGGACATACATGTCAATGTACGAGCAATCAGGAGATTACCATTACTTAAAATCTGCCAAAAAAACACAAGCTAAATTCGATTTACTAAATGCGGAATTATCCGAAAAAACAACATCGAAACAATTAAGAGGGGGGAATTATGAGGAATTTAAAAATAGCGAATTTAACATTGACAGTACTACTAGGTTTAACATTTGTAAGCTGTAGCAGTATGAAGCCTATAAACGTCCGTGTGGTGTCGGATAAAACTATACACGTAAAACCATTGACAAGATCTGATAAGTTCTTAGGATGCCTCTCTAAGCTTAATTTCGAAGGGTTTAAACAGAGTCTAATAGTAGATATGTGCAATTCTACATATGGTTCAATTGACTAGGAGATAAGTAAATGAGTTATACAATAAAATTTAAAGAAGGTACCGAAAAGGTGTTTGATAGTTTAAGAAGTGCTAATTTAAGAGGTGCTAATTTAAGCGGTACTGATTTAAGTGATGCTGATTTAAGAGGTGCTGATTTAAGGCGTGCTGATTTAAGGGGTGTCGATTTAATAGGTGCTGATTTAAGGAGTGCTGATTTAAATTATGCTGATTTAAGGAGTGCTGATTTAAGTGATGCTAATTTAAGAGGTGCTGATTTAAGGCGTGCTGATTTAAGTGATGCTGATTTAAGAAGTGCTAAAGGGGTCATATCATTCAACCTAGACAGGGAGGTATTGATTTATCATAAATTTGAAGAAACATGCTACATTAATATAGGTTGTGAGAGGCATACTCTAGAACACTGGTTGACACATTATAAAGAAATTGGTAAAAAGAATAGTTATAGTGATGATGAAATTGAAGTTTATGGAATGTTTATTAAACTTTGTAATAAATTGGAGATAAAATGATTAATCCTGAATTATTATTAAAAACAATTAATAAAGCGGTAGTTAAAAAAGAGATCGTAGTGACTGAGGAAAATGAACTTTGGATTAAAGTAGCATTTCATCAACTCGGAAAATTAGGAGTTGAATTAGATTTTAAAAAAGGAAAATTACAGATAGCCGCGAAAAAGCGCGCTAAGAAAAAGGTGGTAAAAAAATGAATGTAAATATATTTAAAATAGAATCGAAGATTTCAACCTTTTACATTTTCGGAGAAGAGAAATTGGTTGACATTCTACAAGATGATGGCGTTCCTGGAAGTCTCATTTCTTCCAAAATGTCGGAATTAGAAACTAGACCTATAATAACTAGGACACTGGATATTGAAAAATTACCATTTGCAATCGGAGAGGATGTTACCGATAACTCTGGGCATGCCTTGAGGATCATTACCGTAAATTCTAACGGCACGTATGTAGTGGGAGATGTTGTAAATGTTGTGGTAAAATACTACACCGAGGATAAGTTGCAGAAGATTGTTGGAATGAAAAATCCTGTCAATGCTGGGATTTATTCAGATTTTGAAGATGATTTTGGACATTTTGAGTTTACAAAGCCTAACTCTCCTGTAGAACTTCCAGAATGTGGCCATCATAATAGTAGATGTATGATAGTTGAGTCTGAGGCCATGGGGAATAAATTTGAATACTGTAGAACTCATTTAATAGAAGTACCTTGTAACATTTTAAAAAAGGACTAGTAATGGTTTTAATATTAATAATTTTAGCGGTGGTGATTTTAGGATGAAAATATTAACAATATTAATTTTAAGCGGATTTTTGATAAATGCTCAAGCTAAACCGTTTAAAAAACCTAACGGAATTTACGAGCATATAAAGAAGAATAGTCCTTTTATTGGATCAGTATACGCCAGAAGATTAGCAAGAGAGATAAATAGGGCTTCTAAGCTTCATAAACTTGACCCTAAGCTCTTGAGTGCAATTATAGCACAAGAGTCAAGCTATAGAATGGGACTGGTCGCAGGGAGCGATTACGGACTAACCATGATCAATATCAGGAACATTAAACACTTTATCTTTGATAAAAAGAAGTTGCTTGGAAATATGAGATATTCTGTGAATGCTGGAGCAATAGTTTTAAGTGAAATTAAGAAAAGAAGATTTAAAATTGAAGGTAAACGATACTTTTTAAGGTTTAACTGCGGATCTAAGTCTTTAAAGCGTAAAATATGCTTAGATTACGAAAAGAGAGTCATGAGATGGTATTAATTTATTATAGCTGGATTTTAATTACAGTAATTTTAATAGGAGAAATATTATGACTGATTTAACTAAATTTAAACCCGAACCTTTAGAGGTTCCAGAATCTGATACACCAAAGGCCGACGACATTAAGAAAATGTTCGAAAAAGCGATTGCAAAACAGAAAAAGCGGACTTCAGCTACTAAACCGAAATTCCGTAAAGAAAAAGTCAGAGCTAAGAATAAAGCCGCTAAAAAAGCGAGGAGAAAATGAAATCTCCAGAAGAAGAGTTGATGGATTTTTTGCTGGAAAATCCCCATTTAGCACCATTTCAGGCTGGGATAATGGAAGCCCTTACCTTAGTCGGTAATGATCCCGAAAAGCGCTTAGAAGCGTTCTCAGAGCTTGTGGAGGCTAATAAGGCTGAGTTAGCAGAGAAAATGCAGGAGCTGCTGAAGTCAGTAGAGGTACTTGAGCTTAATTTATATAGAAAATTAGGTGGAAAATCACAATGATATCTAAATTATGTACTAAATGTAAATTAAATTTAAAAATTAATAAATTTGATGGAACTAGTAATAATGAATCTTGGAGGGTAAATTAGATGGAAACTAAAATTAAGGAATTAGAAGATAGGATTGCAGCCTTAGAAGCCGCACTTAAAGAAACTGGACGGAAATTATGAAAGACTTTAAATTCTTATTAAAAACTGAAGGTTCCGATGAATTCTACCGTTGGCTAAAAGCTCACGTTCCGGAATTACCGAGGATTTTGAAGGGTATTAAAAGAGATTTAGAATTATTGGAGGAAGAGTGAAAAGATTTGAAATAGTAATACTAGATCCTAGTTTTAAGTTAGAAGATGGTAAAATTTCGATTGATTGGTTTATATATAAAGAACGGAAGAAGAATCTTACATTATTTTCTGATTTATATTCAGAGGATCAGAGGAATAGACTTCTTTCAGAGCCGAGAAGGTATAAGTTTAGCTTTAAATTAAGTGTTTTTGGATATGGATTTATAATAACTTTGAAGTTACATTCAACCGGAGAGATGATAGGATATGAATACGATTTATTTGAAGGGTTAAATAGGAGAGAAAAGTGAAAAAGGTATTTATTTTAATAAAAGAAGTTGGAGAATATTCAGATTATAGTATGCAAAATCTCGGAGTTTTTGAAGATAAATTCGAAGCTGAAGTTGAAATGAAAAGATTTCAGGATATTTTCAATGAATTTTACAAGAAAAAAGAAAAGGTATACGAAGATCGAGATTTGATAAATGAATATGAGAATTTATACCCAGAATTTGGTATGGTTTTTTGGGGAACAGAAGCTCCTGAATTTTCAGTTCACGAGATAGACTTTCACATTAAGAAATTAGGATTTTAATAATGAAATTAAGCCACAGCGGAAAAGAGATGTTCGACCATTGTCCAAAATCTTACGAGCTGAAATACATTCAGAAATACCGAGAAAAAACCCTTTCTTCGGCGCTTTTCTTCGGAACTGCTTTCGGAGATTCCGTACAGGCAATGATCCTGGATAAAAAGGATGATTTGACTGATGAGGAGAAAAAGCTTAAGGATATAGATCCTAAAGAACTGTTCATGGATTTAATTTCAGAAGTAGAATTGAACGGAGTTAGGATTTCAATCCCGAAAAGCCCGCTGATTCGTTATTTTAAAAGCGACTACGAACCTAGGATTTTAACAGAAGATGACTTTAAAGATATTAAAAAATACCGAGAAGAATTAGGAATTCAGGATATAGTCACTCTCGAGATGCTCCAATCTGAGATGAAACTTGGAAACTTAGACGACGAGGAAATTAGCTTTTTAAACTTTCAATATTGGCTTTCGCTTAAACGTAAAGGTTTAATGATGATTGACGAATATCGAAAATCAATTTACCCTAGGATTAAAAAAGTCTACGAAATTGAAGGTAAAATTAAGATCGAGAATTCCACCGGAGATGAGATTACCGGATATTTGGATTTAGTGGCGGATTTCGAGTGTGATGACGGAGAGATCCGGAAAATCCTCTTCGATCACAAAACTTCTAGCAGACGTTACGGAACGAAAGCAATATTTGACAAAAAGCAGTTACTACTGTATAATTATGATAGAGAGATTAACATCCTAGGATATCTAATCTCGATTAAGGCGCTAAAAACTCCGAAAAGAGGACCGAGAAAAGGGGAATCATATTTCGAGATGCAAGTTCTTATAAATGAGACTGTACTCGAAGCTGAGGAGAGTGTAATTGCGGAATACGATGAGGTTTTAACCGCGATTAAAAGTGGGGAATTCGAAAAAACCGAGGATACTTCAAAGTGTCGTTTTCATTTTGGATCTAAGTGTACTTATTACAATATATGCCATAACAATACCGATTCTGGTTTATTTAAGAAGGAAAAGAAATGAAAATTAAAACAATTATAGAAAAAGAATTGACCGAGTTTGGGGAATTTGATAAATCTAAAACTGTAATAACTGAAAATTGTCCAGATTGTGAAAAACTACAATTCAAAGTTAGGGAATTCAGAATTTATATTGATATTTTACTAAGAAGGTTAGATAGTTGTTCAAATTATATGAAAATGGATTTTCCAGCGGAATCTCAAAGCGTAGATTCTCAGGTAAAAGAAATTAAAGATTTAATGGAGAAAAAGTGAAATACCTGATAACTCTTATATTCACTTTAACAGTGGCGCATATTTCAAAGCCGGCAAAAATAGATCCTGATCTTAGAAGTTACGTTCAGGATTTTAAGGACACTTCCGCTAAATTCGGCAATCGTGCTAAAATTAACTTTTCAGTGGTGTTTGGAACTTATCGTAAAGATGTTTCAGGAGTTTGTCACAGTAGTGTAGTTTTAGGTGGACAATTAGTCAGGATCAATAAGAGTCATTTCAAAAGATACCCAGAAAGGATGAAAAGGATGCTGCTTTTCCATGAACTTGCACATTGTGAATATAGAAGAGGACATGATGAAAGATTTTACCGAGGACTTAGATTAAGTTGGATGTTTCCGGAAATGTTCTGGTTTGAAAATGATTTAATTCCAGGATATGAAAAACAATTATTCTTAGAAAAAGATGATTTATTGAAAAAATTGATTGACGATCAATATAAAAAATGATAGTATTAACTATGCCAAAAACGGCGAGGAGATAAAAAATGAAAGAGTTTAAATTATTTGAAGTGGCTAAAGAATTTGATATGCCGCATAAAAGTTTTATAGAACTACTTAACGGAATTGGTTTTCCAGATCTTAAAGGGTTTTCTACGAATTTAAACAGCGAAGAAGCTGAAGAGATTAGATCCGCAGTTAAAAGTCATTTTATAAAAATTGACTTAAACGAAAAGGAAGCCTTAGAGGTTGTCAAAAAAGCTGATAAACTAGAGAAGCTTGTTTCCAGAGAAAAGAAAGAGGAGTTTAAGGGGCTAAACGTTGCTAAAATGATTGGAACTTATTATAACCAAGAAACTAGAAGATATCATCTAATTGAATTAAATTTGACGCCGGAACAATTGGCGGAACTAGAAGTAGATCCTGGAGAAAGTTTCGGAACAATTTACAATTTAAATCACGATTTTAACGTTTCAATTGGAAAACGTGGAATTTTAAAATCGAGCAAATTAGAAGATAAGAAATGGAGAGATTATGAGTAAAAAGGTAATAACCATTTTAGAATATGAAAATGGATTTATAATCCCTTTAAAATACATGAAAGAATATCCCGGAGGAATAACAAGATCTGAACTTAAACAGATGATTCCTAAAGAGGATATTCCGGATATAGAAATTAGAATACTAAAATTAACCAAATCACAGTCTTACGAGGAGTTTTTCAGTGAAGATAAGTAAAAACCAGATTATAGCGCATTTTATAAGCGGGATTAGCGGGATAGTAATAGCAGGAGTTGCATCAAGTCTAATTGGATCGGCGTCGTATTTGACACCATTGGCTTTTATCCTAGGAACACAGCATAGAAGTTTTGTTAACGTAATTTTAAAGAGGTTAAAATGAAAACAAGTGAATCAATTAGTAAAATTATACCTGCACTCTTAAAGGCTCAGAAGAATATAGGAGCGGCTATTAAAGGAAGTGAAAATCCTTTTTTTAAATCAAAATATGCCGATTTAGGAACAGTTATGGAAGCTTGTAAAGCTCCCCTCAATGATCAAGGAATTGTTGTAATCCAATCTCCCTCTTTAAGGATTAATGAAGTTAGTGGAGAATCTGAGAATATCATGGAAACGTTACTAGTGCACGAATCTGGGGAATTTGTACAAGGTGAAATGAAATTGATCCTAGACAAGAAGGACATGCAAAAATTAGGCTCATCAATCTCGTACGCGAAACGCTATATATTACAGGCACTTACGTTCATACCTAGCCAAGATGATGATAGTGAAGGCTCTATGAATAGACCTAAGAAAAAAGATTTTAAGAAGCCAGCTTCTGGTGGATTTAGTAAATCAAAAGCTGGAGCATTTTAATTTTAAACCCGCACTTTCGCGGCTAACCGCCTCATGGCGCAATAACAAAGGATAATTACATGAGCGAATCAAAATACCTAACGGTAGGATCTTTACTAGAAGGTAAAGACGGAAATTACATCGAATTAGATCTTTCTAATTTAAAAGAATTTGTAGGATTTCTACAGGAATTTGGATCTAAAAACCTTAAAGGATTAGATGTGGATCAAATTAGAGCTAAAGTCAAGAGTAAAGAACTTAGTAGACTTTATGTAAGTATGTATCCAACTCGCGACGGCGCACCTTCTTTTATATTAAAGAATTTAGTAATCAAAAAATAGTTTAAACGATTAGCCGCCGTAAGCGGCGCTCTTCGGAGCTGGTGATCTCGCAGACTTAACATAGGACTTACATGAATATTTTAACTCTAAAATACTTAGACCGGTACCAATGGCAAATTGCCTCAGAAAAAGATCCTGAATTATCCCCGATTTTCAGAAGTTCAAGTGAAACTGAAATCCGAGATTGGGCGGATAACTTTATTTCAAGTTTTGATAAAGTAACTCTTGACTTTTCGGAATTAGACCGGTACATTGAAGATAGAAACATTAAATCTAAAGGAGATTTAGAATGAAAAAGATTAGTTTATTAGTAGGATTATTGATCCTAACATCATGTGGAAGAAGTAACATTGACTCTTGTGACTCGGATTATTTTTATAATATTTGCAGACTCTTTAATAAAGAAATTGGAAATCAACATAAAAATGACCTAAGTTCACTTCAGTCTCAGATTGATTTTAACGCTTCTGTATCAGAAACTTTACAAGCTCAAATTGATACTTTAATCGCAAAAGACGAACTCATTGAGAACTTAGTAACGAATAACTATAACGACATTTCGGATTTAAACATCCTAATAACCTCTATAAACAATTCTTTTACTTCTGCTATAGATTTACTAGTCGGAAGGGTAGACTCGCTAGAAAGTGGTAATACGGATGAATTAGAGGACATTCAAGATGAACTAGAAGATTTACAGGATCAGATTGACGAATTAAGTTCAGGTGTAATTACAGAAATAATTGACCCTTGTGGAGATAAATCTGGATATTATGACGAAATCCTGATTAAAGTTGGAGATGAGAAACTTATAGCTTATTTTGAGCAAAGAGGTAAAAGATTTTTAAGTGAATTAAATCCAGGATCTTATAGAACTACAGATAAGCAGAAATGTTATTTCTCAGTAGATTCGGATCTAGAATTATATAACGAGCATATTTAAGATGAAGATCCTAAATTTTATACCCAAGTCAATTAAGCCGGTAAAATCTGTACACTCAGTTAAGCCGGCACTTAAACTTACTAAAAGAGAGACTCCACTTTGTCCAAATTGTAACGATAATGTGGTAATCTACCTAGAATTAAACACTTTACAATGTCTAGACTGTATGGAGATATTTGATGAATAAATTAGATCAATTAGTAGAAGATAAGATAGGAACTTGGGATCCTGTTAAGTTTGCAAAAGATTGTTACATTTTCGAAACTGATGTTTCAACAGATGAACATGGAGTTGTAAGAGGTGTAACTTGTTTCATTCAAAAGGATGAAACTTCTTACTACTTTTCAGCTTGTCAGCCTACTATTAACAAGGCAATTAAGGTAGCTGCGTTAAAATCAGTTGGAGTTAGTTTAGATAGAATTCAAGAAACTTTGGAGGAAAAGTGAAATATTCAGGAACTCTTTCAATACATTACGAACAGGGATGTGGAAGTTGGGCACAATTTCACGATTACAGAGGACTTCATGGAGATAAAAACCAATTTTATAATTGGGATTTTACGATTAATTTTGGAAAAAATGAGAATTTAAAGAATATTAAAATATTTGACAATGATGATAAAATAATATACGATGGAGCTTGGACTTTTAGTAGAATTAATACTTCAAATAATAATTACTTTACTAGTCCTGAAGAAATTCCCGCTGAAGAGTGGCGTGAGATTTGTAGTAACGATTATAAATGCGAAATTGAAGCAGATTTTATTATAAAAGGATTGGAGGAGAAAAAATGAGTTTGTATTTTTATAAAAAAGAGGGTTTAAAGGATACGAGTTATAATTTTATCTCGAAATCCGAGGACATTCAAAAACATATTAAAAATCCTAATACCGACCATTATTATTCGATTTATTATTACAACGAAGATCAAGTTGAGGAAGCTCAAAAAATCATCGAAGTTAAAAATACAGCCGGTAAAATCTATAAACGACCTCGTGGAGTTGGAAGGATTACTGATACATCCGGAAATAAATACCAAACAATGGAAGACGTGGTAACAGATCGTCTAGTTTGGGACTTAGATTCAGAAGATGTAGATTTAAGTCGAAAAGACTCGGTTAAACTGGTAGATCGGCTAAAAAAACATGGATTTGAGGACAATCAGATTAGAGTCGCTTTTAGCGGTGGAAAAGGGTTCTCAGTAGTAGTTCAATTAACTGAAATGATCAATCCTGAAGAGCTTAAGACCTTCTGTACGGCTCTAGGAGGCGATCTGGCGACTTTTGACACTAAGATCTATAATCCTAGTCGCATATTCAGAGTGCCTCATACAAAGCACCATAGCGGGCTTTTTAAGACGCCTATTCCAATTGAAACGCTACGCGATTTTAAAGCAGATGATATCAAGAAAATAGCTACTGAAAGACTAGATCCTGAAGATTTAGAGGGATTTTATGGAGTTTCTGAGCTTCCTAATGATTTTAAAGAGATTCAGGCTGCTATACCTGAACTTAAGGTAAATAAAAGTAACGATATTAATTTAGTATCTGAAATATCAGAACTAGATTGGAGTAAAAGATTAAAGTTTCTCACCCCAGCGAAGTTTATTTTACATAACGGCTTAGGTTATGGAGCCGGTCAGCGTCACGAAGTTTACATGATTTTATCTAGCTCATATAAAGGAGCAGGTTTTAGTCAGGGCGATGCTTATCGGCTCCTTAAGTCAGTTGATGAAAAACATTGCGAAATTAGCGGCAGAGATGGATTTGACCACGATGAATTATGGACTAATATTATTGATACGGTTTATTCGGACTCTTGGCAAGGTGGCACTTATCCTCCAGAGCATCCAATTTTAACGGCAGTAGAAGACGCTATTCCGGAACATTTACAACGGAAGGATAAAGCTGGGCTAATTAAGGGTGACGTAATTTTCGGTCAATTTAAAAAGTTCGCTTTAGAGATTGATAAAAATACAATTAAAACTGGAATTAAAGCTTTCGATTCTAAGATTAAACTTTTAACCGGAACTACGGTTGGAATTTTAGGAGTTCCAGGATGTCATGCTAGAGGATCTAAGGTTCTAATGTATGATGGAACTCTTAAAAATGTTGAGGATGTTCAATTAGGTGATTTTCTAATGGGTCCAGATTCTAAATCTAGAGAAGTTTTGGATTTAATTTCTGGAAAAGAGAAAATGGTTAAGTTTAAACCTTTAAGATCTCCAGAATTTACAGTAAATCAACATCATATTTTACACTTAGAAGCTAGTAAGCAAAAACAAAAAGGTAAAATTCCCGGACCTTTACATATTACCGTTAAGGATTATATTGAAGGTATTAAAAATGGAAGTGCAGTTTTATCGGGATATAGATTACATAAAGTTGGAGTCGATTTCGAAGAAGAATCTCAACTTCCTATAGAACCTTATTATGTAGGATTATGGTTAGGAGATGGACATTCAGCAAATACTAGAGTTACTACTATGGATTCTGAAGTTGTAAATTATTTATCTAATTTTGCTGATAATTATAATCTTAATTTTAAAGAAGGTGAAAATTGCGGAAAAGCTACAACTTACGCTTTAACTACAGGTAGAGGTTCTAAAAATTGGCTATTAGATGAGATGAGGGAATTGGAATTAATTAATAATAAACATATACCTCAAATTTATAAAACTTCCAGTAGATCTGATAGAATGAAACTTTTAGCCGGATTAATAGATAGTGATGGATATAGAGAGTCTAATGGTTGTGGATGGGATATTACTCAGAAAAGTGAAAGACTTTTAAGAGATATTATATTCTTAGCGCAGAGTTTAGGACTACATGCTTCTTATAGAGAGCATACTTCATTTTGTATTTATAAAGGAGAGCGTAGAGAGGGAATTTACCATTCTTCTTATATCTCAGGACTTGAGTCGATTTTAGAAGTTCCTGTTTTATTGGAAAGAAAAAAGCCCACTAGAGTTATGACTTCTAAAGATCCCAGTCATTATGGATTTGATTTTGAAGAATTAGGAGAGGATGAATATTTTGGATTTACATTAAGTGACGATCATTTATATTTAACTGATGATTTCTTTATTCACCATAATTCTGCTAAAACCACATTAGCGATGAATCTTTTAACGAATTGTTCACAGGACGGAGAGGATGGAATTTTCTACAGTTTGGATATGAACGCTAGTTTAATTGCGCTAAAACAGGTACAAAAAGTTACAGGATTTAACAACGATAAAATCATGAAAATGATCAAAGAAGATTACGTTAGATTTAAAAGAATCGAAGAACAGGCGCTAAAAGAGTGGGAAAACGTAGAATATTCTTTTAAATTTGGAGTAACTCCCGCTGATATTCGACAAGATATAATAGACCGTCAAGAACGTACCGGAAAAAAGGTACGAGTAGTTGTAGTCGATTATTTAGAAAATGTACATTCAGGATCTAGTGATCCTAGTATTGGAGCCGGTATGGTAGCTCAACAGCTCGCTAATATTGCCGCTGAAGAGAACGTTTTAATAGTAATTTTAATGCAAACTCAGAAGTCAGTAAATCCTGGAGATTCTATAACTTCGATGCGGAAAATTAAAGGAGCTTCGGTAATTGAGCAAAGTGTTTCAGTAGCTTTAGGAATTCACAGAGAAGGGCAACCTTTACAATATAAAGATTACGATAACTTTTTAACCGTGAATATTCTTAAAAATAGATTTGGACCTTTAGAAACTGTAAATTTATGGTTTGACGGCGCACAATCGCTGGTTAGAGATATGGATAAAGATGAGAGAATGAAAATGGGAGCTTTACTTCAGCTTAAATCTGATGATAAAGCGGAAGATGACGCAGAAACTAAAACTTGGGGGAACTAATGGACTTTAAAATAATAGGCGACGAAGATCCGCTAGAATTCTTCCTGGGAAAGGAAGTTTCGATAACGGCTTTAAGCTTAAAAAATACTTACATTTTCAACGGAATGCTCGTTAGTTCCGACGAAAACTTCTTATACCTAGACAGATCTTCTAATCCTGAAAAGCCGATGATTTCAGCTCTTCAGATTGGAAAGGTATTTTCAATCGAACTTTTCGACGATAAAATGTTCGAAGCCGGTCCTGATGATGATTTAATGAAAGGATTAGATGGTTTAATCGAGTTTTTAGGCGGAGATGATTTAGATGATATTCCTGAATTGCCGGATTTAGAGGATTTTCCAGATCCAGATCCTGATGGAGAGTTACAGTAGTTTATATTAATTTTAAAATAACTATTGAGAGTTGTTATTTTAGACTTGACTTAAACTGAAATTACTGATAAACTGATTTTGGAGGAAAAAATGATAAAATATGAACCAAAACAAATGCCGGATTTAACTTGGAGACTTCAATTCTACAGAGAGCCTTATAATCCTGAAATTGGGAAAGC
>Ga0164315_10002910_pt1 | contig 13226 bp, 13 predicted proteins | sample GuaBasSedimGuay6_FD_113737 | JGI IMG/M metagenome (GOLD analysis project Ga0164315, IMG submission 113737) | Subseafloor sediment microbial communities from Guaymas Basin, Gulf of California, Mexico - Guay6, Core 4569-2, 0-3 cm | ecosystem: Environmental > Aquatic > Marine > Hydrothermal vents... | reverse complement strand
CAATGAGAGTTTTGTGGCCGACCTTACAAAGATGCCCCACATATTGATGGCAGGTGCTACAGGTCAGGGTAAGTCGGTAGGATTAAATGCCATAATTGCTTCATTATTGTATGCGAAGCATCCATCAGAACTTAAGTTTGTAATGGTAGATCCTAAGAAGGTTGAACTAACACTTTTTTCCAGGATCGAAAGACATTATCTGGCAAAATTGCCCGATTCAGAAGAAGCAATAATTACTGATACAAGAAAGGTTGTAAGGACACTTAATTCATTGGGTATTGAGATGGATCATCGGTATGAACTACTGAAGGATGCTCAAGTGAGAAACCTTAAAGAGTACAATCGTAAGTTTGTTTTAAGAAAGCTCAATCCAAATCAGGGGCACAAATACATGCCTTATTTAGTGTTGGTAATTGATGAGTTTGCTGATTTGATAATGACAGCAGGTAAGGAGGTTGAAGGGCCTATTACAAGACTTGCACAACTTGCCAGAGCAGTTGGGATACATTTAATTATTGCAACACAGCGTCCATCAGTAAATATCATCACAGGAACTATTAAAGCAAATTTCCCGGCACGTGTCGCCTTTAGAGTAATCTCAAAGATAGATTCACGTACAATTCTCGATACTGGTGGAGCAGACCAACTAGTGGGTAGAGGAGATATGTTACTTTCAACTGGTTCAGACCTAATCAGGCTACAATGCGCGTTTATCGACACACCTGAAGTAGATAAAATTACTGAATACATTGGCTCCCAGCGAGCATACCCTGAAGCTTTTGCCCTTCCTGAATATTTTGATGAGGAGCCTGATACAAAAGCAGAATTTGATGCCAGTGACCGAGATGAACTATTTGAGGATGCAGCCTATGTAATTGTTCAAAATCAGCAGGGTTCAACATCTTTGCTTCAGCGTAAACTTAAGTTGGGTTACAACAGAGCAGGAAGAATTATCGATCAGTTAGAGGCTGTTGGAATAGTAGGCCCTTTTGAGGGGAGTAAGGCAAGAGAGGTAAGAGTAGCCAACGAAATGGCCTTGGAACAGTTTTTGAAGGATCTTGATAGAAAGAATGAAAATATAAATGATTAACCAATAATAAAATGAAGAAAATAGTATTTGTAATAGCGTTTCTTAGTACCATCTCCGTATCTGGGCAAAGTGCAAAAGAAGCAGAGAAACTAGTGAAGGATGTAATAAATAAGATTTCTTCTTACGATAATTTTTCCGCTGAACTTTCATACACTATGATTAATATCGAAATGGATATTAATGAAAAGAAAACAGGAACAATTCTGGTTAGTGGTGATAAGTACAGAGTGGAAATGGAAGGTCAGATTATTTTTTCTGATGGCGTAACTCTCTGGACTTACATTGTGGATTCTGAAGAGGTTATGGTAAGTGAAGCTGAAGATAGTGAGGGGGGTATTTCGCCAACTAGTATTTTAACTACTTATGATGAAAACTATAAATCGAGTTTTGATAACGATAAAAAATATAAAAACTCCGATATTAAAAAGGTCGACCTTAAGACTAGTGAAGATAAGGGTTTTCAAAAACTTAGCCTGATTATTAACCAGAGTAAACTGTCTTTAGAAAGTTTCTCCGTTTACGATATGAATGGTAGCGTATTTACATATCATATCATCGATTTAAAACCTAATATAAATATTGAAGAGGGTACCTTTAACTTCGATGCAGATAAACATCCTGATGTTGAAGTGATTGATATGCGATAATAATTCATCCATATTTACTATGGATAATTCAATTCTAATTTTTTTCTAAATTATCAGAATCAGAGAAGAGAGTTAATAGTTACTTATTCACTACTCTTTTTATGTCCTCGCTTATGGTGGACATAAGTAATGCCAGTCACTATTATTAATATCCAGCCAACAGCAAGTAATATGCTACCTACAGGAGCAAAATATCTTAGTAGGCCTGTGGCCTCAGAACTAGCGCCAGTAAGTTCAGATATTGCATTCAGGTACAACGAGCCAGAATAAAGAGCAATACCAATAACCCATAAGTAGTAAACCACGTTTAAATATGAACGTTTTAAGTAACGGTTCATAAATGTAATTGCCAGTAATGCAATAGTGTGGGTCATTTGAAAAGATACGGCCAATGTCCAGGTGTTTAGTTTTCCGGGTGAAATGTTTCCATTTAAGATGGATGTTCCGAAAGTTCCTAAAAGTACTGCAAGTACACCTGAGATTCCAACAGTGATTAAAAATGTCTTAGTCATGATTAAGTTTTTTGTTTTTTGGTTAACTATGAGACTGCTAATTTAATAAAATCAAAATAAGATTAACTTTGCTTTTTTAAAAAATTGCAATTTAGTTATGAATACATCCATCGACATAAGTTATTACCCGCTAAAGTATGAATTTATTCCACCAATTAAGGATTTTATCTCAAGGTTGAATGCATATGAAAATATTGATGTTCAAACAAATGGCATGAGTACGCAGGTTTTTGGGCAGTACGATGAAGTGATGTCAATCCTTACTAAAGAGATAAAAAAGTCAATGGATGTACCACATTCGGTTTTTATCCTAAAAATTGTGAATGCTGATTTGCAAAAGTATCCTAAGTCATAATTCATGAGCGATTTTATTCATTTCTTTCTGCAGCCTTATGAAACGGCCACAGTTATGAATATTTCTCTTGAGTTTTTAGCCGCTTTGTTTGGTGTAATTAGCGTTTTTTATGCTCGCAAAGAAAATATCCTGGTTTTCCCAACAGGAATTATTAGTACAGCTATTTATGTTTATTTGCTTTCCCAATGGTCGTTGTATGGTGATTTAATAATAAATGTGTACTACACCCTCATGAGTATTTATGGGTGGTATCAGTGGAACAAAGTAATAGGAGAGGATAAACACCATATTAGGATAAGTAGGACAAATATTGCCGATAAACTTAAAGCATTTGGGATCTTTTTATTTACATCAATATTTGTAATTGTGGTTTACCGCCACTATGATGTTATGCCCAACGATTTAGGTTTTAAAGACAGTGTAGATTACGCATGGCAGCATATTACTTCTGGTAAACTGGATGATTTTAGAACTGCCACTCCATTTCTTGACACCTTTACAACAGGAATGTTTTTTGCAGCTATGTGGCTGATGGCTAATAAGAAATTGGAGAATTGGACACTTTGGATTATTGGAAATATTGTATCCATTCCGTTGTATTTTTTTAAAGGTTACGGGTTTACAGGGATACAATATTCAATCTTTTTGGTTTTGGCCATTCTTGGATATTTTGAGTGGAGAAGAATAATTAACAAAGAAAAAGAAATTGCATAATAGAATATCCATAACAGGCCCTGAATCAACAGCTAAATCATGGTTGAGTAAGGAATTGGCGAAACATTACAATTCATGTTTTGTGGAAGAATATTCTCGTGAATATCTTGATGGAAAAAGAAAATATGACAGAAATGATATTTTAAAAATTACCAAAAAGCAATTACTAAATGAAGAAGAACAAGCTGGAATGTGCAATTCTGTTCTGTTTTGTGATACCGACATACTTGTGAATAAAATTTGGAGTAATTATGTTTTTAATGAATGTGATAACTGGATTGAAAATGAGTTTGTTCAGCATGAATATGGCCTCTATTTGCTGTGTTTCCCAGACATAAAATGGGAGTTCGATCCCTTAAGGGAGAATCGGGATAACCGTAATATTTTGTTTGAAATCTATGAAAATGAATTGAAAAATGCCGGATTTAATTATAAAATAATAAAAGGCATAGGTAACAAACGACTACAAAATGCCGTTAAATTTGTCGATGATTATTTATTGAGTAAACAGATAGTAAATGTCAGATAGAGCAAAAATAAAAGTACTGTATCTTCCGCGTTGGTATCCCAATAGGTTAGACCCTATGCCGGGGCTGTTTATTCAAAGGCATGCAGAAGCAGCAAAATTATTTTGTGATATTGGAGTAGTTTATGTTCATACTCTTGAATATCAAAATGACATTCCTAAATATGATGTGGAGTCATCTGTTGTAAATGATGTGCCTACAGTTAAAGTTTATTACAGAAACCCAAAAGTAAATATTCCACTTTTCACTCCACTAGTTAAAGTCTTTAGGTTTTACAAAGCCAATTTTATTGGGATAAAACAGATTAAAACTACTCTTGGTAATTTTCATATGCTACATATTCATGTTCTAACAAGATTAGGCGTTTTGGGATTATTTTATAAATGGATACTTGGTAAAAAGTTTTTTATTAGTGAGCACTGGTCACGATATCTTGACCTAACAGGTAATTTTAAAGGTGGTTTCAGGAAATTTGTAACAAGAATTGTAGTGAAAAATGCTACAGCAGTTACTACAGTAACCAAGAATCTTTCCAATGCTATGCAAAAGCATTCATTGCAAAACAACAATTATGTTGTGCTACCAAATGTTGTAAGTCCTGATTTTTTAAAAGCAGATGAGTCTAAAAGTGAAATAAATGGCAAAACAACAATAGTACATGTAAGTTGTTTTGAAGATAAGTCGAAGAATATTAGTGGCATTTTAAATGTAATTAGTAAACTGGCAAAATCTCGTAACGATTTCCATTTTATTATGGTTGGAGATGGGATGGACTTTGAAGTGTTAAAAGGCTATTCACACAAACTCGGATTAACTGATAAACAGATTGAGTTTACAGGGCTTCTGGAGGGTGGTGAACTAGTGGATAAGATGCAACTAGCAAATGCCCTGCTAATTTTTAGTAATTATGAGAATTTCCCAGTAGTCATTAATGAGGCATTTAGTCTTGGAGTGCCGGTTATTGCGACCAGGGTGGGAGGTATCCCGGAAAATGTGGCGCCTGAGAATGGTCTACTTATTAATCCAGGTGATGAAGAAGCCTTGTTTGAAAAGATTAATGATTTTCTGGATAATAAATATTCGTTTGATAAAATAAAAATAAAACAAGATGCACTCAATAAGTTCAGTATGAAGACAGTAGGAAAGCAATTGTTTGATATCTATTCAGATAATTGAACGTTTTAAAATAACCTCAGAATACCAAACCTAGAACTCCAAACTCAGAACCCAGATCTCCTACTCATGCACAGCGAGCATTGGCAAATTCAACTTAAAAAAATCTTTTTTATTTATTTTTCGACTGAAAAGGTTTTTAAAAATATTGGATTTATGTGAGATAAATGAAATCATATCAATATTGTACTCTTCACAAAAAGCCTTAAGACTCACCGATTTGTCATCACTGTCGATAACATTAAAGAACATTTTCCCATCTGACCTTTCATTTTTGAAAGCTCCTTTTATTTTTTCCAGTTTAGAAATTGATGAACTGTCCTTATTTTCAATATCAAAATGAGTAACGAATATTTTAATATCAAGATTTTTGAACAATGTGAACAATAAAATAATCTTCATATAATCTCTTTCGCTGAAGTTAGTTGAATAAAGTACATTTTTAGGAATACGGCAACTACATTTTTCGGGTACAGCAATAACAGGAATATTAACTTTGCTCATTATCTTTTCAGCCATACTTCCTTCAAGAAATCCCTTATTACCAGAACCCCTTGTTCCCATAATAATTAATTCAGGAGTAAATTTATTGCATGCATTCATTATCTCCCATTCGGCATCACCACTTGTAATTATGGTGCTTATCTTAATAGTTCCAATACCTTTTTTAACAATATATTCAAGTATCTCTGATTTCAGTTTAGCAATATTTTTCTTTGCTTGTTGCGTTAGATTTTCAAGGTATTCGCTATTAAGAAATGCGTCAGTGTCAATTCCAGCGGGAAAACTTGAGTCAGGTATCATTATTCCGTCAGGTAAGATATGAAATAACTGGATTTCAGTTTTTGCATTTCCAGTTATGTTTACCGCATATTCACACACCTTAATCGAACTGTCTGAAAAATCTGTCGGTATTAATATTCGTTTCATGATTGTAAAATTACCTATTAACTGTTTAGGAAAATAAAATTACGCAATTCTGCTTAGCTTTGTCAATAAACAAGGCAATTATTTTAAATTTGCAATAAATGCTTTTTGCAAGAGTTTGTTAAAAGTGTTTTAATAAAATAAATTATGAGGATTCATTTCATAGCAATAGGGGGGAGTGCAATGCATAACCTTGCTTTGGCACTTAACAATGCTGGTCATAATATCAGTGGATCCGATGATGAAATATTTGAACCCTCCCGCAGCAGGCTTGAGAATCCGGGCTTACTACCTGAAAACTTTGGATGGTTTCCTGAAAAAATAGATAAACGTATTGATGTTATCATATTGGGAATGCATGCAAAGCCCGATAATGCTGAATTAATAAAGGCCCGTGAAATAGGTTTGCAAATAGTCTCTTATCCTGAATTTCTTTATCAGCAGTCAATAAATAAAAAGCGCATTGTTATTGGTGGTAGTCATGGTAAAACAACCATAACGGCTATGATTATGTACGTCCTCTCTAAGTTAGACCTTGATTTTGATTATATGGTTGGGTCTAAAATTAAGGGCTTTGATGTAATGGTACGTTTAAGTGATGCTCCAATAATAATTCTGGAAGGAGATGAATATTTAAGTTCTCCCATCGATAGAAGACCAAAGTTTCACTGGTACAAGCCTCATTTAGCCGTGCTTACTGGCATTGCATGGGATCACATTAATGTCTTTCCAACTTTTGAAAATTACACCGACCAGTTTCTGCAATTTATTAACCTTATGGTTGATGGCGGAAAGTTGTTTTATTTTGATGGTGATACTGTTCTTGACGATGTTGTTCATAATGCTAAGGATAGTATTGAGAAGTTAAGTTATGGTTTGCCGGAGAATGAAATAAATGATGGACTTACATACATCTTGGATGATGCTAAGAAAATCCCATTGAGCATATTTGGTGATCATAACCTTATTAACTTAAATGCAGCCATGTTTATTTGTAATGAACTTGGCATTAAGAAAGCAGAGTTTTTATCGGCCATCGAGTCATTTGATGGTGCTTCAAACAGACTAGAATTAGTTAATAGGGCTAATGGTAACTTTGTGTTTAAAGATTTTGCTCATGCACCATCAAAGGTAATGGCAACAGTTAATGCGGTACGAAATCAGTTTGTTGATAAAAAATTTGTCGCCTGCCTGGAACTTCATACTTTTAGTAGCCTTAATCGTGAATTTTTAGGACAATATGCATCTAGCCTGGATTTGGCTGATCAAGCCTGTGTTTATTTTAGTTCTCATGCCTTAAAACTCAAACGACTGCCCGAATTGAAAAAACAAGATATCTTTGAAGCATTTGAAAATGAAGATCTTGAAGTTTTTAATGATTCCGCTGAAATGCAGAGATGGCTATTAGATCAAAAAGAAAATAATACTGTATTTCTGCTCATGAGTTCAGGAAACTTTGATGGAATAAATATTGATGAATTATCTAATCTCTTGGTTTAAATGAAGGGCAGGACATTCATATTGTTGTTGTTTCTCACATTTAGTGTGGGTTTGTTTGCACAGGACGAAAAAGAGCAAATAGACCCTGATTTTCCATTCGTTGTTGGAAATATTGCATTCTCTGTCGACAGTTTAGAAACTCCAGTTGGTGATGTTAGAAAGGGGCAGGATTTTAATTTCAGTATTGAGTTGAAAAACCTAGGCGAAAGAACAATTACATTTCGTGATGGTAAATCCAGTAGGTTTATTGATCTTACCTATTCACCTAGCAAAATTGGCCCTGGTCAAATAGCAACAATGAATATTGTTTTTGATGTTGTGAGGGAATTGCCACCAGGAGAAATGCCAGTAGAAGTTGTTGTGGAATCGGATGATAAAGTTAGTCCATTTAAGTTTCTTTATCTAATTGCTAATATTTCAGAAGACCCATCACTTTATGAGCGTAAGACAGTAATTGATACTGTTCCAAGAATTATTTTTGATCATTTTAATTACGACTTTGGGCATATGAGGAAGGGCAAGACCCTTTACCATGCATTTTTATTTACCAATATGGGTTCACAGGATCTCGAGATTAAAAATATTAGTACTACCCCTGGCTGTAAGGTTGTTGGTATGCCAAATAAGATAACTCCTTCCGAGGAAAATGGCAGCATAGTGGTAAGAATAAGTTTCCTCACAAACTATGGTGTTCAGCACCATTCGGTTACTTTACATACTAATGACCCGGTAAATCCTGAAATTGTACTTGGAGTTCATGGTTCTGTTTATCAAAAAGCACCAACAAAAAGAGACCCCGACTTCTGCAATGAGTAGCCGGGGTCATATATTATTTTATTCTGGTTGTTTCTGTTAACTATTCATCGAAATAAGAAACTCTTCATTATTTGAGGTAAATTTAATTCTATCTTTTAAGAAATTCATGGCCTCAACAGGGTTCATATCTGACAAGTGGTTTCTTAGAATCCATATTCTTTGTAGAAGATCTTTGTCAACCAATAAATCCTCACGACGAGTACTAGAGCCAACAATATCAATTGCAGGATAAATACGCTTGTTTGAAAGTTTACGGTCGAGTTGCAACTCCATATTACCAGTTCCTTTGAATTCTTCAAAGATAACTTCATCCATTTTTGATCCTGTATCAACAAGTGCTGTTGCAAGAATTGTAAGCGATCCACCATTTTCAATCTGACGGGCAGCACCAAAGAACCTCTTTGGCTTTTGAAGGGCATTTGCCTCAACACCACCTGATAAAACTTTACCTGATGCAGGAGAAACTGTATTGTAAGCCCTTGCAAGTCTGGTGATTGAGTCTAGTAATATTACAACATCGTGGCCAGATTCAGTAAGCCTTTTTGCTTTTTCAAGAATAAGGTTTGCAATTTTAACATGCTTTTCAGCAGGCTCATCAAAGGTAGATGCAATTACTTCTGCATTTACGCTTCTTTTCATATCAGTAACCTCTTCCGGACGTTCATCTATTAGTAAAACAATAAGATAAGCTTCGGGATGGTTTGCTGCAATTGCATTTGCAACTTCTTTAAGAAGAACAGTTTTACCTGTTTTTGGTTGTGAAACAATCAAGCCCCTTTGTCCTTTTCCAATAGGGCAGAACATATCCATAATTCTAGTGGATATGGTTTCTTGTTTATGACCAGTAAGTTTAAATTTTTCTTCTGGAAATAATGGAGTTAAAAAATCGAAAGGTACTCTGTCGCGAATTTCGCTTGGAAGTTTACCGTTAATTTTTTCTACCTTAATTAAAGGGAAATATTTTTCACCTTCTTTTGGTGGACGAATTCCTCCAAAAATTGTATCACCCGTTTTAAGTCCAAAAAGTTTTATCTGCGACTGAGATACATAAATATCATCAGGTGAGTTCAGATAATTGTAGTCACTAGACCTAAGGAAACCATAGCCATCAGGCATGATTTCAAGAACACCTTCAGCAAACACTGTTTTGTTCCAAACAAATTTAGGTGCTGGTGGTGTTTCTTTTACCTCTTTTACCTCTTTTTGTTGTGAGTTCTTATTTGGATTAAGGTCTTTTTGCTCAGGAACTACTTTTTTATCTTCAGTAACAACACTCTGCTTCTCAGTATTAGTTGCTCTTTCTACTTTCTGTGCTCCCTTATTAAGCCTCTTCCTCTGATTGAATTTCTCAAGAGGGGTAAGAGGTTTATCTTCCTCACTTACTTTAGGAGTTTCAGCACTTACTTTAGGAGTTTCAGTGGTTTTTTCTGCTTCTACAACTTTTTTGGCAACTACTTCTTTCTTTTCAGGAGTTTCGTCAGTTTTTGTTGCTTTAGTTTTCTTTGCCACCACTTTCTTAGGCCTTCCTCTTCTTTTTGTTTCTTCTACTGGTTTTTCATCGACTACAGTTTTTTTACTGTCTGCAGTTTTTTTATTGACTACAGTTTTTTCATCGACTTTTTTATCTTTAGGAGGATTGGTTTTTCTTGGTGCTTTTCTGCGTCTGCTATTGTCAAGCAAACGTTTTTTTTCTTCCTCAAGAACTTCCTTGGATGGGTTAAGTGCTTGATGGTCCAAGATTTTGTAAATTAAATCCTGTTTTAGGAGTTTTTCTGATTTAGGAATGTTTAAGTCTTTTCCTATTTGTCTTAAATCAGCAACTAATTTGCTGTTAAGCTCAACAATATCGTACATAAAATATGAATTTGTTAAAACGCGGTTTCGATCAACCGTGATTATGAAATTTTTTTAGAGTAAATTTTTTCTATTTGGAATATTAACTAAGGTGTATTGTGCCTTTTCGTTAGGCGCAAATATACAAATAATTCACAAAACAAAAATATTTTTCATTTATTTAAAGAATAAATTGAGTATTTGAAGTGTTTTAACGAAGAATTTGTGCTTTTTATTGCTTTTACTGTTTACAACATAATGTCTAATTACTATTTTTGCCGCATATTTTAAAATTGATATTTCATTAGTCGGAAAACTACTAGTTAGTTAAAAAACAAAATTGATATGATTCAAAGAATTCAAAGTGTTTATCTACTTCTTGCATCTCTTGTATTGAGTGTTACATTTTTCTTTCCAATTGCTGAATTTATTGGCGAAAAGGACTCACTGATACTTTACGTTTTTAAAGTAGTTAGTCTTGTCCCCGACTCAGCAAATGTTTATGATTTAATGTTTATTATGCCTTTGTTGGCAATAGTATCAGTTACAATATTATTTGCAATAGGAACAATATTTATGTTTAAGAATCGACATGGTCAATTGAAAATAATTAGGTTTTTAATGCTTATGATTGCTGTTATGATAGGAGTAATATTCTTGTACTATTATGATATTCTTGAAGCTGCAAGTGGTGCTGTTCCTAACTTTATCCAAATTGGTGCTTTTGCTCCATTGGTTAGCCTGGTATTATTGTTTCTTGCTTACAAAGGTGTTATGAAGGATGATAAACTTATTCGCTCGGCAGATAGGTTGAGGTAGAAAAGCAATTACTTAATATTGTTGGTATTGTGAAAAATACAGTCATCCAACTTCCATCTCCTGATCACTAGCTCCTTAGTCTATCAACTTCATACACTTCTAGATCACTTATTCTGTCGCCTTCAATAACAAACCTAATAAGTGTTATTTTTTTGTGGAATCCCGATTTGCCTGCAGCTCCAGGATTAATATGTAATAAATTATTTTTAGGATCGTTGATTACTTTTAAGATGTGAGAATGCCCTGAAATAAATAGTTTAGGTTTTTCTTGTCTTATTTCCTGACTTATTCCCTTTGCATATCTTCCTGGATAGCCTCCAATATGAGTCATAAAAATTTTAACACCTTCACAATAAAACACTTCCTTTTCATTGTAAGTTTGTCTGAGCACTCCTCCATCAATATTCCCGTAAACAGCCCGCAAAGGTTTGAAAGCAACTAACTTATCTGCAGTTTCTATGTTGCCAATATCACCAGCATGCCATATTTCATGACAATCTGAAAAAAAAGAAAATAGTTTCGGATGTAAAAAACCGTGGGTATCACTTAGAAGACCTATTCTTCTCATATTAAAATGCGTAACCAATGCCAACCATCAGCATCTGCTTGAATTGTGTTCTTGGTCCTAAAGGATTATCGTTGGCATCTTTTATTATTACATCATCGTCGTAGATGAGTTCAGTTGATAAATTAACATTTAACCAACTGTTAACTTTTAATTCAACAAGAACTTGCCAGTTGACATCAATATTTTGTGGATTGTCCAGATAGTCTGAAAAGAGTTCGAGTTTTGATATCACATTAACGTTTTTGGCTACTTCATAGTTAACTGCCAATAATAATTTAGCTCCAAACTGAGATTTAACCATTTTCGCATTCTGAACAGTACCATTTACAGTATCAGCAGGATTTAAACCAAAAGCCCCTTGGTTGGCCAAATTTTGATCCATTACAACAATCCATCTTGGTGTAACAGGTGAGAAATTTGCCACAAAAATATCGTTCGGTTTGTAGGAGATACCTGGTCCAAAATCAATGTAAGCAGGAGCCATAAATCCTGAAACATTATTCGTAGAATCATTTGAATAATCGTACCCTTTAGCAAACTGGGACTTAAATGTCAGCACAGCAGATAAACTCCAATGCTTCTTCAGACTGTATTGATAAGCTGAAATAAATTCTATTTTGTCCTCGGTTTTCATTGGCTCAGTCTCCCCGATAATATTGTATCCAAATGCAAGATCAATCCAGTTATTCCAACTGTGACGTTCTTTTGCATAATTGGCATCCATAGTGTACTTTCCAATTAAGTTGAGTGAGTTATCTCCACCAGCAGACCAGTTTGAGAAATAACTTTGTGAAAAGTTAAGACTGGCCTTTCCTTTTATTGTCCAGTTTTTTATTGTGTCATTCTGAGAGTAGGCTGTCATAGAAATTACTAAAAAGCCTAATAGTAAAATTTTCTTCATATTAAATGTTGGTTTTAAATAATTTGCAAATATAATAGGATAATACAAAATACAAACACAAAAATAGGTGCATGTACCTGAGAATTAATCCAGTCGTAAAAAACGAGAGCCAATAATTTACAAACCCGAATTAGATTGATTGGGAACATGTTTGCCGCTTTTGATATGGCTAAGTTTGAACTCGATAAACATTATTTTTCTGCTTCTAACAGCAAGGTCTTCTTTAAAACCGGGATCCCATTTAATATCTTTTACTATTCTTAGTGCTTCACCAGTACATCCTCCTCCAATACTCTTAATAACTACAAAATTAGATGGAAGGCCATTAGTTTCGATAATAAATGAAATTTCAACTTTTCCCTCAATTTCAAGTTCAGCTGCTTGTTTTGGATAACTCATCTGCTTGTAAACGTAGTCATAAATACTATTGCATCCGGCTGGGAGTATTGGTTCGGGGGCAATTTCTAAACTTTTTTTATTGTAAATTATGTAAGATGTATCTACCTTAATATTTGCACTCATTTTTTCATAGCCTCGACGTTTAACGGCTTTATTGTATTTCTTTACTTTGAAACTAATGCTTAAAATATCACTGCCTTGTACCACTAATCCATACTTAAGTGCTGGCGTCCATATTATTAAATTAAATAGGCGAAGTGCTTCCTTGTCAATTTCAGGTGTAACACTTGAGATTATTTTTTTGGAACTTACATTTCCCTTTAAGTCAACAGTAAATTTGATCTCAACCCTACCCTCGTCATTATTTTTTAAACTTTCTTCTGGGTAAACCAGATGATTAAGAAAGTAGTCTTTTAGCATATTATTACCCATCAAAGGTACTGGT
>Ga0164315_10002909_pt1 | contig 13228 bp, 8 predicted proteins | sample GuaBasSedimGuay6_FD_113737 | JGI IMG/M metagenome (GOLD analysis project Ga0164315, IMG submission 113737) | Subseafloor sediment microbial communities from Guaymas Basin, Gulf of California, Mexico - Guay6, Core 4569-2, 0-3 cm | ecosystem: Environmental > Aquatic > Marine > Hydrothermal vents >... | reverse complement strand
TTTGATTTGCTGGTGTGGAAGACGGCGATTGATGAGAATTGTCGCAGGCAGTCAATAGGCATAACAGTAAAATGCTGTTTATCAAAAAAAAGATTGGGTTAAAAATGCGATTTGGCATGGTGTGTGAATCCGAAGGATCAATGATCAATTATCAGTTATCAGTGAACAGTTATCAGTTATCACTTTTTCCGTCTGCAAAGGATCGTTTATTCATTTCGTCAATCCGTGCTTAAAAAGATTGCATTAACCATTAACCATTAACCATTAACCATTAAAATGAACATCAAGATATTGAGTATAAAATCTATTTTATTATTTTTTGTCGCGCTTATCACATTGACACTGATGTTATTTATTCTAATCTTTGTCAATCAAAATAGACAATTAGAAAATAACAGGGCTTATTTGCCATTACAGCAGACAGTTGCACAATTCGCTCAAGGATTAGATAGGGAAATTGAGTCAGCGACACAAACGGTTCATCGTCTCAAAAGGTATGTCTCGATTTTGAACGCTGGAGTAACAGAAGACAATTTGACTTTTCTTCAACAATTGATGGCAGAAAATCTACAGTTTGAAACGAATCACTACAGTAGTTATATTGCTTTAGAGCCCTTCAAAGCACGGCAATACTTTAATCAGCGCGGTAAGTTGTTGCTGGTACATAAAGATGTAGAGCTACGTAACACGATAAAATATAACAGACCACAATATACCTTACAAAAATCTTGGAATGAACCAAGTTATGCTAATGATCCTAGAAAATCTTGGTATTACCTGAGTAAACAGAGCAACGATATACAAATCACACCGATTTATTTTGATGCCGACTACACTCATCGCTCTGTGTTCAGTATTAGTCAAGGGCTGCATAAGCGTCGCACTTTTGAAGGGGTTGTTGGTGTCAGCATCTTGGTTGATACGTTTTTTGAAGGGATTGAAAACCACAAATTGGGTAACACGGGTGGATTGTTCCTAGCCGACTTTAAATCGGGTTTGTTGTTAAGCAAAATAGGCCCTGTTGGTAGCCCTCTTTTGTCGTTTTTGAACGCCACAGAACGTAATGCTTTGAATCTATACAGCAAGGATATCAAACAGCCGTTTTGGAAAAAAATTTTTAACAAAGATATGCCCTCTATTGAGGTGAAAAACAATGAGGGAGAATACTATACATTGTCTTCCCAAAAATTACGATTGTTACCGTGGACATTAGTCAGTTATCAACGTACCGACGAATTAAAACAGGATAATTCACTGAATCGTTTTCCTTTTATCACTGTAGCCATTATTATTTTAATACTATTAGCGGCCATGGTGCTGGTATTCTTTAAAACCTTGATTTTGCCTCTGTCAGAGTTACTTCAAATGAGCCACAAAATCACGGGACAGTCAAGTAGGCGTTTACAAAGAAACCAATGGGTTGTCATTGAATTACGTCACCTAGCTGAAATGGTGACAAAGATGGCTAAAAAGACGGTTAAAATCAACAGTGATCGACTCGAATGTCTCAAGCGTTTACAAGCGTCGCGTTTAGCTAAAGCCGAAAAAACACAACAAAAGGAACGGTGTTATGTGGCATTAAAAAAACTCAAGCTTGAAACATATCATTTCCAGGAGGAAATGCAAAAAGCGCATTTGCACATTCAAAAGGCACGAATAGAACTTCAAAAACATAAATTGGAATCGAAACGGGCCAAGGTACAAACTCATGCGGCTAATCAAGCGAAGGAACAATTTTTGGCCAATATGGGGGTTGAACTCCGCACCCCTATGAATGCGATTATGGGTTATACGGAAATCTTGCAAGAAGATGCCAGAGAGCAAGGTTTAAACGAATTGATTCCGGATTTACAAAACATTCATGGTGCGAGTTATCATTTATTGGATTTAATCAATAACTTGTTTGACATGTCCAGAATTGAATCTAGCCAAATGGATTTGTATATCGAAACTTTTGATATAGCGCCCATGATTCAGGATGTGGTTTCGACGATTTCGCCGTTGTTGGTTAACCAATCCAATTTGTTAAAAGTGTTCTGTGAACCGGCATTGGGTACCATGTCAGCAGATTTAACAAAAGTGCGGCAAAATTTATTGAATCTGCTCACCAATGCGAACAAATTTTCCCAGCAAAGTACGATTTCATTGACTGTGATGCGTGAAACTGTGGAAGGTGTGGATTGGATTTTATTCCGTATTGCCGATCAGGGTATTGGCATGACACAAGAACAAATCAAAAAATTATTTCAAGCGTTTGTGCAAATTGATACTGGCTCCCGCAAAAGTGGCAATGGTTTAGGCCTCGCCATTACTAAAAAGTTTTGTCAAATTATGGGAGGTGATATTTGGGTTGAAAGTCAAGTTGGACAAGGCAGCACTTTTACTATGCGCCTGCCTGCTCAAGTCACGCCTGCTGATGAATAGTAACTGTTTTAATGAAAACGACTTATGGGCATCTATAGAGGTTCAGAAAAATAATTTCACATCAAAGCAGGCTTAATGGCATTTTACCGACATGTTCATTGAAACAATGCTAACTAACAAGCGCCGTTTATCTGCAAGTATGACTTTGTTTATCATGATTTGTACCTCAAAAAGTTGACCATTGCGGTGCTGTTCTTTCTGCCCTTGGACGAACACCGGTTCATCTTGTGTCGTGAGTAAACTATAATATTCACGTACCGCTTCATCATAGACAGCAGTAGGCCGCACTATTGTAAAGGGTTGTCCCACCAATTCCTCTGGACGATATCCATACAAGTCTGCATAAGCTTGATTGACTTTTAAAAAACGACCACGATCATCCGTTAAGCAAAGCCCCAATTTACTCGCTTCAAACACGGATGATAATAATGCATCATCTTCATGATCGCTTTCCAGTGAGGCATTGCCTGAGTTTGATGATTGTTTATACTCAGTAATATCAATCGCAAAGACAATGGCCCCACTGATATTGCCTTGCTCATCTTGATAAGGCATTTTATCAAACTGTAACCAACGTAGAGATGCCTGCTCTAAAGTTTGCTCTGCATTTTGTGCTGAACTTGATTCATCAACCGTATTCTCATGTTTCAGGCAATGCACTATCCCAGTCTGTGGCTGACCTGATTGGAGTACTTCTTGACAATCGGTATAGTCTTCAAGTTCTTTTTGGTATTGTTTAAAGATATCTTCAGCATGTTGATTCTGGCGTAATAAACGATTCTCATGATCACGATACCAAATCATTGCTGGTAGCTTATGAAAAATCACCTGATACTCTTGCCACTGCTTACGCACCGTTTCCCACATTCGATGACGTTCACTGATATCATGCATTAAACTAAAATTAAACAAAATCTTCCCCTTAGCATCGCGTACCGCATCAACCCGCTGCCAGATGGGAAATACAGAGTTGTCTTTATAAAAAACCTCTAATTCACCTTGCCAACTGTCTCCACTCGCTAACGCCTCTTTAACCTCTTGCTCCAACATCTCCAAGGAATCGGATGGATAAAGATCAGACACATTTAACTTTTTGATTTCCTTAGAAGAACGTCCAAATAACCTTTCATAAGCTGGATTAACGTAGACTAATTGTCCGGCCGTATTCCTGACGACAATCGCTTCTTGGGAAGTTTCGATGATAGATTTAAATAAACGCAAATGGCCTTGCGCTTTTCGACGCTCAGTCACATCAATGCCGACACCAAAAAAGTAATCTAATGCCCCCTCCCCTTTCACAACAGCACGGCTATGCCATTCTACTAGCAAGGGGTTACCCGACTTACTCAACAAATGGTATTCCATTAACGACGGCAGCATAGATTGAATCAAAGTATTAAACTCAGTAGAGACTAAGGGGCGCTCTTGCTTTGGTATAAAAGTGGTTAAAAAATCCGAGTTAATAACTTCCTCAAGTGAATATTCCGTTGCCTGTAGCATAGACTGATTAATCATACGGATAGTGCCATCTGGATTTAGTGCGACAAAAAACGCAGGTGAAGTTTGAACCAAAGAATTGATAAAATCCTTTTCCTGACGCAATGCCTCCTCATATGCTTTACGTTCCGTAATATCACGCAATGTTGCACAGACTAAAGAGCGCCCATGAAACAAGTAAGTATTACCTGTAGACATTTCAACCGGAAACACGGTACCATCCTTTTTCTTATGCCAACGCAACGGAATGACTCGCTTACTCGCACTAAAAGCGCCTCGCTTTTTCACCGCTTCAGCAGACACCTCTTCTGTTTTCAGAAGCAACCACTCTTCTTTAGTATAGCCATACAAATCTACGGCCGCTTGATTCACATCAAAAACGTGCTGAGTATTGGCATCGAACACCACAGTTGGATTAGAAGTTGCTTCAAACAATTGTCGATATTTGGACTCATTCTCCCATAATGCCGTTTCAATCTGTTGACGATCAGAAATATCGCGCACTGCCACCATCAAAATCTGTTTACCTTGATACAAAAATGGACTGGCGGTTACCTCCGCTGGAAAAACAGTCCCATTTTGTTTTTTATGGTACAGCATCACTGTTGATTTCATACCTTTTTTGATTAACTGTAGCATTTTATCAGGCTGTACCGATAACTCTACTGTTTTGAATTTCAACAACTGATGACGACTATAACCATACAAATGTGTGGTTGCCTTATTCACATCAAGAATAGTGAAGGTTTGGGCATCGACCATAAAAATCGCATCTGATTGAATTGCCATTAACTGTTGATATTTTTTTTCCGCTTCATTCAATTCCTCCTCAATACCGTGCGAGTCCGTCATATCAATATGTGTTCCCACCATACGATGGGGTTTACCTGATGAGTCTAGAACCATCACAGCACGACTTAAAATCCAGCGATAACTGCCATCTTTATGTTGCAAACGATGCTTGTTTTCACAAACTGGCGTTGTTCCCTCTAAGTGATTTTGAATATCTTTCATCACTTGCTTATCATCTTCAGGATGAATACGTTTATGCCAAGAATCGACATGAGCCGACAACTCATGTTCTTCAAATCCCAACATCTGTTCCCAACGGCGCGAAAAATGCATTTCATTGGTGACTAAATCCCAATCCCACAAATCGTAATTATTATCTGTTATTCTGCCCCCTTCTGAAGGTGAATCTGCCGTTTTACGCAAAGCATGCTCTGTTTCCTTATACTGCGTGATATCTGAAAATGAAATGACAACAGCATAAGGTGTCATCACATCATCTCGCCATAAGGGATAAGAATGAATACGGATCCAAAGCACTGACTCATCAGGCTTAACGATTCCGATAACCACATCAGCATAAGATTGCCCCGTTCGCAAGGTACAAATAGCGGGATGCGTTTCAGTGGGAAACGGAGAACCATCTTCGCGGATCAAGTGCCAATCGGGATCAATCAAAGTCCAGCCCATCATTTGATCAGCAGATAAACCCAAAATGCGTTCCGCACTGGGATTACAGGCCCCAATTGTGCCATTAGCATATTGTAAAACAACGCCTTCCTGTAGCACACTGATCATTTCATCGGCCACCATCGGTTGCTCGCGAGCAGTGATATCCATCCCGACGACATAATAAGCATACTCAGCCGATGCCGCGCCATTAATTTCCCATAACAGGTTACGATAAATACCATTATAATGGCGAAACCGAATAGAGAATGAAATTGAAGGCCAGCCTTTAGTTAATTGTTCAAAATAATATTGAGTAATGGCTTGATCATCAGGATGAACAAAATCTAAAAAACTTTTAGCCAGCAATTGCCCAGTTGATAATCCAAGGCTTGTTTCCCAAGCCGCATTAACTTCTTTAAATTGGTATTGGGCATCTAAAATGCCAAACATGGCAGAAGAACGCCAAAAAAAGCGGGAATGACGGGGATTGTTAACAGGCATAATGACTTTCCTAAATTTTATAAATGATATATATTAATACTCGATCTTCACGTTTTTGATGTTATTTGGCTTTGCTAAGCCCTATTTTTGAGCGTTAAAATAGACAACTCATTGATTTTTAAAGTTATTTAGTTTTGAGCGCATAAAATGATATTGCTTTTTAAATCAAGACGTTACAAAAAACTTGAAGATCGAGTAATAGAGACGCACGGCAGTGCGTCGAGACGAAGTTTCATGCTGGTTTTAGGTCAATATTTATTTATAACGCAAGAGACGCAAGAGACACTTCTTTTTTTTTGACACAGAGCGTTTTTAGCGTTTATATCAATTTCAATCGCCAGAAAACCAGCGACATTGCAACATAAAACCCGCCACCCAGATTGCAGCACTATATACCCCATTCTTGTAATTGCCTCTTTTCGGGATAATTAAAGGGTGCTAAACGGGTTATTTTGAAAATTGCCCATAGTTTATTTGATAATCGCTTAGCCTTAGACATTATTCAATATCAAAAATATCAAGGTTTTGATAAAGCGAACAATGATAACTGATAACTGATTTTCAGGCAAAAGTTTCGCTCCGCGAAACTTTTGCCTGAAACTGATTTCCACGCAAATGTTTTTGCGCGCAAAAACTTTATTTCACGCTAAAGTTTAGCGAAGCGAAACTTTAGCGTGAGCCGAAGGCCAGCGAAGCTAAATGTGGAACTGATAACTGACAACAGTGATTACCTTATGACTTCCAATATTAACACGACACCTTCCAAAAAGAACTCAAATAAAACGCTGAAGACGACACAAACGGTAGAAAAAACCCCTACACCTGAGGAGAACGAAGAATTCGATCTCACCCGCCCTGAATTGTATATCAACCGTGAATTAAGCCTACTGGCTTTTCATCGTCGGGTTTTGGCACAAGCTCAAGATCAAAAAATGCCCTTGCTAGAACGTTTACGATTTGTGTGTATTGCAAGCACTAACCTAGATGAATTTTTTGAATTACGGGTGGCCGGTTTAAAAGAACAAGTCGCCGCCGGTTCAGTGCAAGCAGGGCCTGATAATCTTTCTCCACAAGAAGTGCTGAATCGCATCAGTGTGGCCGCTCATGATTTTGTTGATGAACAATACTGTTTACTCAATAAACAACTTTTACCGGCATTAGAACAAGCAGGCATTAACTTTCTCAAGCGCGATAGTTGGAGTAAACGTATCAGTAAATGGGTGCGTGACAATTTTGATAATGAACTGATGCCCATCTTAAGTCCCATTGGTTTAGATCCAGCCCATCCTTTTCCACGTATTCTCAACAAAAGTTTGAATTTCATTGTTTCCCTAGAAGGGAAAGATGCCTTTGGACGCGATAGCGGTATGGCCGTAGTACAAGCACCACGCTCATTACCACGTTTCATTCAATTACCCTCTGAATTATCTGAACACCCCTACGATTTTATTTTTCTCTCTTCTGTCATCCATGCCCATGTGGGAGATTTATTTCCTGGCATGACAGTCACCGGTTGTTACCAATTTCGAGTCACTCGTAATAGCGACTTGTTTGTTGATGGAGAAGAAGTGGATGACTTACTACGTGCTTTAGAAGGTGAATTACTTGGCCGCCGCTATGGGGATACTGTACGTTTAGAAGTCGCTGACAATTGTCCCGAAAAAATGATTAACTTTTTATTAAAACATTTTGGACTCACTCAACAAGACTTATATCAGGTTAATGGGCCAGTCAATCTCAATCGCTTATTATCCTTGCTAGATTTAGTAGACCGCCCCGATTTAAAATATCCCAGTTTTAAGCCGAGTATTCCCACCTGCTTGGGACGCAATTTATTTGCGACTATCCGTGAAGGCGACATCCTGCTACATCATCCGTTCCAATCTTTCACCCCTGTCATTGATTTTGTGCGTCAAGCGGCAAGCGATCCAAAAGTATTAGCCATTAAACAAACGCTGTATCGCACCGGGCCGGATTCTGTGTTAGTTGATGTATTGGTAGAAGCAGCACGTTCTAGTAAAGAAGTGACTGTCGTGGTAGAACTACGGGCCCGTTTTGACGAAGAAGCGAACATTCGTTTAGCGACTCGCTTACAAGAAGCCGGTGCTCATGTTGTTTATGGTGTGGTAGGGTATAAAACCCATGCAAAAATGCTATTGGTTGTGCGTCGTGAGAGTAACAAATTCAAACGTTATGTGCATTTAGGCACCGGTAACTACCATGATCGTACCGCACGTATCTATACAGATTATGGCTTATTAACCTGTAATGAGGATATCGGTGAAGATGTGCATAAAATGTTCATGCAGCTGACTACCCTTGGACGAGGAGCCAAGTTGAAAAGGCTGTTACAATCACCGTTCAGCTTACATACCGGCTTGATAGAACGCATTGAACGTGAAGCAGAAGCCGCTCGCCAAGGTAAACCCGCTCATATTATGGCGAAAATCAATGCCTTAGCGGAATCAAGCATCATCCACGCTTTATATCACGCTTCAATAGCAGGGGTAAAAATTGAATTGATTGTGCGCGGAATCTGTTGTTTAAAACCCGGTATTCCAGGCATTTCCGATAATATTCATGTCCGTTCTATCGTAGGCCGTTTTCTGGAACACACCCGCATTTTTTATTTTTTAAATGACGGCAAACCAGAAGTCTATTGTGCCAGTGCAGACTGGATGGTTCGTAATCTACTAAAGCGGGTAGAAGAATGTTTTCCGATTGAAAATCCAGAACTCAAAGAGCGCGTGGTTGAGCAAGGTTTGAAGTTATATTTGGAAGACAATACACAAGCATGGGTACTGGATAGTGATAGCCATTATACCCGCCTAACGCCTGAAGGGGATGCAGCGGCCATTTCAGCCCAGCAAACCTTATTAAAAAGTTTAGCAGATAAAGCGTAGCATCGTAGAGACGCGATGCCTCGCGTCTCTTGCATCTTTTGTTTATTGTCAGCCACATTCCTTATGGCATAAAATGTGCCCACTTCTCCTATGTACTTCAAGCATTCATCCATTGCTGTATAAATATCCCACCACTGTTGAGTATGTATCATGTATGACAGATTAAACTGACCATTTTCGAGGTATTCCATTCTCACAAACTGGGTTTCAAATGAGGGATAAATCGCATTTTGGCTTGGATAATTATACTTAGCACAGAATTAATGACTGCATTTATCCCTTGATAGCACCTGCCAAGGTTCAGGTTTGGCACCTTCAATTTCCTGATCATAGTCAATACCGCCAAGATTTTTAAAAAGTTCGATAGGAATATCAAATATGTAATCGGCATCCCCACAGTTATCTTGTTTTAAAAACAATTTATCTTGAATGCTTTTAACTTGCCTTGGTACTTCCCCAATTGTCTCTAAATGTTTGATACTCTGTTGTGCATCATGAAAAACAGACCACTCTTCAATGCCATCCTTCCAAGAACAAACAAAACTTTGCATGGTTGTTTCATTAACATAGCACGCGATCAGATAGGCATTTTTCGAGAGTTTGTAAAAGACATTCTCGTCTGGAATTATCTCATCATTGATGTACAGAAGATAGGCACCACTGGGCAACAGTACGCCAGTTACATCTGATTCAGGAATACTTTCATATTTATCAGTTGTTACTACAGAATAATCATTGTGGACTGTTTCTTGTTTTTTACCTTTCACAGCAATCAGGAGAACTCGAAATCCCATTAAGTGTAACCTCCATTTAATTTCTAAAAGTGTTTTACATTGTCGATTTGTAGGTTATTGATTGTACTTACAATAGGCCTTAACATAGCACGCGATCAGATAGGCATTTTTCGAGAGTTTGTAAAAGTTAAAAACCTGACAGGTTTTGAAAACCTGTCAGGTTTGGGCCAAACTGTTCCATTATTTTTAATGTGGGATTGTTTCGCATTTTAACCAATATTTCATGCGAGTTTTATGTCAAGGGGTAGGGATTAAAAGAGAAATAAACGCAAAAGACGCAAAAGGCGCAAAAGGCGCTATTATAAAAACCTTGCGTCGTTTGCGCCTCTTGCGTTATTTATACTGATTTTTTAATCAGCGTAATATCAGTTCAATCAGGCCATAATCTGCGTTCGATCACCGTGTTAGCGCCATAAACAACTGGGGCAATTTTTCGGGTAGCCGTTCTAATTTGTCAATCACTGTGTAGTTGTTAGCGCCAAAAATATCGGCCACGTATTCGTCTGCATTGGGATCAAGGGTGATGCAATATGTGGTAATGCCTTTGCGATCTAATTCGTTGACGGCTATATGGGTATCCTCTTTCAGGTAACGGGGATCTTGTACGTCGATATCTGATGGTTCGCCGTCGCTCAGTACCAGCAATAATTTCTTCTCTTCACGGCGCTGTTCAAGATAGCGCCCTGCGTGCCGCAGGGCGGCACCCATCCGGGTTGAATAGTAGGCTGTCATGGCGGCTAACCTGCCTTTAGGGACTTCGTCCCAACTTTCTTTGAAGCCTTTGAAGTGCGTGTAACGCACTTCGTGTCGGGTATTCGATGCGAATCCGCCTATGGCAAAAGGATCGCCTAATGCTTCTACGGCCCAAGCCAGCATAGAAACGGCTTCTTGACTCAGTTGCAATATACTGGTTTCGCTCCCTTCTGGTGTGTCGTTGATGGATTGTGAGAGATCGAGCAATAGCAAGACTGCGATATCCCGTCCATCTTTGACGTGGCTTTGTTGAATACGGGTATCGGGTATACTGCCGGCGCGGAAGTCTGTCATGGCGCGAATGACGACATCCAAATCTAATTCGTCTCCTTCTTCTTGATAACGCACCCGTTTTCGTTGTTGGGGCTTGAGTAAATCGACTATCTTTTTCAAACGCTTGGCCAATAGATAGTGTTTCTCTAACAGTTGCTCAATCACATTCGGATCGCCGGGAGACTGAATGGCCTCGTACACAGTAGCCCAGTCGGGACGATAGCTTTGAATCTGATAATCCCATTCGGGATAGTGTTGGGGGGGCAAAATGTCTTCGTCTGGCTGATCATCACTTTTAGGATTGCTTGCCCCATGATCAGAATGAAAGTCATCTTCGTCTTCGGTATCTTCTAGGAACATCCATAAATAGCGATTATCGTCCCGATAACTCACCTGCGTATCTTCAAACCAGACTTTTGGTTTACGGAAACTGTGGTTGTAAATCTTTGCCAAGTAGGCGACACCCAGTTCGGTGCTGATAGCGGTGTTATACGGATCGTCAGCCATACGTTCGTGGAATCGTGCAACGTATTCCAAAACCAGTGGTTCGGTATAGGGATGATCTGGATCCAATAAGGCACGAGAAAGCATGGTTAGCTTATGGCGAATGCAGGCATAGTCTTCTGGGCAATCGCCCTCTTTTGGGAAGGGATGGAGAGACAGCCATAATTTTCGTAGGCCTGGGTAACGACGGATTGCTAAGGCCTCAACGCGAGCGTCTTCAAACGTTTCCACGGTTAAATGCTGAAAACTACTGAAATTATCGGCCAGATAGGGTTTAGACCAGAGTTTGTGTGCCATCATGTGGGTAATCATGGCCCGATAACGGTCGATACCTTTGACACCGTTCAGATCGTCGTAAACATCAGGCACATGGAAACCGAGTTTGTCTAAGTGGGGCAGCGGCTGACGGAGCAGATCAAAGGCTAAGGAATAGGGCCTAAAATCCATGGGCCTGTCCCAAAAGGCACGTAGATATAAGTTTAGCTTCCGCTCTGAATCAATATAAAGCGTTCCATGACGCTCTCGCTGGAGTATGGCGTGTGCATCTGCGGTTTGTAAACTGAAAAAATCAGGAAAACGATGGGGCTGATCGCGATAAGCGCGTATGCCATAGTTGATCCAGCTTTTCAGGCCACCCAGACTGAGTTGATTGAGCAGATAAATGATTCTACCGAGCAAAGGCACTAAACCATCCTTGGCCTCCTCAGACATCTTTTCCACCAATTCTAGCCATTCGCGCAGCAATTGCGTGTCATTCAGACGGCGGGCTACGGCGGGCAAGGTGGACAAAAAAGGATTGATAGCCGGGCCAATGAGTTGACTAGAGAGGGTTTCAGCCATATTCGCCACTTCATAAATAATGCTTTCGTCGGTTAATCGCACCACTTCTGGCAAACCTTCTAGGAGAAGCAGCACCAATTCAGTGCCTCTACCGAGATTACACACTCTGCTCGCACTGTCCAACCAAGCATCTATGCCCTCATGGGTCATAACACTTTGGGCTTCGCATAAACATTCATCAAAAATGTCATCAATATTTTTAAGGCTGCAACGCAGCTTTTCGCGGTACTCTTGCAGTTCGGGGTTCATAGCAATCTGCCTCTATCCGAAAATCATTTCGACTGCATTCTCTAAGGTAGCACGGATGTCAGGATCATCTGTGAGCGGACGAACCAAAGCCATTTTACAGGCCTCAATCGGTTCAATGCCAACTTGAATCAACTGCCCTGCGTAAACGAGCAGACGGGTAGAAATCCCTTCATCCATACCATGTCCCTTCAGGTTACGGGCACGGTGTGCGATTTGCACCAGTTTACCGCATTGTTCGGTATCCAAGCCCGTCTCTTTAATCACAATTTTGATTTCGGTGGTTTCGTCAGGATAGTCGAAATCGAGCGCGGTAAAACGTTGTTTAGTGGACTGCTTGATATCCTTCATCAAGCTTTGGTAGCCGGGATTGTAGGAGATAACTAACTGGAAATCAGGATGGGCATCTAGCAATTCACCCTTTTTATCCAAAGGCAACATACGGCGATGATCGGTGAGTGGATGGATGACAACGGTGGTATCCTGACGGGCCTCCACGACTTCATCAAGATAGCATAATGCACCGATACGAGTCGCGACGGTAAGCGGCCCATCTTGCCAACGGGTACCATCCCGATCAAGCAGAAAGCGGCCCACTAAATCAGAGGAGGTCATATCTTCATTACAGGCTACCGTGATTAAGGGTTTCTGTAATTTCCAGGCCATGTATTCCACGAAGCGGGTTTTGCCACAACCGGTAGGGCCTTTAAGCATGACAGGCAAACGCCGTTGATAGGCAGCCTCGTATAAAGTGACTTCATTGCCAATGGACTGGTAAAAAGGTTCTTCTTTGATGCGGTATTGTTCTTTGTCAAAGGCTGGGGTAGTCATAATCGGTTACCTTGTGTCAAGGGGATTTTATGATTGTGAAATGAGGAACAATTTGTGTAACTGTTTTAATAAGCACGCTAGGTTCGATTAACATTAATCTTTATTAAAATATATGAAAGCATTTTATTAAAATGTATTCACAACCTTAAATGGTGCGAACCCAGCACCTCTATTCCGTATCTCTATGAGCGAATCAAGAGC
>Ga0164315_10002907_pt1 | contig 13234 bp, 10 predicted proteins | sample GuaBasSedimGuay6_FD_113737 | JGI IMG/M metagenome (GOLD analysis project Ga0164315, IMG submission 113737) | Subseafloor sediment microbial communities from Guaymas Basin, Gulf of California, Mexico - Guay6, Core 4569-2, 0-3 cm | ecosystem: Environmental > Aquatic > Marine > Hydrothermal vents... | reverse complement strand
TGGCGCCCTCGGGCAACTTCACGTTGACGAAGAAGTAGCCCTGGTCCTCGTTCGGAATGAATCCGGTCGGCAGCGCCATGAAGCCCTGGGCGGTAAGCCACAGCACGCCGAAGAACAAGAGCAGCACGACGATGACGCGACGCACCAAGAAGCGCACGATCGCGGCGTATCCCCTCGTAACCCAGTCGAACCCTTCGTTGAACCAGCGGAACAAGAACATGCGCTTCTTCGGACTCGGACGGAAGAGGATGCCGCAGAGGGCGGGACTGAGCGTGAGCGCGTTGATGGTCGAGAAGACCGTCGCCACCGCGATGGTGATCGAGAACTGCTGGTAGAGCTGACCGGTAATGCCGCTCAGCATGGCGGACGGCACGAAGACCGCCAGCAGCACCAACGTCGTCGCGATGACTGGTCCGCTGATTTCCGTCATCGCCTTCTTGGCGGCATCCTTCGACGAAAGTCCCTCCTCGTCGATGATGCGCATGACGCTCTCGACGACCACAATGGCATCGTCCACGACGATGCCGATGGCCAGCACGATCCCGAATAGCGAAAGCGTGTTGATCGAGATGCCGAGCGCCCCCATCACGGCGAAGGTGCCGATGAGCGACACCGGAATCGTGACGGTCGGAACCAGCGTCGTGCGCAGGTCCTGCAGGAAGACGAAGACCACCAGCACCACGAGCAGCGCGGCGAGCAGCAGCGATTCGAACACCTCCGCGATGGAGACCTCGATGAAGCGCGTCGTGTCGTAGGCGATGCGGTGCTCGAAGCCCTTGGAGAACGACTTCGATAGCCGGTCCATCTTGGCGCGAATCGACTGGGCGACCTCGAGCGCGTTGGCGCCCGGAAGCTGGTAGATAGCGATGCCGATCGACGGCAGCCCATTGAGCGACACGTCCCAGAAGTAGTCCTTCGACCCCAATTCGACCCGCGCCACATCCTTGACGCGCACGAGTCGGCCATCGTCGCTGTACTTGACGATCAGGTTCTCGAACTGCTTCTCGTCCTCGAGCCGTCCCAGCGTGTTGATGATCGTCTGGAACTGCTGGTCGTCGGGCGCGGGCGGTGCGCCGATCTTGCCCGCCGCGACCTGGATGTTCTGCCCCTGAATCGCGGTGACGAGATCGCCCGTGGTGAGTCCGCGCGCCTTCAGCTTGCCCGGATCCATCCAGATCCGCATGCTGAAGTCTTTCGCGCCCATGATGTTGACGCGGCCGACTCCCGGCGTACGCGCCAGGTCATCCTTGATGTACTGGTTGGCGTAGTTGGACAGGAACAGGTCGTCGCGGCTGCCGTCCGGCGAGACGAGGTTGACCATCAGGACGAGGTTGGTCGATTCCTTCTGGGTCGTGACGCCCTGCTTCTTGACCTCTTCCGGCAGTTTCGCCATCGAGATCGAGACGCGGTTCTGCACCAGCACCGTCGCCATGTCGATATCGGTGCCGACCTTGAAGGTCACGATGATCTCGACCTGACCGTCGTTGGCCGAACTCTTCGAGGTCATGTAGAGCATGTCCTCGACGCCGTTGATTTCCTGTTCGAGCGGCAGCGCCACGGTGTCGGCCAGCACGTCCGCGCTTGCGCCCGGGTAGTAGGTGCGGACCGAAACGGTAGGCGGCGTGATGTTGGGCGTCTGCTCGATCGGCAGACCGAAGAAGGTCACCGCGCCGAGAATGACGATCACGATCGAGATGACCGTCGCGAAGATCGGTCGGTCGATGAAGAAGTGGGAGAACATCGTCGGCTTCCCCTAACCGTTCCTGGCGCCAGCGGCCGATTCGGCGGCGGCCGCGTCCTGCGTGCGTACCGGCAGGCCGGGGCGCGCACGGATAAGGCCATCCGAAATGTAGCTTTCGGAACCGTCGAGCCCATCGACGATGACCACCTCGTCGCCCTCGATCTGCCCCAGCTTCACGTAGCGTCGCTCGACGATGTCGTTCTCGCCGACGATGAGCAGATAGCGTCCGCCCAGATCGATGCTGAGCGCCGCGTAGTTGACCAGAATCGAGTTGGGGACCGTATCGAGGATGATTCGCACGCGGGCGAAGACGCCCGAATAGAGCAGTAGATCCTTGTTGTCGAAGACACCCCGCGCGCGCAGCGTGCCGGTCCCTTCGTCCACGACGTTGTCCGCCCAATCGATGAAGCCCTCGTGGGGGAAGTCCTTCTCGTTCGGCAGCGCGATGCGGATGATGGTGTCGGTCCGCTTCCTGCCCTCCTTCTCCGCCTCGGCTTTCGCCGCCTGGCGTTTGAGCGCCTCGTTGACGAACTGCTCCGGAATCTCGAAGTAGCAGAAGATCGGCGCGCGCGAGACGACGGTCGTGAGCGGCTTCGCATCGCCCGGTCCGACGAGGTTGCCGACGTCAGTCAGGTTGCGTCCGACGAGGCCGTCGATGGGCGACCGCACGTCGCAGTAGCTGAGCGAGAGTTCCGCGCGCCGCAGGAGCGCCTTGGCGGAAAGCACCGCCGCGTCGGAACGCAGCAGTTCCGCCTTGGCCTGCGTCACCTGCACCTTGCTGACGGCGTTTGACTTGAGCGCCTCTTCGAAGCGTTCCAGGTCGGACTTCGCCTTTTCCTGTTCGGCCTCCGACGCAGCGACATTCGCGACCGCCTGGTCGCGCTGCGCCTCGTAGTCGTCCTTTTCGATGACGAAGAGGATCTGGTCCTTCTTGACCCTCGTGCCGGGCTCGAACTTCATCTCCTGCAGGAAGCCGAGCACGCGGGCGGGCACCTCGACCGACGCGATCGCACGCGTACGGCCGGTCGCCTCGAAGAAGCGGACGATGTCCCGGCGAACGGGCTCGGACACCGTCACCAGCGGCGGCTTCGGCGGCGGCGGCGCCTGCACGGCGTCCTTGGAGCAACCCGCGGCCGCGACAAGAAGAATGAGCCCGACGTTCCGCATGTAAACCCTCCGAAGCGCGGGGATTCTAACGCGAATGCAGGACGCGGCGCAGGGAAGGAATCCGAGGCGCGTCAGGCCAGCATGTACAGTGCTGCGCATGTCCAAGGCACGAATTGCGGTCATCTCCACCGGCGGCACGATCGAGAAGACCTACGATGAACTCGAAGGAGTGCTTCACAACCAGGTGAGCGTGCTCGACGTGATGCTGGCGAGCCTGCTTCTGGAGGGGGTCGAAATCGTGCGGGTTCCCCTCATGAACAAGGACAGCCTCGCCATGACCGCGGCGGACCACCAGCTCATCGCCGACACGGCGGGCAGCATGGGGGCGGGCCACGACGGCGTCGTAATCGTGCATGGAACCGACGGAATGGCCGCCACCGGCGAGGTCATGGTCGAGCGACTCGGCACGCCGCGGGTCCCCATGGTCCTGACCGGCGCGATGCGGCCCTACGTCATGCGCAACTCCGATGCCCTCCAGAACTTCACCGAGGCGCTGCTGGCGGTGCAGGTTCTGACGCCGGGCGTCTATGTAGCGATCCATAACAAGGTGCTGAGCTTCCCGGGCGTCGTGAAGGATCGGCAGCGCGGGACGTTCGTGCGATCGGAGTGACTGCTGACTTCGGCTTTGGGCTCTGGGCTCTGAGCTTTGCGACTCAACCAGACCGTCACTCGGCGCATTGATCGAGTCGGGGCCTCGGTCGAATCCCTGCGCTGCAACAGAACGATCGAGGCCCCTCCGCGAGAGATTCGCGAACGGGTGCACTGGTCGCAGCGCAAAGCTCAAAGCCCAAAGCTCAAGGCCGGTCCGCGTCTGAGTCTTCCCGAATCTCGAATTCGGCTTCGACTACCGGCCCCTCAATTTCGACATCGGGCTCGGGGGGCGGAGCGGCTGGGGCCCCCACTTGGCGCCGCCGCCACCAGCCGACGATGGGACCGGCGACGAGCGCCAGTGCGACGGCGACGATCACGACGCCCATCAACACCATGCCGAGCGCAACGACGACGGCGAGGATGCAGATGGCGAGGAGCCATTCGAGGGGGTTGCGGGGGCCGCGGAATCGCGCTTCCATGAGCGCCTAGAGGTTACGCGTGATGCCTGAGTAGTAAAGTCCGGCGAAGACCTTGGCATCGACGAGCGCGCCGCGCTTGATGCGCCGGTCGAGCCACGCCACGGCCTTGTCCACCGGCAGCAGGTGCACTTTGATCGATTCGCTCTCGTCGCCGCCGCCCTCCCCCACGCGGCGCAGGCCGGTGCAGCGATAGAGGCAGGTCGTCTCGGATGTGAGGCCCGCTGAGGCCGGCATCTCCACCAGGAACTCGACGCGGTGCACGCGAAACCCGGTCTCTTCGATCATTTCGCGTTTGGCGGCGCGCACCTGCGAATCGTCGCCGTCCACGTCACCCACAAGCCCCGCCGGCAGTTCGATCACACGCCGCTTGACTGCGGGCCGGTACTGCTCGACCAGAATCAACTCGTCCTCGCGCGTGATCGCGATCATCGCGACGACGCTGCTCGCATTGACGCGCTCGACGAACTCCCAGCGTCCGCGCTTGAGCAGGCGCAGCCACTTGCCTTCAGACAGGATTCTATCGGCCACGGAGCGCGCGCTCCCAGTCGGCCAGGTTGTTGCCGAGCCTAAGGCCGGTGCAGGCGCGCAGCGCATCGAAAATCTGCTTGCTCTCCTTGCGCTTGCCGCGGTACTTGCGCGCCGCACGGAGCAGCGCCGGCACGGCTTCCGTTGTGGGATAGCGCGTGAAGCACATCGCCAGCCACGGCACGTCGGCGCCCTTGCGATCGAGCAGCTTGATCAGTTTTTGCTGGTGCGGTTGGAGCATGCCGGGCAGGCGTTTGCCACCCACCGAAATCATGGCGTCGAGCATCACGACGGCGGTATCGAGATCGGCGTCGCCGAACTCCTTGAGTAGGCCGCCGCGTACCTGCGCCTTGGGCATGTTGCCCAGCAGCGCCGAGGCCGCCTTGCGCGCCGCCGTGGGCGTATCGCCGTGCGCCACGACATTGATCAGCGCCTTGGTTGCACCGAGATTGGCGAGTTCGGTGACCGCGGCTGGGCCGACGTCCTTGCGCAGCGCCGCCTGCTCGAGGAATTCGACCGCCTTGTCTTTGGGCAACACGATCGCGGCCACGCGCACCGCGTGCGCCGCGGCGATCTTGTCGTCCAGCGCCGCTTCCAACAGCGGTGCGTAGTCGCCCTTGCGCTGGGCGGCACCCGCCGCCGCGACGCGCACATCGAGAGCCATCTTCTTGTTGGCGGCAATGGCGAGCAGCGGATCCCGTGCACGGTCCGGAAACCACGCGCCCGCCGCCTCGATCGCCGAACGCGGGGGCGCCGGCAGGTTGAGCGAATCGAGCAGCGCGTCCATGCCGCCCGGCTTGACGGCGCCGGTACGCAGGTCGAAGACCTTCACGATGCGCGTCTGCGTCAGGCCGACGGCGATCGCTTTGGCAGGGTCGATCCAAACCGCGCGCGCCCAGAAGACGAACGAGAGCGTGGTCGGAAAGCCCTTGCGCTGGTCCTCGTCGAAGAGTGCTTTGTATTCGTGCTTCCAGCGCAGCGTGCCGTCGAAGTCGTAGCGCGCCACCGCAATGCCGCGCGCCTCGCGCAGGTAGCGTCCCCAGAAGACGAAGCCGGTGCCGTCTTCGAAGACCGCCACGTCGATGGGCATGTGATCGAGAGTTCCGCGCCCGCGCTTGCGGCCGTACGCGGACTCGATCACGAAGTCGATGCTGCCGCCCCTTTTCTCCTTGGTCTTGAGCACGAACGCGCCGCCGGGAGAGCGCCAGTTGCGCACGCCGTAGGCGGCCATCGAGTCGGCCCACAGCGGCGCGGCGAGCAGCAGAAGCGGAACAATCCAGCGCATCAGGAGTCTCCGGGCACGACTTCGAGCACCGCACTGGCGCCGTTCGCACCCTCGCCAGGGAGGTACATGTTCCAGATGGTAGTCGGAAGCACCCTGAACAGTCCGGGCTGTTCGGCACGCATGCGATAGGTCACCTTGCGCTCGCCCGCAGGCAGATGCGTCACCGCGATGGCGACCTTCTCGTCGCGGAACTCCTTGTTCGACCACCAATACGCCCACATCCAGCGACCGCGCCGCCACGGCGCCGCCTGCTGCGACCGAATCGCCTCGAAACCGCTCGGCATCGGATCCTCCAGCATCAGGTAGTCGTACGAGCGCTCCGACTTGACGGTCAGCGTCACCTCCACCTCGTCGCCGCTCTGCAGCGTGCGGGATGACGTGAGCGGCACGCGCTTCCCGTTGGCGATCAGCGCGTACTCGCGCGACACCTGCAGGCCGCCGGTCGATGGCGCGAACTGCGCACGCTTGCGGAACTGCTTGAGGAAGATCGAATAGACGGGCGCGCCCTTGCCTTCGCGGCGCAGGACGATCTTGTTTTCGCCCGCGGCAAGATCCTGCGCGGAAATCACCGTCTTGCTCTCGAAGAGCGCCCAGTTCGTGGGGGTGACCGCGCGCGTCCAGATCACCTTGCCGTTCACTTCGAGCGTGAGCTTCATGTCGGGCGCGGCGGTGCCGCTCTTTTCGAGGTAGCCGGCCATCGCCATCACCACGAGTGCCGTTTGGCGCGTGGAGATCCAGCGCTGACCGTCGCGGTTGAGCGCCAGCCACGCGACGACCTTGGGCACCAGCGCGTTGTCGGGATCGATCGCCAGCAACGCCTCGAGCGAGAGCGCCGTCGCCTCGACCCGACTGCCGGTCCAGCGGTAGCCCTTCGCGCCCGCCCAGTGCACGGTCGCGCCGATCTCCTGCGCGCCGCTGATGAGCACGTCGAGCACGCGCCGCGCTTCCTTCTGGTCACGCTCGCGATGCAGCACCAGCGCCAACATCGCCTGTGCCGCCGCCGGCAACTTGCCGACGCCGTCGGCGAGCGAATTGCGCACGTCGGGCAACGAGCGGCGCGCCGCGGAGAGCGCGTAGAGCGCATACACGCGCTCCTCCGGCGTCTTCATCAGCGGCATCATGCGTACCAGCACCTCGGTGCCGCGTTGCAGCATGCGCGCATCCACCTTCACGTCCGCCTGCTGCGCCATGGCGAGGCCGTAGACGACGTAGGCGGTGGTGAACGGACTGCTCTGGTCGTTTTTCCACCAGCCCCAGCCACCGTCGGGATGCTGGAAACCGCTCAGGCGGTCGAGGCCCGCGCGGATCATCAGGGGCAGTTCCTCCTCGAGCCACGGCTTCTTGATTTCGAGGCGGCGCAGCACCTGGCGCGTAATGGTGCTCGGCAAGAAACGCGACATCGTCTGCTCGACACAGCCGTACGGATAGCCGGCCAGGTAGTCGAGCGCGTCGAGCACGGTCGCGGCGTGCGTCGGCGTGACGACGATGGTCAGCTCCGACGCCTCGGGAATGCCGTCCGCGTCGAGCGTGAACTTCTCGACCGACTCGGCGGCCATGATGCCGCTCTTCGAGGTCCACTCCATACTGCCGTAGGGCAGGATCGGCACCTTGCGTTCGAGCGCGTCCGACTCGGTGTCGGTCAGCGCCTTGAGCACGAAGCGCACCTCGCCCGGACGCTCCACCAGCGCGCGCCACTCGACCCGCACCTCCTGTTTGGGGCCCACGTCGCGCAGCACGACTTGTTCGCCGTCGAGGTCGAGACCCTCCGCGGCGATCTCGATCTTGACCTGCTTTTTTTCGTCCAGGTCGTTGCGAACGATCGCGGTGATCGTCGTGCGGTCGCCCTGCGTGAAAAAGCGCGGCGTCTGCAGGCGCGCGATGACTTCCTTGCGCACCAGGATCGACGAACGCCGCTGGCCCATGCGCCCGCTCATGTCCATGCCGCGCGCGGTCAGGCGCCACGTCGTCAGGTTGTCGGTCAACTCGGCGAGATCGACCTTCGCCTTGCCGTCGGCGCCGGTGACCACGGTCGGCCGCCATAACAACGTGTCCGCGAACTTCGTGCGCACCTTCGCCTCGACGAAGGCCGGCGCGCTGGAGGCGGAGCCCGCGAGTCCGCGCGCCTTGGACATCTTGGGCGCGCCCATATCCATGGTGCCGTCCGACTTGGACTCCTCCATCTCCACTTCCTCGTCCATATCGGCTTGCCCCCAATCCCAGTACTGGACCGAAGACGTGGTCGCGACCTGGCTCCAGCGGCGCCGCACGAAGAACTTGCGGATGTCCTGCACCAGCTCCGGTTGCAGCGCATAGATCGCCTCGTCCACCGCCGCCAGTTCGACCTCGGCGGCGACCGGGTTGCCCTCGCTGTCGCGCGTGGTGATCTCGAACGATGCGGGCGCGCCCGGCTTGTACTGCTTGCGGTCGGGCTTGATCTCGACATCGATGAACCGGCTCGACGGATCGATGACGATGTTCATGTCGCGCCTAAAGGTCTTGTTGCCGTGCAGGCTCACGATGCTGGCGAAGAAATTGGGCAGCAGGCCCGGGTCATCCAGCTTGACCTGAATCGTCGCCGCGTGGCCGTTGAGCTTGACCACCTGACGGTGGTAGATGCGCGTCGCCTCCAGCGTGAAGAGCAGATGCATGTCCTTCACCTCGGAGGTCACCAAAAACGTCGCGGTCTCGCCCGGCTTGTAGGACTCCTTGTCCGGCACGATGGAAATGCCGCGCCAGTTCATGGTGCCGCCGTCCCAGTTGCGCGCCGTTACCCAGACCCAGCGTTCGGTGGATGTCTGCCGCTTCTGCGCGTCCCACGCCTCGGCGCGCAGCACGATGCTGCCGGGATCGAGGCCCGGCAACTCCACACGCACCGTGCCTTTGGTGCCCGTTCTCGCATCGACGGCCGTCAGTTCGATCTCGCGGTACTTGCTTGTGAAACGGCTCCAAACGCGGCGCAGCGCCTTGACGCGCACCCGGCTCCCCGCGACCGGGCGCCCATCGTGGTCGCGCACTTCGATCTCCGCCGCAACCTTGTCGTCGGGCATGTAGACGTAGCGATCGGTCTTGACATTCACGGCGACGTTGGCGCGGTGCGCGACGACGCCGCCGACGCCCTGCTCGAGACGACGCGCGAGATCCGTCACCTTGGCGACGAGCGAGTAGGTCTGGTCGCGATCGGCTCGTGGCACGTCGAACGAGACGGCCAGCCGGCCCTGCGCATCGGTCGTGCCGGTTCCCGTGCGGACGGCGTCTCCATATCCGTAGGAGCGGTGCGGAGCATCTTCGTACCACTCCTGCCACAACGGCTTGGCGTACCAACTCGACCAGTGCTGGTTGCGGCGAATCTCCCACTGCACCTTGGCGTTGGCGACGGGGCTGCCGAAGAAGTAGCGCGCCTCGATGAGTCCCTCCAGCTTTTCGCCCATGATGTAGCGCGGCTGCGAAAAGGCGACCTTCACCTCGAACTCCGGCTTGCGGTACTCGTCCACGCGGAAGGTGAGCTGGTTGGCCCAGCGATTCCACTTGCCGGGCATCGAGCCGATCGGCTCCACGCGAATCGTGTAGTGGCCCAGCGGCGGCTCAAGCGCAAGTTCGAAGGAACCGTGCGCGCTCCCGAAATCACCCAGCGTGAGATCCTCGCTGTGCACCGTGTTGTTTTTCGTGTCGGTAATCGTCGCGCGCAATTCCAGGCCGGGGTGCAACGCGAAGGCGCCGTCCTCGTCCACGCGGTGCAGCAGCTTGAACTGCACCTTCTGGCCCGGCCGGTAGATGGGCCGGTCGGTGGTGATGTAGACGCGCGACTCCGGCCGCACCGCACTCTGGGACTGGAGCGGCACGAAGCAGTACTCCTCGCCCACCTGTCCCACGAAGATGCCCGGCTCTGCCGTCCCAGTGAAGACGGCCACGCCGGAATCGTCGGTCGCGTGCTCCGTGGTGCCCGACGCGGTGATCCAACGCACCTTCATGCCCGACACCGGCGCGCTGTCACGGCGGCCCTGCGCGAAAACAACCATCTCCCCCATCGCGCGTTTGGTGATCAGGCCGTACTTGTTGACCAGCACGGTCACGCGGAACGTAATGCCCTCCACCTTCGCCTCGACGAGGTAGACGCCCGACTCGGTGGCGGGCAGTTCGATCTTGTGGTTGGCCCAGTGGTCCTTGCGCTGCGAGAAGTGCGTGTCCCACGCCTTGACTTTGGTTCGGTTCGCGGCACTCATCGCCGCGGCGGTGACGTTGAAGTTGCTGGCGCCGAGCCGTTCCAGTACGTCGGGATAGGCGACGCGGTCCATGCGCATATCGGCGCTCTCGATATTGCGCACGCTCACCTGGACATGCGGCCGCTGCCCCTCGGTAAACGACTGGCGCACCGTGAGGCCGAAATGCTTGTTCTGGATTCCCAGCACGCGCCCCGACGCCTGCTTTCTCAATTGCGCGGTCGGGGCATTGAGCGCCACATTGCGAAGCAGTTCGACCGCCTTGGCGGTTTCGTGCATGCGCGCATGCACCTCGGCGCGTTGGAGGCGGGCGCGCCACGCCTGCTCCTGCTCGGGGTACTCCTTGATAATGCGCTCGTACCACTTGGCGGCGTCCGGATAGCGCTTCGACCGGTAGAGATGCAGTTGCCCCAGCCGCTCGTAGACCGTCATGCGCAGCTTGGTCTCGGGGTACTTCTCGAGCAGCAATTGGTAGGCCTGGTCGCCCTTGCGCCACGAACGGCGATTGCTGTTTTTCTGCGCGTACGCGAAGAGTTCATTTTCGCCCTGCGGCATGCCCCTGCCGTCCTGGGCGACAACGGTCAGAACGGTGGCGAAGAGAACGATGAGGAGGGCGATCGAGCGAGAACGCATGGCTAAGTAGACGATAAGCCCGGGCGGGAGTTCGGGGCTGCCTGTATTCTCGATAAACGATGCTCGGACTCTCCTTCCGCACCAACCCCGATTGGGCGCAAGTAGCGCTTTCGGACGAAACCGCGCTGCTGCGCGACCACGCCCACCTGGAGCGCAAAGCGGCGCTGCAGGTGCTCACGCTCATCGGCCAGGTGCCGTGGGCGGTGGACGAACTCATGGACGTCGCCAAGGAGGAAATCGAGCACTTCGACCGCGTCTGCGCGGTGCTTAAGGAGCGTGGCGAGGAACTCGGCGGCGACCACGGCAACCCGTACGTGCGCCTGCTCTCCAAGGCCACCTCGAAGTCGCTGCTCGATCGCATCCTGCGCATGGGCCTAATCGAGGCGCGCAGCTACGAGCGCTTCGACCTGCTTTCGCGGCACGCCGAAGGCCCCCTCGCCGATCTGTTTGGCGGTCTCAAGGACTCCGAGGCGGGCCACCACGCGTTCTTCATCAAGGTGGCGTACGAGAAGTGGCCGCGCGAAGAGGTGCAGGCGCGCTGGGAAGAACTCACGCGGGCCGAGGCCGAAATCGTGAAGTCGCTGCCTTGGGGGCCTCGAATCCACTGAGTGACGAAGAGCTGATGGCCGCATATGTGGACGGCGAGGTGGGAGCGTTCGACCAACTATTCGGTCGCTACGCCGGCATGGTGATCGCGTTCATGCGCAAGGGCTACGTCGCGCAGGCGGACGCCGAGGATCTGACCCAACAGGTCTTTTTGCAACTTCACCGCGCGCGTCGCGATTTCAAGCCGGGAGCGCTGCTGCGGCCGTGGCTCATGACCATCGCGCGCAACGTCAAGCACGACCACTGGCGCCGCGTGCTGCGCCGACCGCTACCGCAGACGCTGCTGGAGGATCCGGTCGGACGACCGCTGGCGATGGAGGACACGGGCGAACTGCGCGATGTACTCGAACGCGCCGTGGAGTCGCTGCCGGAATCGATGCGCGCCGTGATTCGCGCCTTCTGGTTCGAGGACAGGAGCCACACGGAAATCGCCGCGTCGCTGGGAATCTCGCGCGGCGCCGTCAAGGTCCGCGCCCACCGCGCGTATGTCAGACTGAGGCAAGTGCTCTCGGAATCGGGCGGGCTGCGTAACCGAGACACCGGGACCGACGTAGAGGACTCATGATGGAGGTCCCGAACCAACTCCTCGAGCAGACGCGGCGGGCGATCGCGGCCGAACAGGGCTGGCGCGCCAATCTGCGGGCGCTGCCCACCGGCGTGCGCACCCTGCTGGCCGCGGCGACATTCGGGGCCACGGTCGGGATCATCGGCCTCGCCATGCGCCGCGCCGATTGGGCCGCCTATCCGACCGGTCTCATGACGGTCAGCACGCTGCTGCTGGCGGGCGGTGCGGTGGCCGCGCTGGCGCTCTTCCTGCGCCCCATCCACCGCCGCGCGCCGCGCGCTGTCTGGCTGGGTGCGGTGGCGGTAGCCGGATTCGGCGTCCCGGCGCTGCTGGCACTGCTGCCCGAGGCGCACGCGCTGGTCGAGTTGCACCCCGAGTCGTTCGCCGGTGCGGGCGCCGACCTCGTGCCGCGCGCGCTCGCCTGCTTCCTCTTCGGAGCCGCGACGGCGCTGCCCGCTTTGGGGCTGCTGCTGCTGCTCGACCGTGCCGACGGCCGCACACCCGCACGCATGCTGATGGTCGCCGCACTCGCCGGCCTGACCGCCAACCTGGTGCTGCTGGTGCACTGCCCGCTCGTCACCCGCAGCCACCTGCTGCTGGGCCACGCGACGGTGCCGCTGCTGTTCGGGCTATTGGCCCTGGCTACTTTCCGCCGAGCAGTTTGAGCGCGGCGGCGAGTTGGCTGTCGGTCTGCCCCGTCCAGTCGGTGGGTTGGCGCGCGACGATCTGGTCGGGCTGGACGCTGTTGCCAAGGAAGAGCTTTCCGTCCGGGCGGAACGACGCCATGGTCGAAATCCAGAGGTGGATCTTCGTGTTCTTGAGCTCGAGCAGCACCGGGCCGCCGTCGCTGCCGCCCGTCGGTTCGCCGAGAATGGTCACGCCCTTGAGCCCCTTCATGGCCGCCGCCATGACCTCGGCCGCGTTGCGCGTGCCACCGTCCACCAGCACGACCACCGGCCGGCCATAGACGTCCTCCTCCCCGCGCCCCACCACCATCACGTGCCAGCCGCTGAACTTGCCACTCGGCGGGGTCCACTCAGGCTCGAAGCGCATCATCATCTGGCGCGCGACGATCTCGCGCCGCGTGTCGCCCCACCCCGACCAGTCGACCGGATGCAGTCCGAACTCCTCGAGGTAGCCGTCTGGGTCGTCGCGGCCGACGGACTTGGCGATGCGATAGCCGGCGACATTGACCACGCGCGGCTTGGCGTCGGCGGGCAGCAGACGCGGCAGGACGAGGCGCAGCAGTTCGCGGTTGGTCGAACTGTTGCCGCGCAGGTCGAGCACGAGCGCGCGCTATTTTTCGAGGTCGGGCAGAACCGGCTCCACCTGTCGGCGGAAGGACGCTTCGCTCTCCATGTGCGGCAGCGGCAGATAGGCGACGCCGCCCTCCAACACGCGGATCTTCGTGGACGCGGGCAGCGG